>OGRD01000802.1_pt1 | contig 14652 bp, 15 predicted proteins | sample 1553441 | NCBI WGS metagenome assembly OGRD01 (sample SAMEA2580106, study PRJEB22360) | human gut metagenome | biome: human gut; feature: human-associated habitat; material: faeces | place: Denmark | collected 2008/2010
TAGCAGGCGTTATCGGTACTGCAGTTGCTGCAGGTACCATGTTGGCTATGATCGGTCCTGTTGGTAAATAATTTATACTGAAACTCCCCTGAGGACGCGCTGCAAGGCGCGTCCTCTTAATTTTTGCCTAAAAAGCGGTCCGGAATACTAAACTGTCACATTTTAAACAAAAAAGATGGCGTTTTTGTGTCCTCAATCAGTGGACATGTACTGTTGGATTACATTCAACATAAAAAATGAAATTAGCACCAGCTGTTAAAAATAACTTATAGAAGGTACTAAAAAATTATATGAATCGCAAACCCTTGATATAATGGGCTTTGGAGCAGAAGGCTGCAATTTATCAGAGCAGATTTTATAAAGAGAATTAAGATAATTTTCAGACAAAAGGCTTATGCACGTTTCAAAAATCATTTACTCATAGTTTAACTTAATTCCGGAAAAGCATATAAAAGCATAAAAATAAAACACCATGACAGTAATGTACATAAAACACAATATAGAAGTATGCAACAAGAAAACACCATTTACGTTAATAATGTAAATTTTTCAATAAAATAACTTTTTATTTTACGCTTATAGTGTTATAATAGGTACATGGAAATGCAAGAAAATACATAAGCGATTTCCGTAAGTTCTTTGAAAACTACATATTAATAGCTGATATAGAATGCCTCCCTCGGCATTGTATATAAATTAATTTTAAAAGGAGGAACATAAAATGTCCCCAGCAATCAAATGTCTTATTTTGTTGGCAGTAGTTGCATTATTATTTGTAACCGAACTTATCCCTCTCGCAGTTACTGCTACCGGCGCAGCTATCGCATGCGGCCTCTTAGGCTTGATTCCTGCAAAACAAGTATTCAGCGGTCTGTCTAACTCCACCGTTGTTCTGTTCGCAGGTATGTTCGTAGTTGGCGCTTCCATGTTCTACACCGGCCTTGCACAAGAAATCGGTAATACCGTAGTTAAAATGTGCGGCACAGGCGAAAACAGCCTGATGTTCGGCCTGATGATCGTTGGTACCGTACTGTCCGCAGTATTGTCCAACACCGGTACCGCAGCTTGCTTACTTCCTGTAGCACTCGGTATCTGCTCCGCAGCTAAGATTCCTGCTTCCCGTCAGTTAATGCCGTTGGCATTCGCTTGCGGTTGGGGCGGTATCATCACCATGGTAGGTACTCCTCCTAACATCATCGCTACTGGTGCTATGACCGCTGCTGGTCTTGAGCCTTTCGGTTTCTTCGAATTCGCTTGGATTGGTATCCCGGTTTCCGTAGCTGGTATGATTTACATGATGTTTGTAGGCAAATATTTACTCCCGAACAAACAACTCGATGCTGACCAAGAAATCGAGCAAGAAATCGAAGCAAATGAAACCTCCAAATCTAAACAAATGGTATCTGGCGTTATCCTGTTGGCAGTTGTTCTGGTAATGGCTCTTGGCATTAAAGGTATTACTTTGGAAATGGCAGCAATCATCGGTGCTCTGGTTTGCGTACTGACCGGTTGCTTAACTGAAAAACAAGCTTATGCTTCTATCGACTGGGTAACCATCTTCCTGTTCGCTGGCATGATGCCTGTATCTAAAGCAATGGATGTAACTGGCGCTGGCAAACTCATCGCTGAATGGACTGTTGGCCTGATGGGCGGCTCTCCTTCTCCGTTGGTTGTAACCGCAGTTCTGTTCATCCTGTCCTGCGGCCTGACTCAGTTCATGTCCAACACCGCATCCGCAGCTCTGCTGTGCCCAATCGGTATTGCAATCTCCAAACAATTAGGCGCTGACCCGAAGGCAGTTCTGATGGCTATCGCTGTTGCAGCATCCTGCGCATTCGCAACTCCGGTAGGTACTCCTCCGAACACCCTGGTACTTGGCCCTGGCGGATACAAATTCATGGACTATGTTAAAGCTGGTACCGGCCTGGTTCTGGTAGCTTTCGTAGTATCCCTGGTTGTTATCCCGATGGTATGGCCGTTCTTCCCTGGCAAATAATTTGTTAGGTTAGTAAGCTAAAATACAAATCAATCCCCGTCACGAAAGTGACGGGGATTTTTGTTGTTCAAAATATGCCTGAAAGCACCGGAGATATGTGATTTTAAGGGTGAGCACACAGACATATTTTTAATAAAAAAGGTTTGTGAATCGATAAAATCATAAACAAACAATACTATGTATAAATATACAATAAGCTTAGTGGAAGAACATGTAAAGCACAGGAATAAAATAAATGAAAAAGGCTTGCAAATTTGTCAGAAGTGTGTTAAACTTAACACTGTCGACAATTAAGTAATTAAAGTAAGTGAAAAAAGCCGATTAAGTAAGTAATGTAAGTGAGGGAAACTAAAAGCCTTCAACTACTTAAAACTTGGCTAAAATGTAAGCTCTATAACTTGTTAATGATAGAACTTACTGATAACTTGTAGAATTATTTTATTGATGACCTTCAGTGTGTATAGTGACACACAGACAACAAAACATTTTTATTATTTTAAGGAGGAAAACAATGTCCCCAGCTATCAAATGTCTTATTCTGTTGGCAGTAGTTGCATTATTCTTCGTAACTGAACTTATTCCTCTCGCAGTTACTGCTATTGGCGCCTCTGTGGCATGCGGCCTGTTAGGCCTGATCCCTGCTAAGCAAGTATTCAGCGGTCTGTCCAACTCTACTGTAGTACTTTTTGCAGGTATGTTCGTTGTAGGCGCTTCCATGTTCTACACCGGCCTGGCTCAAGAAATTGGTAACACCGTAGTTAAAATGTGCGGCACCAGCGAAAACAGCCTGATGTTCGGTCTGATGCTCGTTGGTACTGTAATGTCCGCAGTTCTGTCCAACACCGGTACCGCAGCTTGCATGCTGCCGGTTGCACTGGGCATCTGCTCTGCAGCTAAAATTCCTGCTTCCCGTCAGTTAATGCCGTTGGCATTCGCTTGCGGTTGGGGCGGTATCATCACCATGGTAGGTACCCCGCCGAACATCATTGCAGTAGGTGCAATGAATGCTGCCGGTATCGAGCCGTTCGGTTTCTTCGAATTCGCTTGGATCGGTCTGCCTATCTCTGTAGCTGGTATGCTCTACATGATGTTCCTGGGCAAATATCTGCTCCCGAACAAACAACTCGATGCTGACCAAGAAATCGAGCAAGAGGTAGAGGCTAACGAAGTTTCCAAATCTAAACAAATGGTATCCGGTGCTATTCTGCTGGGCGTTATCCTGGTAATGGCTGTTGGTATCAAAGGTGTATCTTTGGAAATGGCAGCAATCATCGGCGCTCTGCTGTGCGTACTGACCGGCTGCCTGACTGAAAAACAAGCTTATGCTTCCATCGACTGGGTAACCATTTTCCTGTTCGCTGGCATGATGCCTGTATCCTCCGCTATGGATAAAACCGGCGCTGGTAAACTCATCGCTGAATGGACTGTTGGCCTGATGGGCGGTGCTCCTTCTCCGCTGGTTGTAACCGGTGTACTGTTCATCCTGTCCTGCGGTCTGACTCAGTTCATGTCCAACACTGCATCCGCAGCTCTGCTGTGCCCGATCGGTATTGCAATTTCCCAAAACCTGGGCGCTGACCCGAAAGCAGTTCTGATGGCTATTGCTGTTGCAGCGTCTTGCGCATTCGCAACTCCGGTAGGTACTCCTCCGAACACTCTGGTACTCGGCCCTGGCGGATACAGATTCATGGACTACCTGAAAGCTGGTTGCGGTCTCGTAATCGTATGCTTCATCGTATCCCTGATCGTTATTCCGATGGTATGGCCGTTCTTCCCTGGCAAATAATTCCAGTCTGTCGATAAAGCACCATATGCTTCATCGCAAATGCCTTGACGTACCAGAAGTACGCCGGCGGCATCTGCTCTTCGCCTCTGGCACTTTCTCGCCAGCCTGGGTAATTAAAGACGAATAAAGCACCATATGCTTTCGTCACAAATGCCTTGACGTACCAGGAGTACGCCGGCGACATCTGCTCCTCGCCTCAGGCACTTTCTCGTCAGCCTGGTGATTCAAAATGATAAGGCAACAAATGCTTTGACAGTCAAAATGCAAATCAACCCCTGTCACGAAAGTGACGGGGGTTTTTGTTATATGTGTTGAATTTTGTTAATGGTGCCATAAAAAAAACACATCTTTTTGCTATACTTGCTTTGACCTCAAAAAGAGTAGAGGTTATAATAGTAAAGGAATATATTTAAGAATGAGGGATGCAAAATGATGAGTTTCGTGAAAAAGAATAAATATATCCTCGTAGCGGCTGCGATTTTGCTCGCAGGCAGCTATGGTGGCTATAAATATTATCAAAGCACGCAGGTTACAACTACTGCTGTTAAGATGGGCGAAGTAAAAAAAGGTAACATTATGCAAACTGTTTCGGCAACCGGCGCATTAAGCGCACAGGATAATGTTGATATCAGCTCCAAGATTACCGGACGAATTGTTGAGGTACTGGTTAAAGAAAACCAGCATGTCAACGCCGGTGACGTACTGGTGCGCCTTGATGCAACATCTTTGAACGCAACGCTGGCTCAGATGCAGGCCAAGCTGCATAATGCCCAGGCTAACTATGAGCGTAATCTGAACCTGCTGAACCGCGGTGCTATCAGCCAATCAACATTTGACAGCGTGGAAGCAGATTATCTTGTAGCCAAGAGCAACTATGAAAAGGCTGCTTCTGATGTTAATGATACTGTTATTACCACGCCGATTTCCGGTTACATTATCGGTAAGCCTACACCGGTTGGCCAGACTATCAGCTCCGGTATCAGCACACCGCAGGTTATTATGTCTGTGGCAACACTGGATAATATGGAGATTGAAGCACTTGTCGATGAATCCGATATCGGTCAGGTTAAGGACGGGCAAAAGGTAAAGTTTACTGTTGATGCTTATCCCAACGAAACATTTACCGGTAAGGTACGCTTGATTTCCCGTAGTGCAACTACGGAAAACAACGTTATCTATTATAAGGTTTATGTTACTGTTGATGATGCTAAGGGCAAGCTGCTGCCGACTATGACAGCAAGAACCGAGATTATTATCGATGAAGCAAACGATGTAACCATTGTGCCTTTAAACTGCATATACAGTGAGGGCAGCCGCCACTACGTAAAGGTATATAACGAAAAGACTAAGGAAACACGTGATGTAGATGTAAAACTCGGTCTGACAAGCGACAGCGAGGTAGCTGTTACAGCAACCGGTCTCAGCGTTGGTGACAAGCTGCTGGTGAAGAAGGCTGTCAGCAAGCAGACCAGTAACAGAATGGGCCCCCCGCCGATGCACTAAGGAGGCGTTAGCTTTATGTCTGTTATCGAATTAAAAGATATTATGAAAACCTATCAGATGGGTGACAGCGTGGTACACGCGCTTTATCACGTAAATCTCAAGATAGAACCCGGTGAATTTACTTCTATTATGGGGCCTTCCGGCAGCGGTAAATCCACGATGATGAATATTCTCGGCTGTCTGGACAGACCGACCTCCGGCGAGTATTTTCTTGATGGCAAGGAGATTGCTGGCTATGATGACGATGAGCTGGCGCATACACGTAATGCAAAGATAGGCTTTGTCTTCCAAAACTTTAATCTGCTGGCTAAGCTGACAGCACAGGAGAATGTAGCCTTACCGCTCGTATATGCCGGTGTAGATGAAGAAGAACGCATGGAGCGCGCAAAGAAGGCGTTGGAGGCCGTTGGTCTGGGCGAGAGACTTGAGCATAAGCCTATGGAGATGAGCGGTGGTCAGCGTCAGCGTGTAGCCATTGCCAGAGCCTTAATCAATAACCCGGCTATTATAATGGCCGATGAGCCTACAGGCAATCTTGATACCAAATCCAGTTACGAGATTATGGATATTTTCAAGAAAATGAATGAGAGCGGCAAGACTGTGGTTATGGTTACCCATGAACCGGATATTGCCGAGCAGACGAAGCGTATCCTGGTAATGCGTGACGGACAGCTGGTAAGTGATGAACGCAGCGGCGGTAAGACTGATTATGCTGCTATAGAGCTGCAGCATATGCGCTACGGTACGCAAAGCTGATAAAGGAAGGTAGATATTTATGTTGAATGAAAGCATTAAAATGGCTTTGCAGGGCATGGTTTCCAATAAACTGCGCACCTTCCTGACGCTTCTTGGTATTATCATCGGTGTTGGTGCCGTTATTGCGATGGTCAGCCTGGGCTTTGGCCTGAAGGAGAATGTTAAGAGCAATATCTCCAAGCTGGGCAGTAATCTGTTGATTATCACTTCCGGCGGCCGTACCTCTACCGGTGCACGACTGGCAGCAGGTGAAGGCGTTAAGCTGACGTATGATGATATGCAGGCTATCGGAAAGCAGGTTGACGGCATTGCCAACATTACGGCTAGTGTCAACAGAAGCTATCAAATGGTTGCAGGCAATCAGAACTGGACCAGCCGTGTTGAGGGTACAACTCCGAGCAACTTTACCATTTCCAGTCTGGAGGTTGAGGACGGACGCGTTTTGAACGAGCGTGACCTCATAAGCCGCGGCAGAGTGGCAGTTATCGGTAAGACTGTTGCTGACAGTTTGTTCCCCGAGGGCAATCCTGTTGGTAAGATTATGCGTATTAACAAGGCACCGTTTCAGGTTGTCGGTGTTTTGAAAAGCAAGGGTCAGGGCAGCATGGGCATGGATCAGGACGACGTGGTTTATGTTCCCCTGACTACGGCACAGAACCGTATGATGGGTATTACGAATGTACAGCGCATCACAGTGCAGGCTGAAAATGAAAATATTATCAATGATGTGCAGGCCGATGTAGAACAGGTGCTGCGCACCCGCCACAAAATTAAAGAGGGCGCTAACGATGATTTTACTGTAGGCAACATGGCGCAGATTATGGAAACTATGATGGAAACAGCCAATAATATTACGATACTTCTCGGCTGTATTGCTGCTATCAGCCTTTTGGTCGGCGGTATCGGTATTATGAATATTATGCTGGTGTCTGTAACGGAGCGTACGCGTGAGATTGGTATCCGCAAGGCTTTGGGTGCAACATATAATAATATCCTGCTGCAGTTCTTGGTTGAATCCATGGTAATAGGTATTATCGGCGGCACATTAGGTGTAATGCTTGGTATCGGTGCTTCCTGTATTATCAGCAGTATGGCAGGATGGAATACGGTTATTTCCGTCTGGGCGATTGTTATTGCGGTAATCTTTTCGGTCGGCATCGGACTGTTCTTCGGCATTTATCCGGCACGTAAGGCAGCGCTGCTTGATCCGATTGATGCTTTGAGATACGAGTAAAATAATATGATAAAGTGAAGAGAGGTTATCTTCACTTTATCTCTAAAATTGGAGAAAAAATGACAAAACGAGAACCTAAACCCCCTACATTTAAAGATTATTTGCAGGCCTTTTCAGATTATCTGAGAAGGCCTAAAACTGTTTTTGATGTTAAAGACCGCACAAAGGGAATTTTATTGCTTATTGCGATAATAATTCTGCTGCAGAAGGTTGTACAAATGCTGAGTGATTGATATAATAAAATAATAGAAAAGTGTTGAGCAAGGAGGATGACTGTGACGGGAAAGGGACTTGGTATTTTAGGCGGGACCTTTGATCCTATTCATATAGGGCATCTGCGTATTGCTGAAGCTATTTACGAACGTATTGCACTGGAACAAATTATTTTTATCCCGGCTTTTGTACCACCGCATAAGGTAGGACAGGATTATGCGCCGGCAGAGCATCGTTATGCGATGACCGAACTGGCGGTAAAGCCGTATACGCATTTTACCGTGTCGGATATGGAGTTGCGGCGTAGCGGCGTATCCTATACGATAGATACCCTGCGAGAGCTGCGGCAGATATATCCGGATAAGGAGCTTTATTTTATTATCGGAGCTGATTCGGTGGCTCAGCTGCATACATGGAATTCTATCAACGAAATGCTGCAGCTGGCAACCTTTGTAGCTGCCGGCAGACCGGGTTACGAAGGTGTGATGGAAGAAGTAGTGCATCATTTGGGCGCTGCTGCCGCAGAAAGAATTATGTTGCTGCATACACCCGAATATGATATTTCATCTACCGAAATAAGGACAAGGCTGCATGAAGGAGCGAGCCTGGCGGGTTTGGTGCCGCAGGCTGTGGAGCAATATATCAATGCTCACAATTTATATCAAAGGCAGGGATGAAGCAGAAATGATGACAATAGACGAAATGAAACAGCTTTTGCAGGCTTCCTTGCCGCCGAAGCGTTATAAACATTCTGTACACGTTTACGAAACCGCTTTGGAACTGGCAAAGTCACATAAGCTGCCGGAAGAAAAAATAGCGATTTGCGCGCTGCTGCATGATTGCGGCCGTGAGGTTGCCAGCAAGGAAAGTGCGGCGGAGGCAGATGCACTGGGAATTGCTATTGATGATGTAGAACGTAATCAGCCGATTTTGCTGCATGCCAAATTAGGTGTATACTATGCGCAGACCAAATATGGTGTAACAGATAAGGAAATTTTGGCAGGGATTTCGCAGCATACAACCGGTGCCGCCCACATGACGGATTTGGCAAAGGTTGTATTTTTGGCAGATATGATTGAACCGGGAAGAGATTTCCCGGGGATAGAGGATTTGCGCAAGCTGGCACATAAAAGCCTTGATAAAGCAATGCTTAAGGCTTACAGCAATACTATTGAATATCTGCTTGCCGGCGGACAATTAATTCATCCGCATTGCATTGACGGTTATAATGAGCTGATGCTGGCGCAGAAATCAGTTAACAAATAGGCAGGGCAAGTATGGAAGAGAATAATAATCAACAGCAGCCGGCAAAACGTCGCATCAGGCGGAAGTTTCGCTGGGGAAGATTGCTTTGCTTGCTGCTTTTTGCAGGACTTTTAGGAACAGCACTTTTTTTCGGAACCTGCTGGATTTATAACAATTTTATCAATCCGCCGCATGTAAGCGTAACTGCGGCAGATGATAAAATACGTGATGACCAGAAGCTCAATGAACGCATCAACGTTCTGCTGCTGGGAATTGATGATGGTGACAGCGAAGCGGCGGAAAGCGAGCCTAAGCGTACAGATGCGATTATTTTGCTGAGCTTTGATCCGCAGAATAATAAGGTTGCGGTTTTATCTATTCCGCGTGATACGAAGGTAATACTTCCGGGACACAAGGATCCGGAGAAGATTAATGCGGCTTATGCCTATGGCGGAGCTGTGATGGCGAAGCAGACTGTTGCTAATCTGCTGCGTGTACCTATCCATTATTATGCGTTGGCAAACTGGCGTGGTTTTATTGATGTCGTAAATTTAATCGGCGGCGTAGATATTTACGTAGACAAGGATATGTATTACGAGGATCCATATGCTGATTTGGTTATTGATATCAAGCATGGCTATCAGCATATGGATGGTGAAACTGCCGGTAAATATGTGCGTTTCCGCAAGAATGAGCTTGGTGATATCGGACGCGTGCAAAGACAGCAGAAATTCCTGAAGGCAGCGGCTGAGCAGATGTTTTCCGTGCAAAATGTAGCTAAAATAAGCAATCTGCTGGCAACGTTGGACAAATATGTAGAAACAGATCTTAATACGTTGACGATGCTTAAGGCTGCCAACAGTTTTAAGCTGTTTGGCGATGATAAGCTGCGCAGCTGCATGCTTTATGGCAAATTTGACGATAGCTCCGGTGTAAGCTATTGGAATGCCGAGCAGGCTGACGTAAACAAATCCTTGGATGAGCTGGGTATACCTTATCTTAAAGATGAGGAAGATACCGCAACAGAAGCAGAAGAAGAGCCGAAGGAGCATCTGCAGCCTAAGGATAGAGATGAATTGGAAAAAGAAGCAAAGTTTGCTGAAAAGGCAAGCAATAATTAAGGAGGATGTTTAATGGAAACTAAAGACATTGCACAAAAAATTGCGGCTGCGGCCAATGACAAAAAAGCAAAGGATATACTTTTATTAAATATGGAGGGCTTATCTCCCGTTACAGATTTTTATGTAATCTGCAGCGCCGGCAACAGCACTCTGGTTAAGGCAATTGCTGATAATATCGAGGATAAGCTGGCAGAAGCAGGCGTGCATCCTACCCATAAGGAAGGCTATGCCGACGCACGTTGGGTACTGTTGGATTACGGTGATGTTGTTGCTCACGTTTTCCTGGAGGAAGAACGCGATTTTTATAATTTAGAGCAGCTGTGGGCAGATGCTCCGTCTGAAAGCTTTGTGGAGAATACGGATGATTGATAATAAAAAATTCAGCAGAGCTAAAAAGGCTCCTGTTGTTACGAACAATACTAAATACCGCCCCGGTGATGTAGTCAGCTTAAAGGTTGTACGTATGAATGAAAATGCAGCCTTCCTTGACGCAGGCACCGGTAATACCTCTGACGATATCATGCTGCATAAGCTGCAGCAGACCTCTGAGGTTAATATTGGCGATGAGGTAAAGGTATATCTTTACCTTGATCCCAGCAAGCGTCTGACGGCCAGCATGAAGCTGCCGAAGATGCGTGAAGGCCAATTAGGCTATGTACGTGTGCTGAGCGTTACCCGTGACGGCGGCTTCGTTGATATCGGCGCAGAGCGTGGTGTGTTCCTGCCCTATAGCCAGATGCGCGGCCATGTAAACCCCGGTCAGCTCGTGTGGGTAAGACTGTATCGCGATAAGAGCGGCCGTCAGGCTGTGACGATGCGCGTAGAAGAAGATATGGTGAAGGCTTCCAAGCCTGCAGAAGGCTTGAAAATCGGTGACAAGGTTACCGGTACGATTTACAACATTCTGCCGGAAGGCTTCTTCCTTTTTACCAACCAACGCTTTATTGCTTTCCTGCATCGCAGTGAAGTGCCCGGTGGCAGACTTGATTTCGGCCAGGAGGTTACCTGCCGTGTAACCTATCTGCGTGAGGACGGACGTATTAACGTTTCTATGCGTCTGCAAAAGGAGAATGCACTTGTTGCGGATGCTCAGGATATATATGATTTCCTGGTGAAGCGTAACGGCAGCATGCCTTACTGCGATTCTACGCCGCTGGAGATTATCAAGCAGAAGTTTGGTATCAGCAAGGCTGCCTTCAAGCGTGCTCTGGGCCATCTGATGAAAGAGGGCAAGGTGCGTCAGGAGAACGGCTGGACCTATCTGACGGAAGGACAGCAAGAAAAGTAATTTTAATATTTGAAGCACAAAAAAACCTGTTAGCTGAGTTTTTCAGCTAACAGGTTTTAATTATCTCAGTCTGAAGGTGAAGGGTAAGCGCAAATAGCAGCGAACCTTTTGGCCGTTAGTACCGACAGCGCTGGTGAAGCGCCATTTATAAGCGGCATTGATACCTGCCTGGTCGAGGTTAGCGTTACCGCTGGAGCTTACGAGGGTAACCTCATCAACAGTACCGTTGGTGTTTACCAGAAGGCGTACAACGCCTGAACCGGTGATGCCTGCATTGCGTTCTGCAGCAGGATATACAGGGTCAATCTTGCGCACGATACGCGGCATAATTGCAACAGAAGCGTTGCCGCTGCCACCGCCGCTGCCACTGCCTCCACTGTTATCGCCGCCGTTGTTCCGGTTTTCCTCCTCTCTCCGGGCCTGGATCTGGGCGTCCAGCTCATCGGCGGCTGCCTGCTCCTGAGCGGCCAGATCGTTCAGGCCGTCCGCCGTCTCATTATACTGGGCGATCAGCTGCGTCGCCGCCTCCAGCTGGCTGTCCAGCTCCGCCTGACGGCTCTCCAACTGGGAGCGCTGCTCCTCCAGCGCCTGCCGGTCGGCCTGCATCTGCTGGCGCAGCTGCCGCAGGTCGTTGATGACGCTCTGGTCGTGCTCGGCCACCTCGTTGATGAAGTCGATGCGGCCCAAAAGATCGCTGAAGCTGGTGGCCTTGAAGATCACCGACCAGAAGGAAGCGGTCCCCCGCTCCTCCTCATCCCGCACCTGACGGCAGAACAGGTCGTACTGAGCTTCTTCCTTCTGCTGGTTGTCCGCCAGCTCCGCCTCCAGCGCATCGATCTGCTGCTGGGCGTTGGAGATCTGGCTGCGGAGGACGTCCGCCTGCTGATCCAGCAGGTTTTTCTGCTCCAGCGCATCGGCCTTGTTGGCCTCGGCCTCCTCGATCTGCTGGTTGATCTCCTCCAGATTCTTCTGGTGCTCCTCCGCCTGCTCCTGCAGGTCCGCGATGGTCTCGGCATAGACGTTCACCGGGCGCAGAGCGCCGCTGGTGAACACGATGCTCACCGCCATGAGAATGGCCAGCAGGCCGCACCATTTTTTCTTACTCATGCTGCACTCCTCCTTATACTCTCAGGAACTTCCGGATGGCGGTCAGGCTGCCGCCCACGCCCACCAGAATCCCTACCAGACCGAACACACTGGCCACCGGCCCCCAAATTTTCCGGAAGGACACCACCCGCAGCAGCTGCAGGGTATCGGACCCGGAAATGCCCTTGGAAATGGCCTCATACAGCAGCCACTGCAGCCCAAAGGCGATGACGGCGCCCATCAGACCGATGAGCAGACCCTCGTAGACGAAGGGCCATCGAATGAAGCCGTCGGTGGCGCCCACCATCTTCATGATGGCGATCTCATCCCGCCGGTCAAAGGTGGTGAGCTTGATGGTGTTGGAGATAATGAATACCGAGATCACCAGCAGCACCGCAATGAGGGCGATGCTGATGAGGCTTGCCACATTCCGCACCGTCAAAAACCCGTTGGAGATGGTCTCGTCCGCCCGGACCTTCACGATGCCGGGGGTGGCCTCCAGATCGGATACCACCTGCTGCATCTGTGCGGCGTCCGTCAGATGGATAACGTACCGATGGCGAAAAATGGAGGGATCCAAGTCGCTGTACAGGTCGTCCTCATCGTACTGCTCCACGTAGCTGTCCCGTGCCTCCTGCCGGGAGACGAAGGTGCAGTCCGCCGCACCGGGGATCTTCTCCAGCTTGGATTGCAGGGCCTTGGCCTCGCTGTCAGAGAGGTTCTCATCCACGAAGGCCAGCACGGCGTTCTCCTTCTGCAGATCCTTCAGGTTCTCGTTGGCGTTATAGGCCACCAGCGAAAAGGTCCCCATGATCACCAGACACGCCACCGTCACGCCGATGGCGGCGAAGGACATGAATCCGTGGGAGAACATATTGCGGATGCCCTCCCGGAAAAAATATCGAAAATCGTGCTTCATCTGTTATACCTCATACGTTCCCACGCCGTCGCCGTTGACCTGCCCGTGATCGATCATGATGACCCGCTTGTCGAAGTGGTTCACCAGATCCCGCTCGTGGGTCACCACCACCACGGTGGTGCCAAGGGCGTTGATGCGCTCCAGCAGGGTCATGATCTCCAGCGAGCGGTTGGGATCCAGATTGCCGGTGGGCTCGTCGGCCACGATGGTGCTGGGATTGTTCACCAGCGCCCGTGCAATGGCCACACGCTGCTGCTCACCGCCGGACAGCTCGTCGGGGTACCGGTTCTCCATACCCTTCAGCCCCACCAGCTCCAGCACATAAGGGATGCGGGTGCGGATGTCACGGGGCGTGGCCCCCACCGCCCGCATGGCAAGGCTCAGGTTGTCGAACACCGTCTTTTTGGGGATCAGGCGGAAGTCCTGAAAGATCACGCCGATGGTGCGGCGCATATAGGGGATCTGCCGGTCGGAGATGCGGCTCATGGAGAAGCCGTTGACCATGACCCGCCCCGCCGTGGGGATGACCTCGCCGGTCAGGAGCTTGATGATGGTGGACTTACCGGAACCGGAGGTACCGATGATTGCCGCGAACTCACCTTTCGGGATCTTGATGCTTGCGCGGTTCACCGCGGTGATAACGGAGTCGGACTGTTTATATTGCTTTATAAGGCTGTCTGTCTGAAGCATTATTTCTGCCATATTTCAATTCCTCTTAAATTCATTAGATTTTGATATCCGAATTATTCTTCGATCGAACCTGCACCGCCGTTTTCAAGAGTGAAGCGGTTCTTGTAGTAGCTCTTGTAGGGCAGGTAAGCGGACAGGAATCCGCACGCCACGGATACGAGAACGGAAGTAAGTATCGCGTACCAAGGCATATAGAAGGTGTAGCGCACCGCAACGGCACCCTGAGGGGTGAAGAAGTTGGGGATGATTACGTTATATACATAGAAGAGAATGTAACTTCCGAGGAAGCTGAGCGCAACACTGACGATGAGTGAAAGCCCTGCCATCTGGAGACCGCCCTGTACATATATATTTCGGATATCCCTGACTCTTGCACCGAGAGCCTGAAGAATGTTGAACTCGGATTCACGCTTCAGATAGTAAAGCGTCTGAGAGAAGAACCACATGATCGGCGAGATCACAAGAAGCATTATCGAGATCGTTATGTAGAGCTCGCTTCTGTGCTTGTCGTATGCGATGTTCTTGGTAGTGAGATTGTAGGAGGATTCGATACCGACGCTGTCATAGTCCTGAGCCCATACGCGCAGAGCCTTTTCGGTTTCGGCGACATCGGCGGGCGACATATCGGGATCAACATAAATGTTGAGTTTGAGAGCGGAGAACTCTGCGCCGGTGACTGCAGCATAGTCGTCCGTGTTAAAATATATGGGAAGCTCCTTCGACGGGATATCCGTAAGGATAGCCGCGATGGTGAAGGTTTTGTACTGATACTTGTACTTTTCGATCTGGGCACGGAGAAGCTGCTTGCCGGAAAG
>OGRD01000804.1_pt1 | contig 14579 bp, 18 predicted proteins | sample 1553441 | NCBI WGS metagenome assembly OGRD01 (sample SAMEA2580106, study PRJEB22360) | human gut metagenome | biome: human gut; feature: human-associated habitat; material: faeces | place: Denmark | collected 2008/2010
TTAAAGGAAATTGCACAAGGAGCGCTTGAAAACGAATACGGATTCAAGCCTTCTCAGAAAGACATCACGCTGCTTGAATCATCGGGTGACGGCACTTACATTTATTTCAAAGTTAATAATAAGGAATATCAGTTCAATTCTTACATCAGAACATATGATGATATGGAAATCATATGGATAGGACAAGGAACAATCACAAAACTTTAAAAAGAAAAGTGAAGCGATAACGCATACATTAAATTAAAGCCGGCTGAATAGCCGGCATTTTTATGTTTTTGATCCTAACTCATTAGAGAAGAGAAGACATGATGATCCTAGATTGACATTTCCTGTCTTCGAACTGTCGATGAAACAGATAGAACCTGAAAGAATGTTAAAAGATTGATTGCTTAATCCAGTGAATTCACCGGCATCAACTATTTTTACATCGCTTCCGGTTGTAGCATATACGTTTGCTTTTGTTGCATTTCCACTTCCTGTGCATTCTGACACGATCGCCGATGAGTGATAGAGCGCAAGCGCGTTGTGTGTTGAATCTGGTGTTAGCTGGCACTGATAAATCTTAGCGTTGCTGTCATGAATTCCAAGCATGAAGTCACTTGTTCGGGATGGATCCGCGTATCTGTCCCCGCTCGTTAAATTAAGCTGTTTAAACTCAACCCGTGTGCACCCCTTGCATTGTGTTACGTCAAGATTAACATTTGATGCCCCTGTCTGAGGTTCGATTGAAATTTCTTTGGTGCATTGCGGGTAACTCATTAGGTAATTCCCGTTAGCCAGACGAATGCGCGTCTGGCTAATACCATTATTTGGGCACTCGACATGCTTTATCGCTTCATCGATTGACAGAAACGGATATTCATCTGACCCGTCGGCCGGTCCGATCATACCTGAAGAGGCATCAACATAGACGGTTGGCTCATATATAGAAGTTTTTGGTGCGTCGCTTGTCGCGTTTGGTTGTTGTCCGAATAGTGTGAACTCCGCGATGTCTGCGCGGCTAGCGACAATGTTTTGATTAAGCACGTGATAAGAGTACAGGCGTATTTTATCGCCGCATCGGCACAGGTCCTGTGGTTCTCCAATCCAGTAATTTGAATTTCCCCACATTCCAATATCCATTCCTGTTGTGCCGATCACCTCACCGCTATCATCGATACGGAACACGTGGATAAAGTTTGGTTTGAATCGTAAAACCCCAAAATATCCGCCCCCAAGGTACTTACACGTCTGGATTAAATTCTCTGTACTATACGCGGGTTGTAAGGCGTAATTAAGCGGGATATAGATAGCCCCTGAATTAAGGGGCGTCAACACAGAATATGAACCGATCGCCTGAAGTTGTGATGGTACTAAGATAAGCGCCCCGTCTGCTCCGTCCTTGTTGACGAAACAAGCGAACTTGTCCAGCTCCGCGATATACTCTACTGAATTTAGATTGAAGGTAGAAGGGGCGTTTCCATGGCTCTGCCAGATCGTTGAAAGCCAGGACAGATCGATGACGCCGATGCGCGTGATTGATGACGTGGTGATGTTGTAGATTACTACATTGGACGTTTTGACCGTACCGCCGGAAGAATTGAGCGTGTAAAGCTGTGTGAGATATGCGGCGTTTGCGGTGGATCCTTTTGTCGATTTTTTGACGTAGCACAATGAATTTCCATGGCCGCCGTAGGTTGACTCGCTAAAAGAAGCCAGCTGAGCGTTATTGGAGTATAGCACTAGCTGATTATTGTTGTTCCAGTCGGCGGCCGTCGTGTCATTTCCCCAATTGTCCCAGCAGGTTAGAGTCAGGTCACTTTCCCCGTCTACGTTGTTGCAATTACAGGTTCCCTGAAGCTTGATGAAAGACTGGCGCGGTGTGATCGTCTCGCCATTTCCCAGCTTGATCAACCGGAAAACCTGAGAAAGGCACGGCATTGTAGTAATATTTCCTTTTATCGCGTTTACCTTTTTTGTGATGCTCTCCTGAAATTGCTCATTGCTCTGGTTGATCTCAGCGATAGACTGATTGACAGATTCTTCAAGTGATTCGAAATCTTGCTGAATTTCTGAATAATCAACTTCATATGTATTTTTGTTGTCACTGATGGTTTTGAAACTACCAATAATTGCCATATATTACTCCCCCTTTGCGCTATTCGTTGTAAGTGAGAATTTTAGATCTTTGGTGACCGCGTTATATGTCGCATTAAGTGTGATCGCGCCAGAAGCCATTAATTCGTTGATACGGTTGATCGTATATTGCTCTATCTGAGTATCTACGCGCTGATAAAATTCGTCCATGGTCGCATTCAGATTGTTTATTGCGGCTATGATCTCATTCGTTTTTTCTGTCAATTTGGCCAGCAGAATATAGTCAGTTGGCGCGTCGATAAAAGCAATATTGTTGATAGGGTTGAAGTTGAAAGGAAGCTCCCGGACAGTACGCCATTTTGCGATGTGATTATCGGGGCCGTTAAGCGAGTAAGTTTTTTCCTTTTCCATGCTTCTGTCTCCTTTCTATAGTACACTGAAAAATAGGTAGCTCATGCTCTGCCACAGGATGTTCATTTTTGGGTAGACGCGCATAGCGGATTCATAAATATCACCACTTGATAGCCCGCTGATACCTGAAGTGCGGCGGGTGGTATTTTCTCCCTCGTTTAAATTCTCAGTGTTGTTATTTTTTGCTGTGGTGTCCATCGTGTATGCGCTGGTGTTCGCTGTTTCGGTTTGATCGGACCCGCTCGCATAGTCCAACCCGTTAAGCGTTGCCTGCGGAAAGGTGGAATTTACGGCCGTTACGCTTGACGTATCTTTGCTGTCAGTGTTCTGTTGGCTTTCGCTGATATTTTCAGATTGCCGCTCATGCTTTGTGATTCGCTGATAATCTTCTGACACGTCTATGTTGCCGAAAATATCGGCAGATTTTGCGGCTGATTCGATAATGTCGTTGATGAAACCGGCGTTGTTGTAACAATATTCTTCCAGGTATGCTTTCCAGCGAGAATATGGAGTTACGGCAATTTCACGAAAACGGAAGTGAAGACAGAACCCTACCGCGAAAAGCGCGGGCTGTGAAATGCTGTCAAGGGGGAAATCAAACACCATAGATGATGCCTGTATGATTTCATCGCGGTTAAGAACGTGTTCCCAGTCTGTTTTCAACAGTCCTCGCATGATTTCTTCCAGCTGAATAGTATATTCAGAATTATCATGATTGATCATGTTCATCACCTCGCGGCATTTCTTCATCAGGCGTAATATTTCTATAGCGCTCGCCCTGTCCTAAATTTTCGCGCGCATCCTCGTTAAATGCAGCATTGAGCAATGTATAAAGGTCGCTGTTCCAAATGACTGAAATATCAATTCCCAATTTATTTTTTGCTTGTTCGCATAGCTGTTGACGGGGAGAAAGCGCGATGTCACGAGCTATTTCTATCGCGCCTATGTTCCCATTCGTCTCTGACGAGTTAACGCGTTCTCGCTTATCCATATTGCTATTTTCGATTCCTACGGCTGTTAAAAATTCATTTAATAACTGCTGTTTTTCGATCTGAATCTTATCAGCGATAAAAGGGACGTTGAAGGAAAAAGTGGTTAGCTCGTTGCCCTTTCCAGTTAGCGCGGCATTTTTCCACATGTCCTTATCCACAGTGATAAAAGCGTTGTTTTCGGCAATTTGTTTGATCGCTGCCACCATGCTTTGCTTTTGCGCTTCGCTTCCAACAATCGCCCCGGCACTCGCCTTCTGCAATAACAAATTGATGTCTGCCGTGCGTTGCAGATCGGATAAGCGCATAGCATAGTAATTACACAGCGAATAATCGCTTACGCGTTGTGTGTTGGCGAACGCCACCGCCGCCTCTGAAAGCGGTATAAGCCCATAATTAACGCCACAATAGAACGAATACGGTTGAATGTAAGCGGGATATCCGTAAATATTGAGGGGTTGGGCATTAGTGAATGGAAGGGAAACCGCACCTATAATTTCATCCTTGAATATGCAGGCACGGCCAGCGCGGAAAAATGCACGTTCGATCATGTCCGCGTCGCACGTTTCTGGGATGTTCCACGTGAAACGATTTTGGCAAATGTTGGCCAAACGGTCAAACCATACAGTGTAGCTGATGTCATTCATCAGCCGTTGCTTTCTTCTGCTATTTCTTGACATTGTTTTTCACTCCCTGCGGGTCAAAATGAACCGGCTCATATAATCTCATCGGCTCAGCCTCTAATAGTGTCCTGTTGTCAATGGAATAATTCCCAAATAATGCTTCACTGCGCCACCATCTGATACCCGCGTTATAGCGTGCTTCTATCTGGCTCATGTACTGATAGGGAATCACGCCGGAAAGCATGATTGAAGCCGTCTTTGTGTACCAGTAATTCAGCCGGTGATCCTCGTTAGGAATTCCCAGCCGGTCTACCTTATAGCCATACATATCATAATAGTTGTCTAACCTCACGGCCTGGTCATACTTGATCGATCTGCGCTCAAGAAAGAAATCACCCATGCCAGCGTTCACTCTTTCCGTACCCGTGAAGAACATATATTGAAATGGGGCATTGCCGCCGCTTCCCCCTCGTGGGGTCATCGGCATTTTTTCAGCGTCCGTCATTTTCGCGTTCAAGGAACGCACGGCCATTGATGATGAAGCGTCTGCCTGTATCTTCGCATTGGTGTATGAGTTATTCGCCTCGTTCTGGCTGCCTATCGCGCCAGTAAGCCCGCTAACGCCTGAACCAATAGCGCCGATCACATTGCCGCTTGCTAATCCACCGATGACACCACCAATGGAACCAATGGAATTGAGAAACATATTTTGATCTGCAAGCGCCCGATTGTTACCGGCTATTTCCATCGTAGTGTTGTAATTGGTGAGGTTATTCGCATACTGAGCATTGATCTGGTTTGAGTTGAGTGCAAGCCATGCCTTATAAGAATCTATCGCATATGCACATTGTGGATATGCATCAATCTTTATCGCATCGTCTACATCGTTTGCGAGGTTTCGATAATTCTGAGGAAACATGATCGCCTGCGGTGACGGGGATAGCATGTAATAGCATAGACACGACACATTGTAGGTGTCCGCCAGTTCAAACATTAATTCACTTGATGCCCCAGTATTACTTCCTGCAACGCAGAATGTGTAGGGATATGACAATAATATTTTATTGCGCGGCGTGTAGTTATCCACCGTTTCTGGTGTGTCGATCGTGAGCGTATAAGGATTAGTGCCATAGAAGGCGTTAGGAACCTGGCATATTCCTACAATGGAATCACCGGCGCCCCCTTCGGTTAGGTCATTAATATAGCTATTTATCGCATTGGCAAAAGCGTTATCATTACCATATGATGAACGGTTGATTCGATGACCATCCACGCCATTATATAGCCCATAATGCGTGCTTGATGTTTGAGCGCCGCTCGCGTTCTGCGCTGACCAAACGATGACCGAATAGCCGCTTAAGCTATTAGTCACTCGCTCATCCACGATGTAGTCCCCGCACTCCAATTGGTCTTTTAACGCGCTTCGCCCTGTGTAAATGTTCTGGACCGTATCATTAGTGACATGTTCACGCTCGATGTATGCCTGAACAATACCATAGTCAAAAAGATATGTCTGTAACGCGTCAACCTCAAAGGAAACTGTTGAGCTGTTCACGCTATTCTGAACTGCCCCTGTCAAGTAGCAATAATACCACTTGTTTCGGTTTTTTATCATGAGGTAATTCGCACCATTCAAAATCGTTTCTGCGTCATAATTAACTATCATCGTCCCCTGCATGATGTTAATATTCGTGTAGGTGTCATTGCGTAATGAAAGCGTGGGGCTTTCATGTTGACGAAACCATATTTCCTGAGTATAACGATCATAGAAAAATATGGTGTTTTCACCGCTAATATCGGGAATCCCCGCCAGGAAGATAACTTCCGCAGCGGGGATAACATTTGAAACATCACCTATCTGAATCATGATAAAGCTACGACATTCACAGTGAGGCTTACCTTTTTCGATCTGTCCTGCACACTTGTGATGTTCAGTACCTTCGCAGCGCCTCCTTTTAGTGCGGTGATTACGCCGTCAGCAGACACGCTGAATATGCCATCCACGATTCCAGATGACGTGAATTCAACAGTCTTGGAATAGATTCCCGTACCTTCGACTTCCCATGTAAGGGGGAATGAAGAACCTACCGGCAAAGCGATGGTCTTTCCGGAATAAACGGAAGTGACTGATGTCACTGTGCCCAACGTGTTGTCAGAACTCTGTACATAGGCAACGGCATTCGCAAACGGGCTGGAAGCTAACAGCGCCCAATAATGCAGCCAATTCTGCCATTCCATTGACTGGCCATTAGGTTCCTCATGCCATTCATAAAGGCGGTCATACCACTGTACTAGTCCATTATCGAAAGTAATTGCGGCAACGGCGTCCAACGTTTCAATTTCATCCTCAGTAAATTCTTTCACATTCTCGCTATCGTCAAAGAAAGCTTTCAGTCGTGTAAAATCAATATTGCTCAGGCTGTCAACCTTTTTAACCTGGCCCATAAAATTGGCATAGTCAAGATTGAAGGCGGCGGCCAAAACTGAAATATCATATTTTGCGCCAAATGATGTGGTGAGCATAAATGTAACATCGCCCGGGGAACTGCACCAGTTGACCACACCTGCGCTATTGTAGTCAGAGCGGGGAAACATGAAATTATCAAAGTCTTCCTTCATCTGCATTGCCGCGGCCTTTGCATTCGCTTCGGTATCTGCCCCGGACACCTGCGAGATAGGTACTGTCTTGATCTGTCCGTCTAAGATTTTTCTAGCAAGCAGATACTTAATTGCACTCATTTGATCCACTTCACAACCTGCGGCCATCGATGTGAACACCTTGCCAATGAGGTCGGCCATTCCTCCTTCTGTCGTGAAGGCCATTTCAATCATTGGGCGGTTTATGGTTGTTTTATAAAATGTTTTGATATTGATGCGGTAAATCGCTGTTCGAACATCCGCAATCACACGCTTGAAAATTTCCGTGGCGGCGATGTCAGGATTGTAATTGTTCGGTAGGGCAATCTGCACAAAAAATTCTTCAACCAGTTCGCCTAATCCGATCAAACCTTTCTTGAAGTCGCGCCACTTGTTGTAAAACATTTTTGAAGAACCAAAAATGAACGCAAACTGATTGACCATAGCGCTATAGAATTCATTGAGCAGGCTTGAGTTGTTCATCACGATCTGTCCAATTTCTCTAGAACTTGCAACGCCATATTCGGCAAGCGGCACAGCGTTCTGATATGCATCGCTGGCTGTGCTTCTGATCGCGTTAAGGTAGTCGGCGTTCTGAGCAGATACATTCATCTGGACGTTTTTAGGCTTAGTAGCCATGTCTATTCACTCTCCTTTTCAACAAAAAGTTCTTCCATCGGAAGCGTTTCCGGTTCATCGTCACCTTGCGGTTTCGCGTCTGTTCCTTCGCTGTCACCAACCGGTTTATAATCTTTATCATCGCCAGTTTTCCATCTGTCGATGTACCGCTGGCGCATATCCTCATATTTTTTGTGCCAATCAGTCAGAGGATTTACCTTTGCTTTAACAGACCCATCCTCAAGGATATCCACATAATCCTTGAGCAATCCATCACGCTCTTCAATTTCATGCCGAATTTCAGAAAATAATTCTTCTGTTCTCGCCAAAACGGCATCGTCTTCGATGCCACCCATGTAGTCGGCCAAAAGCGTGTTAATTTTGCTTGAATCTTGCATATTTTCATCTCCTTTTTAAAGTATAATAAATAAAAGGCATTGAAGAAAATTCCGGCTCAGGTCCCGGCCCCGGCCCCGGGCCCGGGCCAGGGCCCGGCGTACCGCCATCATATGTTTGAAATGACAATCCCATGCTATTAATGATAGCGGTATCATTGACGTAAAATATACTAGTGGGCTGCACTGAATCATCCAACGCCCAACACTCATTACCGCCGGAGCATACAACGCCATAATCTACCAGTGTTTTCCCTGTTCCGTGTGCTTGATCAATATGGACATGGTCACCGGTCACCATACCAGCTGTTCCGGTATGACCAATCAATTGTCCTTGTTTGACGGTTGAACCAACCGTGGAATACGGTGGGTTGTTGTCATGACCAAATTCAATACACACATACCCAACACCGCCCGGCGTTATCACTTTTTGCTGAGACTGCCAGATGCGGGGCATTCCGTTAGCGGCCGGCCCCGCATAAATTAATCGCATATCACAAGGGGCATAATAATCAGCGGCTGTGGCAGCTCCTACACAGTCGAACGGATGACCGCAACAATGGGAAAAACTGCCCGGGCTGGATGTCTGAGTGACATTGAGTACGGACAGGGGAAACAGGCATACCTGTAACCCTCCATCCCCGGTAAGCGTCTGTCCCGGCTGCATTATCCCCCCATGGGATTGATTACTTCATCCGGGGGGATCGTACACAGCATATCAACTTTTCTTGCGCAAACTCTCAGATCATACAGCAGTCTTTTCAGCCTATCAGGATCTTCTTCATTTTTGCACTGCCTAAGGATAATATGCATATTCCGGTAATATACCCGCATTGCTGATTCTGCCGTCATGTTATACGGCAATTCATAATCGCGTATCATCATAGGTACGCATTCACAGCGGACTGTACTTCTTCATAATTATAGCCCGCATTTTCAAGAGCTGTTTTTCTCGCGCTTCCGTTACCATAATCACCACGAATTACAGCGTTGACTACCTCAGCCGTTACAGCTTTTGCACCGCCGCTCAAATAATCGTTAACTGCATCCTGCACTTCGTCATAATCATAGCCCGCTTTTTCCAGCGCATCCACGCGCGCCTGTCCATTCCCATACTTTCCCGCAATTACATCTTTTACGACATGTGATGTAACTTCTTTTGGATTGCTGGCATTCAGCGCGATCGGCCGTAGGAATCCTAACAGACCATGAGGGGAAATCGTCACGATTGATGCGCCGCTTTTTCCCGCCTGATTGTAGCCGAACGCCATAACACGTTGACCATTCCATCCGACGAACATAGCTACATGACTGTCCGGACAATCAAGGGAACCACTGTTCCACACTAACCAGTCACCATATGTCAATGTTTTAGAACCGTATGAATAGCGTGCGAAAATCTTGGAAAGACCCAAGGCTGAAAAACGTTTATAGATTTCTTTTGCATATCCACTGCCGCCAATAGCGTTTAAATTTTTCCCTAACTCCTTACACTGGAGCTTAAAAAGGTCTACACACTGTACACCAACTACGCCATCATAATCAATAGACGTATTTTTGTACTTTCTGTAAAAACTTTCGCCAACAATAGCCATTAGTTATCACCCCCCGTATTCATTTTGGCCATGTAGTCCATAAATGTCTGAATCATCGTTTTAATTTCGCTGATAGCCTCAGTGTTTCCCTTGATCGTATCACTCAAGGTACTAACCTCGCTCTCATGGCGGTTTTCCTGCCGCACGATGAACCAACCGCAGAAAATAAGGCATGCCACCGGAACGCCTAAATTCTGCACGATCTCAATAATTGTTTTAACATCCACTTTTTCACCTTCCTTTACATGGCTATTATAACACGTCTACAAAAAATTTGAAATAAAGGCTAAGAAAATTTCTTTTGTTTTTACGCTGTCATACCTTATTCGCTGTGCCATGTAATACTTTTTCAAAATCACAGCAAGAAATGTATTCCGATATAGGGCAATTTCAGTCTCGCTTTCCACTTCTCGGGAAAGAGCAATCACCTTAGAAAACTGGGGCTGAGCGTGTTCGCTAACGAAAAACTTATCGCCGTTAAAATAGACGCCCATCATCGCGTCGGCCTTTATCGTCAGATAATATTTTGCCCCGCGCGGGGGCTTTTCAATGTAAAGGTCATTATCATAGCCAAACTGATTATAAAGGGCGAAAGCTTCATAGCTAGTACCATGCATCAGTTCACCCGCCAATGTATTTTTACGCTGTTCTATGAATTTTTCATCGACACCGATATACAATAGTATTTTCTTATTATCGCTGATAGAAATGTTGCCTTTCTTAGGCAGTCTCAACGACCAAAATAGCACATATGGATTATATAACACAGACGCATTACCCGTCATGTACATTTTTATATCATTCCTGTTTCGAGCTACAGTGTCAAAAAGATTCATCAGCTTTTTCGGCTCTTTGTATAAGTATTTTTCCTGACTGTCGTTTTCAATCAAAAACTCTTCAAAGATAACTATGGAAACATCGGCAAAGCTGGCCGGTTTGAGATTCTGCGCCTTGCTCAGCTCAGCCACATACCCCACCTGTTCGCCATTCTCGAAAAAGCCCTTTTTCATCGTCTTCACATCGCGGCCGCGATTTTCATTTATGTCTGGAAATATCTGCATTCCCTTTTCTGTAATATCCTTCCAGTTCTGCGGACGCCTCACCACGTATAAGAATTTCTTGCCCTTCTTGATTGATTTTAGCACCTTTTCTTTCCACCCATAGGTTTTGCCAAAACCTCTATTAGTTTCGATAATATTCACCGGACAGTCGTACCCGTCTATTTCTCGCCAGTTTATATAATTCATTTTTTTCACCTCGCTTTGTTTCACGTGAAACATAAATAAAAAGGAGAAACAGGGACTGAAAGATTCGGCTAAGCGGCGGAACCACCCGCGCATGCGCCCGGCCGCGGTCAAGCGGTGGTTATCCGGCACGCATCACCTAACTATTATAATCTTTGCCCGTGTTCTCCTTTTCAAGGCCGAAAGTTTCCGGCTCTGCTTATATTATAGCAGGATTTTTTTTAATGTCAATCTTCCTTTATTTGAAAGGTTGTTTCCTCTAATAATATGCCTGTGCTTTTCTGCACCGGTCTTAATTTTCCGGTATAGATAGCCCCTACATGGAAATTTTCCCATGTGACCTGCTCACGGCAATTTTTTGGCAGTCCAGCAATGGTTATTTTCATCATACGTCCATCCCTTACAGGATAGCCGCCGCGGTCAGCCTCTTTTTCGTCAGCGTCCATTTCCTCTATATAGCACTTTGGATGAAGGTAGCGTGCGCGGTAGAAGCGTCCTTCAATTTTCATCGCGCCCAATCGCACATCATCTATATCAACGCCCACCGGATCTTCATCGCCTAAAAGGTGCAAGCTATCCGTGTCCATATAAAGAAAGCGGTCATAATTTTTCTGCGCGTCCCGGATAATGCCCGCCCTGCCATATGCAGTGATGAAAGCAATCACAGGTACATATCCTTTGCGCGCTTCTTCCGGTTCTTCCACTAATCGATGCTTTATCTTCCCATCATAGTATGGCTCTTTCTTGTACATCAAGCGCTTTGTGCCAAATTTTCCCGACAGCTTATTTTGCATGTCTTTTGCAATCTGCCTTCTGCCTTTGTTTCCTTCCTCGCTGGCCTTTGCTTTTTCGGCCGCCCACTTGTCTACAAAACCCGCGAAAAGCTGACGGGAACCGCGAAAGGAATAATAGTCAAGCCACGTTATGTTATACACCTCATACTGTTCCATCATCAGATCTATATCAACATTAGTAAGCGTCAGCTCTATGATCCCGTCCGTTTCCTCGATAAATTTCACGTCGCGAAAGCGCGAAACATGCTTTCCCATCACAGACGGAATATGATCGCCCTTGACTTTCAATGAGCATGTCAACCGCTGAATATATAACGGAAATTCTTTCGTGACCTGAGCGCGCCCCTTTCCACACACCGGCTTCCCCCATGGCAAAAGCTCAAATCGCATCTTTGCAGGGTACATGGAATTATAGTCAAGAACGATTCCAGCGCCAACGCTTAGCCCCTTGAACTTTTTACCAACCTGAGAAGATCCACCATAGTACGCCTTTCTGCAATATTCATCCTCTTCACGGGTCAATAGTGGAAACCACTTTTTGAATTTTTTGTAGCCTATCTGTTCGACATACTGCGCATAGGCGTTTGCGCTCTGCGTCATCTTGTCCAGTCCGGCGGCAAAAATCACCTTCAAGCCCTTGTATACGATGTCGCAATCTCTGTGAAGATAGTCCCATTCCTCAATAGTTGGCACATATCCGGGCGGGCGTGGTTTTTCATAGTCTATTTCACCTTTTGACACTGGGATGCCGAACGCGCCGCCAATGTCTGCAACCGGCAGGGAAATAATTTTGAAACTATCATAAATCGTTATCGCCGCGTCATCTTTCCAAAACCTCAACATGTAGTATTGACCGGTGTCCGATATGATTGATGTATAACAACGATCACATTTTTCCCATACGTGTTTCCACCCATGTGAAAAAGCCCAACACATAATATAAGAACTATCAAATTTCATGTTATGAAAATACAGCACCTTGGAATCGGAAAAAGCCCACTCAACAAATGAATCTATTTCCGTGCCGGTACATTTTCCATCATCTCCCAGCGCTTCCCAAGCCCATACGCGCGGAACTTCCTCAACAGTTGTCTCAAAGTCACACATGTACCAGCTCATACACCATAGTTATTTACGAACATTTCCCAATGTGACAGCAGGCCTTCATAATAATCGTCTATATCGTCATCCATATAGAACACTTGGAAGTCAAGATAAGGATCGGCATAATATGAAGCCGCAATCATAGAAGCGTCTATTTTCTCTACCATTTTCGCAATAGGGTTATCTTCTCCAAACGCTTCCTTGAGCTTCTTCAAATAATTTTTCTTGTAGTTTCTATCACCTTCTTGCAATAGTTCTAAGTTATTCGTACACTTTAGCGCTTCCATGTATTTTTTGGCACCTTCACGCCCCCAATTTTGAAAATCCGGCTTAGTCTTCGTGGCCATGTCATGTAACCGCTCTGCTTCTATTAACTTTCTGCGCCGCGCCTTGCCACGCATCTTCTTTGCTTCTTCCCTCGCTTTTTCAGCCGCCGATATTACGCGCCTATAATCCCTCCGCGCCTTCAACTTGACTTCATTTAATTCCCATTTGCTGACGGCCACACCCTTTTCATTCATCACAGGCTGGAAAGCTCCCTTTCTTGTAGCTCTACGGATAGAGTTTAAAAAGTCATTTGCTTGACGGGCATTTTCAAATGACTTTTTATAGATGTAATCAGACGCTTTCAAATTTTCGGGAAGATAAACAGCGCCGTACGGGTCCGCGCGGCGCTGTTTGTTTAAAGCACGGTTATAGTTTTTGATGGCGTTCCTAAATTTCTGGACATTTTTCTTATTCCATTTATACGCCATAATATCACCGCCTTTTTATTTTTTAAATACTTGGAAATTATAGTACACCTTCGCACCCTTCTTGTTCTGAATCGGTTTCAACGTCAAAGGATTTTCAGGGGTCGGTGTACCCTTGAATCTCATGATTTTAGACAGAGCGCTGAAAGCCGTCATGCTCACACAGGATACCGTGCACCCATCATCACACATCATGAGAATGCGCGGCAAGATGCGTAACTCTCCGGTGTTCTCATCTGTAATCTGCACATTCTCTAAATAAATGTCAGTAACAGTAATAACTGTATTAACCACGTCTGACAACTGCGCAGTTTCACCCGTAATGCGCTCCAGCATCTCGTCGTTACGCTCAGGCGTCCAGCTTGCCCAATCCTTGCCCACAACTTCTGAACTCTCACCATTCCACATTGCCGCATAATTCTTTTCGTTTTCAGTCGTTTTTACTTCTACTGCGTTTCTTTCTTCCATGTTCTTTCTCCTTCTCAATCATACTTTCTTCTTAACTCTGTTTTAACCAGTTTTGACTGGCTAAAAAATTTATCATCATCCATGACATATTCTTCTCTGTATACATGAGATGAAATCATCATGAACGGCTCGCCATGTGCAAAATGATTTTTAACATACGTCGCGGATGTCCCAAAATTAAGCTGTCCGGGTGCTGTTTCCTCTCGCTCTGGCTCACTTTCAATCCGGAATTTGATAATAGTATAATACCTATACCCTTTCATTGACCGCGTTCACCACCTTTCTAAACAAAATTATAAACTACTTTCTAAACATCTTCAAGTGCTTTTACTAAATCTCCTTCAAAAAATCTCCCAACAACTGTAAATCGTCCCCATCCGTCACAAATATAGACATCTCTTGCGGAATATCGGCCGCGGTAAAGCCTCTGTCGCTGAGCTTCTTTGAACCCCCATTTTAAAGACTTTAGCATGCCGTCATCTGTAAAGCCAAAGTTTGGGCATTCGACCAAAATATCGTGTTTACGCAACTTTCCTGAAAAAGTCAAGCATGAGGCATAATAAAATTCAGTTAAAATCAGAGTCACTGCACCACATTTACGCAAAGCGCGCAACACTTCATCCTTTTCACTCATTCTTATTTCTCCTTTCTTCCCTTTCGATGCTTTCCATGCTATCCTGATATATGCGGGCAATTTCAAGACGTTCATAATTTTTGTGCCGTCTGAAATGATTGGCTATCAGGACAGCCACGGCGCGCGGCGGGAGACGCACGCGCCGTATTAACATCAACAGAGAATATTCAAGCCTACTTACTTGCACTTACTTCACCCTTTCTCTTTACGATTATATTATATCATAGTTTTTAAAAATG
>OGRD01000827.1_pt1 | contig 14221 bp, 8 predicted proteins | sample 1553441 | NCBI WGS metagenome assembly OGRD01 (sample SAMEA2580106, study PRJEB22360) | human gut metagenome | biome: human gut; feature: human-associated habitat; material: faeces | place: Denmark | collected 2008/2010
TCCCCGCCAGCAGATCTTCCCCAAGGCTGTTTACCTGAATCGTGAACGGGAGTGTTCTGGCCCCTGTTTCCACCGTCTTTTTCAGCGTGGAGGTGGAAACATTAACAGACTGAGAATCAATGTCCCGCTGGCGGCCGTCCTCCCCGTAAAGGATAACCTGATTGTTAAACTGCTTTTCCTCGCCGCCCAGCAGGACAGCGGGGTCTGTGACACGGCAGACGATCTGGAACGTAACCGCACAGTTATTTACAACCCTTCCCGCCACCAGATTGTCCACATCCCATACAAGGGAGTTTCCATCGGTGTAGTAGTACGCTGTAACGGAATTGGCCGTTGTCATATGTTCGGTGTAATCCGCACCGAGATCGGTGAGCCGGGGAACAGTTGTATTCTGAGCCCGGCTGCCACGTGACAGAACCCGAAGATAAGCAAGCTCCATACCGTCGGGTATGGTATCTTCCAACCGATACCTGCCGGACAGTTCGCCGGCATAGTTCACGGTTATCTCCCATGAAACAAACATACCCGGTTGTCCAAGCTCCTGGGTCAGAATGGTTCCCACGCTTCCACTCGTGGTTTCCTGAATTGATTCACCGTTAAACTTGAATACGGCACCGACTTTTTTCCATAGATTGGTTCCCTCATACAGGATATCTTCCGCCCTGCCCCGCTTAGTCCAGTTTTGGCCATCATCGCTCGTCCTGAGATAATTGCGATAATAGAGCGGATTACCAAAGAAGGGGTGGGGTGGAAGGAACGCAGGAGCAGTTTTAATAAAGATATACAGAGATTTCCCATCCAAAGGCAATGTCTTTTCCATCTTTACTGTGACATAAGAATAATCCTGGGTTTTCTCGCCAATAGCATACTCTACAGAATAAAAATCGTTTTCAACTTCAGTCAACTGGCCGCTGTTCAGAGCCGCGTTCAAATCGGTGAATCCCGTCAAATCACTTTCCGACAAGGGACTGGTATAGAGGCCAACCAGAGAATCCGCACGGATAAAGGAATAGTCAGAACCAGTTTGCAGATAGTCCTGCATATAAGTTCCTGCACGGACAGAATCCCCATCCACCTTGATCGCCCAATATAGGGTTCCCTTTGAATAGTTTCCCGAACTGCTTGTGGGACCCTCGTAATACCAGGAGAGCTTCTTTGCCTCGATGGTATTTCCACCTTTCAGAATTACGTCCTTGGAAGCCGTTACTCCGGTCAGCGTAAAGGGGTCTCCGGTTCCGGGAATGATCTCGCCGGAGAGCGTAAAGCTGTTTTTGACAATTACCGCGGCAGTTCCCTCAACGGTTTTCGGCTGAGCGTAATAGCTGAGCCGGTAGGCATAGTTGTTCCCGGTCCGCCCCAGCTGTGCCATGGTGAAGTTGAAGCTGGTATTGCCGTCTACCTTGACCCATAGGGTATCGACAACACTGTTTCCGTTTTCAGTGTCCAGTGCTTCCACCTTCACATATCCCACAAACTGCATATAGGTGCCGTCAATCCGGTCTGTCATGCTGGCGGAGGTCACATCCCAGTCGCCCAGTTCGTTGACCAGAACCGTATACAGGTAGCTTCCGGAAGGGGCAGTGAAGTTTTCCGGCGGATTGATTTCCTCAACGGGCTCTGTTCCGGTGGCGTCAAAAACCCGGCCACTGATGGAAATATCACTGTCCTCTGTCAGCGCTTCCCCCACAAGTTTTTTTGCCCAGTGGGAATACTGCAGGAATTTGGATTGTTGACTGGTTGCGAGATAGTCAAAGTCATCCTTCTTTGCGTTGTCGGAGAAAGCTTTGATGCTGTTATTGATGTACAGCTCCTTACCACCCGCCGCCGTCAGCGCTTCCAGCCCGACATGGACCTGATACTGGATGGTGCGGGCTTCTCCAGGAGCAAGATCGCCAAGAACCGCCGAGAACCCTTTGCCGTCCTCGTACATAGTGGGCGTAAGGGCGGTGGCTGTCCCGCTGGCACTGGTTCCGATAAAGTACTGGAAAGAGCCATCCACATAATTCATGTAGGGCAGATACGCCTCGTTCGTCGGTTTTTCCGGGTCGTTCAGGCAGTCCTCAACCCGTACATTTTTCAGAGTAAACAGATTGCTCTTATTTGCCTGAGCCACCACCGTATAGGTGATGGTGTAACTTCCGTCCTCATTGCGGACCGGGCTTGCGGCAGTCTTTTTTAGGTTCAGTCCGGCCTTGGGCTCCAGATTCGCCGTAGATTTTTCTTTGGGGTACTGGGCGGCATAAGCCTGAGCTTCGTTGGAGATCAGTTTCTCTTCGCTGTTCTGAAGATAGGTGTAGTTTTCCCCCAGCTTTACCCGGTAGCGGAGTGTGCGGGTCTCGTTGGCAGTCATATCTCCGATTTCCCAGACAAGGTCTCCGGAATCATCGATGCGGACGGTGCCGTGAGTCTTTCCTACCGCGATGGTTTCCCCGGGGCTTCCGGTGCTTGTCAGGGTTACCACTTCACTGCCGACCCCAAGGTAGCTGACGAAGTCACTGTTTGCGGTAAAGTGATCGACCACCCGAACCTGCGGGCAGCCTTCCTCACCGGCAGTGACGGTCAGCGTGTACTCCGCATAGTCCCCATCCTCAGACTCCACAATTTTCGGTGAAACCGATTTTGTGAGGGCCACCGTGCCGTTTTTTGCCGCAATGTCTTCCTCAAATTGGGCAATGATGGTTACATCACCAAGTACAAGCGTCCCCTTACTGTCATCATCCAGCGCGGCAGGATCCACCCTGCTGGATACATTGAAGGAGCCGCTGATAACCGTGACATTGTTTGCGTTCTGCACTTGCAGCCATTCATCATCGAAGTCAATCGTCAGTATGCCGTTCTCTACGGAAACCGTGCCAATTATTTCGCCATTTTCATCTGTCATATCGCCGTCCTTCGCGGGGTCGAGAAGAAGCTGCGGTAGTTCAAATTGGAGAACGCCTCCATTGGCAAGCAAATCCGAAAGAGGCACATTGGCAAAGTTCGCAGTCAGTTTTAATTTCGCGTCTCCGGGGATAACCACACCGTCAGTGACCTCGATCCATTCTTCGCTGCCCGCCGGGTGGTAGAACAGCTTTGCCCCAGTGATATACTGAGAAACATCAATGGAATTGCCGTTGCTGGCGGCTCCGGAATCCTCCGTCAGCAGAACTGCATCATGCTCCGATGCCTCCGCCGCGCTCTCTGGCATGGATACAAAGCCAAGAAGCTCCGCGTCCCCGGCGGCAACGGAGACCTGCGTGACACTGTTATCCCAGTCTCCTGCAATGACCCTTACCGCTCCGCTCTCGGAAACCGAAGCCACAAATCCGGCATGGTCTGTGGTGCCGTCATGATCCCGGTCCAGGAATACAAGATCGCCACTGGCCTGGGCAGTGCTTCCCGCTTCGGTGTACAGCCCACAATCGGCCATATCCGTGAGCCATTCCTCACAGTCGCTCCCATAGGGGAAAGCATTGACGGGGATATCCGCGTAGTACAGGCAGAAGGAGGCGAACATGGCGCTCCAGTCTTCGTAGGGACTTCCAAACCAGGTTCCGTAGCGGGTATAGCCATGGGTGGTGCCATCCTCCCAGACCGCGTAATTCCGGGTGCTTTCCGTATAGCCCAACTGGCTTTCGGCAATGGCGATCACATCCTGCCGCCAGTTGCCGGTGAGTGTCACATCCGCAAAGGTCTGCTCCCAGATTTCCGCTGTCTCTACGTCCGCACTGGGGTCTGAATAGCAGGCAAGGCTGTGGGAGTGCTCCTCCAGTGTGCAGACCAGCTCCCCGTTTTCGTCCCAGCAGCCTTCCCCATGGGTATGGGCATCCTTACCGCAGAATACCGTTTCTTCCGGCTCGCTCTGGGTGCAAGCCTCGCTGTGGGTATGCTCTTCCATGCCGCAGGTCAGCTCCCAGGTGCCATAGCACAGGGCGGTGTGGACATGATCCGGGTCCGTATTGGTGCAGGTCAGAGCTTCGGTGTCTATCGGCTCTGTCACTGTCTCAAAGCAGGCATCGGTATGCTGGTGCTCCAGAACCTGGATTTGGCCGCAGATCAGATTGCCGTCAGCGTCAAAGCAATCGGATGTATGGCGGTGGAGCACGATCTCTGGTTTTGTACAGACCAGTACTGGCTCCGCATCTTCCTCGGCGTCGCTTTCTTCCGGTTCCGTGGGCAGGTCACAGGTCAGCACCCGGTTCCATTCATAGCAATCATCGGTATGCACATGGGCCGATTCCGTAGACTCCGTACAGACCAGCTCCCCCTGCTCCAGCGTGTAGCAGGCATCGGTGTGAGTATGTACTTCTTCCGAAGTCCCTTCCACCATGGCATAGCAGCTGTCGGTATGCTCATGGGTTTCGATCTCTGGTAATTGACACCAGAGGTTCCCATTTTCATCGTAGCAGGTGGAATCGTGATGATGGACCACAAAATTGGCATACCCACATATCAGATTTCCGTCGGCATCATAGCAGCTGTCGGTGTGTTGGTGAATTTCCAGCGTCTCCGCACTACATACAGGAACCTTTTTCTCCACCGATGTTACCTGGGTATAACAAGCCTCGGTATGAGTATGCTCCGGAATGTCACACTGTTTTTCCATGGTGATGGCAGGAAGAATCAACGCGTAGGTGGTACAGAATACCACCACGCAGGCAAGAACAGTCACCACCTGATGCCAGCGTTTCTTTCTTTGATGAGCTTTCGTGTATTTCTCTGCGTCCCGCAGAATGTCACGCTTCATATCCCCATTCACCAGCCTTTCTATCTTAACGCACCGAAGTCCGGCAGAGGCCAGACCCGGAATACAATCTTTCCGACGATTTGTTCACTGGAAACACACCCTACCGTGGTACTGCGTGAATCCACCGAGGTAGACCGATGATCGCCCATGCAAAAGTACCGGTTATCTGGCACCTGATAGGGCAACTCAATGTCACAATCTCCGAGAGCTTTTTCCTCTAGGTACGGCTCGTCCAGCAGCTTGCCGTCTACATATACATTTCCGCTTTCGTCTATCTCAACCCATTGCCCAGGGCCTGCGATACAGCGTTTGACCAGTATTTTATTGCCCATGTAAAACGCCACCAGGTCGCCCAACGCAAAGTCGGAGCCTTTGACGCAGATCACAATATCCCCCTCATTCAGTGTGGGTGTCATAGAAGCCCCATAAATTTGCAACACAGGCATCCAAATGGTAGCAACCAACACAGCTACAGCTGCAACAACCACAAGGGTATAGACGGTGCTGCGAAGAACACGTTTATACCGCCGTTTGTATTTTTCTCTGTCAAGCTCCGCCTCCAACTGCTCCAGGGACGGAGGCTCGGGAAATTGCCTTAATTTCGATGTCATCAATTCCTGTTTTCCTTTTCCGATCAAAAACGCATTCTTTCGAGATATTGCTGTGCGGCTCTGTCAGCAGCTTCAAATACATGGTTTTGCTGCTAGACTGCCTCCGCAAGGGAACCGGCTTTTTCAACCACTATTTACGATCTCGAAATTGAGCTTCTGCCTTCCTTAACCTGATTTTCAATTGGTGTTTTTTCCCTGTCTGTGCAATCAGCATTTCCAGCAGCTCACTTCGGATTAAACGATGTAACTCTTTATCCCTCGTTCGGTGCCTCCTGATCCGATCCATATGGCATAAAAGCAAAAAAAGGGCAACGGTCATTTCTCCGCTTGCCCAAATTCTCACTCTATAGCACAACGGTAAGCCTTCTTACACTGTGCTGTGCCTCTACTACATGAATGCGTCAACCTGAGCAACACATAATTTCCATTATGTTGTATAGAAGCCCGGCCTGCGTGCCAAGTCAACAATTTCGCACGCTGTTTTGGGCGCACAAAAGCACACCCTCATAGGCATTTTTCTAAAAACGAATTTGAGGGTGAATTTGCGTTGCCCATTTCTCTATTTATACATTTGCGGCTTTGATTTAACCATTTTTTTACGTACAGATTCCGTGCCCCATATTGATTTTTGCGCATCTTCATGCTATAATGTTTTAGATTTAGGGCAACACCGCATAATGGGGCAAGGAGATTCGGCGAGAGATTTTGGCACAAGCGAAAGTATGGAAAATGCGGGAATACTGGATGTATTTCCCATTTTTCATACTGCACGATTGGGTCAAAAGATCCGCCGAAGCCCGCATTGCCCATTGTGCGGTATTGCCTTAGAATTGAATATGTAGCTATTATTGAGAACGTTTCACTACATAATGGAAATTATGTGGTGTTTTTTATTGCCTAAACGACAAGACCCAAGCGGCCCATCTTTCTGCGGTGTTCCGTCCCGGTGGTCATAATATAGATCCGTGTTGTGTCGATGCTGCTGTGACCAAGAATATCCGCCAGCTTGGCGATATCCTTCTCAATACCATAGAAGGTCCGCGCGAACAGCTTGCGCAGATTGTGGGGGAACACTTTGCTTGCCTTTACACCGGCTGCTTCGCAAAGGGATTTCATCTGGGCCCAGATGTTGCTCCGATCCAACGGCTTGCCGTTCCTGGTAATAAAGATTGGGCCGGAATGGATACCGTTATTCTTCGCGTGATCCAAGAGCAGCTTTCTCAGCTTGCTGGGCAGCAAAATCGTCCGGGTCTTGCTCTTGCAGCTGACTGTGATCTCTCCACATTTCACAGCTTCCAAAGTGAAGAACCGCAGCTCTGAGACACGGATGCCGGTGCCGCAGATGGTTTCCAGAATCAGATGCAACTGGGGTCGATCCTTTGCCGCATCCAGCAGCCGCAGGTACTCGGATTTCGTCAACTCTTTGTCCTCGGTACAGTAGGTCTTGTGCTGAGTTTTGACGTTTTTCACCTTGCAGTCCGTCCACCCCAGGTAGGCCAACAGGCTGTTGAGACTTGCAAGCATGGAGTTGATAGAGTTGACGGCGTATCCTCTTTCCAGCAGAGATTTCTTGTAGGCCATCATCTGCTCTTTTGTTACAGGCTGCCCATCTAAAAATAAATGAAAAGCACGGACATCCCGGAGATATTTCTCCACGGTGGCCGTGCTTTTTTCCTCCAGGACCAGATATTCATGAAAGTCAAAAACCGTTTCTTCTGATAATATGCGTTCTGCCATTTTGGGTTCCCTCCTGAGTGCAAAATTTGGATTTTCTTTCTTATTCTATCCAATTCCAAATCTTTTTTGCACAGGGTACACAGAGGGAAAAGTACGTAGATAATTAATTTATCGGGTGGATAAATCCGCGAGGTTGATGATTTCCTTTTTCTGATTTCGGGCATACTGGATCGTCTGATAGGCTCCACCGCTGTTATGTTCGATACAGCAGACGATTAAATCCGACCGGTCAATCATTTGCCGGTTGCGTATCTGAATTGCAGACTTGTAGTGTGCCTCGGCAGAGTTTTGACAGATTTCAATTTCATCATAATAATCACGAAAGCTATCCTCATTATTCCTGTATTCCGCAACGGAATACGGCAGCACCAGAACATGGGCGCTGTTGTCATCCCGAAATGCCCGCTTAGCCCGTCGTATTGCGGAGGACGCAAGCTGATCAAATTCTCCATTCCTTCCAACGAGGAACTCCACATATTCCTGCTCCGACAGTAAAGAACGAATCAGCTTATCCAGCTTCTGCTCTATTTGTCGCGGTGTATTCACCACTCTATGCCCAAAGAAAGAAACGCTGTATATTTTCAAAGTCAATCCATCGCTCGCCACTCATCACCCCTCCAGACGAGACATTTTATATGTGTAATGTGACAATATACACATTACACATTATACCTTGTCGCATTTCACATATCAAGTGTCGCATCTCAAACAATTTATACTTTCTATGGTTTTCGGTACAATATTCAGGGGTGCATGAAATGTCTGGAACCAGTGAAAAACGCTTTGATAATTCCGAGAGATACAGAGATCTTGGATATGCAATTTCTTATTATAGAAAGCGCAAGGGACTTACGCAGGAGCAGCTTGCCGATCAGATTGGTGTCAGCCGGCAGCACATGGGCGCGATTGAAGCGCCCAACATGGTGCGGGCAATCTCTCTTGATGTGCTTTTTAATGTTGCCACTATTCTGGAAATTGAGCCGTATATGCTTTTGAAGTTTTCTCCGGACAAGTAGCTCGGCACTGACTGCAAGGCAAAAAAAGCAGAGAACAAAATTATTTGTTTGCTTTGAGGAAGGTGTAATTGTTGCACTTTTTAATTATTTTTGTGTGTCTACGCACACCTTTTTGACCAATAATTAAAAGATTCATCGGCAAAAATAAAAACAGGCTCTGCGGCAACCATCTTCTGGTTACCACAGAGCCTGTTAGCGTAAAAATGTATATGAAAACCCTTGCAGATAGGGGCTTTCGCAAAAAGAAACTGGACACAAGGTATTTTCACAGCGGTAGCGGTTTCGCTTCATCCAAGCTTTATACTATCATGCAAATGTGAGGAAATCAACAAGCCAGTAATAAATCAAGTCTCGTTTTACTGTATATCGGCATAATTTATTTTACTTTTCTTCCTGTCTCCCAGAATCCCCCCCCAGGAGCGGATGTCCCGGGTGAGCCAGGCTTCAAACTCATCTTCACCCATGCCACCGGCACGGGTCTTATCCAGTAGGGTTCGCGCTTCTGTTTTCCAGCAGTTGAATTCCTCGTCGGTTATGTTTATGGATGAGAACCATATCCTGAAGACCTATAACAGCGTATATAAAACCGTATATGCCAGTAAAAAAGCGCAGAACTAAAATTCGCACACACTTATTAAATGAATGTGTGCGAGAATATAATCGAAATAAAACGGATTCCGCACGTTGGTCGATCGTGCGGAATCTTCATAAAATGCGGTTGTTATTTATTCTGCCATCTCATTACTGATAACGATACGCCCGGAATATGCGGAAACCGGACACAGCGTATTCTCACAGCGGCAGCGGTTGTATTCTGCCCGGATAATGGCTTCCACTGCCTCTCTGCCATACTGATCCAGTCGGGCGTATTTCAGAGCATACTCCGTCAGATCTTCCTCTACTTGGGAGATAGCCAGGGCATCGGCATCCACCTCGGACTGGCCGGGCGGGGTGGCATCATCGGAACGGCCCATGATGTAGTCAAGCCGCCGCTGGAACAGATCGCACATCGCGTCCAGCGTTTCAAAGCTGGGAGTCCGGCTGTTTCGCTCCCAAGTGGAAACTGTTCCCTTTGTAACATTCAATGTATGCGCCAGATCCGTCTGTGTCATCCCTTTTTCTTTACGGAGCTGCTTAATGCGTTCGCCCATTGTCATTGGTATCACCTCACGGGAACAGTAACACTAAAATCGCCATTTGTCAATCATAAATCGTTACTATATTATGAGTAATTTCAAATTCAAAAAGAGATAGTCTACATGAGTATTGACAATAGTATGTCTATGTGATATTCTTATTTAGCAAAGTGCGACAGAAGTCGCTACCTCTGAAGCTGTTCCCAACTGGTTTACAAGAGTTGGTTTCAAAACACCACATGAATCACGGAGGTTTGTTATGCTCAGAGAAAAAGAGAATCAGGTGTCAACAGGCGATATGGGCAGCGGTACTATGGAGTATATTCTTCCTTATGATACCCCGCTGAAACCACGATGCAGACCCAGGTACGCCGTTCGGATGAATGAATATCCTGTAGAGGACAACCAGTACGGCTGCAACTGCTATGTATATGAGTACGAGGACATTAATACCCACAAAATGTGTAAGAGGCTGATCACCAATTTGCCGGACGAGATATTTTGGGAGATGGTCGAATTCAGCCAGCGATCCTGCAGTCTGATGCGCAAGGATGAGGAACACACCGACAGGCGTCCAGCAGCCGACTATGATGACGAAAACGGAGGCTGGCACAGCGGCGTGTTGGATCAGGCGGTATATGCACAGTACAGGCGTAGCTGTGAGGAAGACGAGCCGGATATGTATGATGAGTCGATCCTGTATGGCCCTTTATCGAATAATCCGAAGATCCGCAACGCACAGATCAGAGCCATGAGCGAGATTGTCGACAAAGCCACCCCCCAGCTGTCCCCACTGCTCCGTAAGACATATGAGGAACTGTTCTTTCTTCAGAAAAAGGAAGTAGACATTGCTGATGAAGAAGGCGTTGGGAGTTCAGCCGTCACCAATCGGAAGAACAGACTTCTAAAGAGTATGCGGGATATTCTTATCGCTCTCGGCTTTATTGTCCCCAGCAAGGCGGAATTGAAAGCAGAAAAGGCGGCAGCCGAGGAGCGGAACCAGCGGATCGATACGGAATATTCCCGGCAGCGGAAAGAGGCGCAGGAAATGGAACTTGCCCGGCAGCTGACAGTACTCTTCTATCAGGAGAACATTCCGGACAGAAAGGCCCTTAATGAGATCGAAAAGGAACTGGATGACGCAGCATGACCCCGGGTGACGCCGAATGTGAACTTTCCCGGTTATATATGGGGGATTCTGTACCCTCATGGCGGTTGGAGGAGTGAACCTAAAAAACCGCCCGTACATGATAACGCAGGACAATCAGTGACAAAAGGATATAACCGACACAGGTCGGATCAACACCCGGGAGGGGCCGAAAGGCTTCTCCTTTATTTTTTTACAGGAGGGGCTTATGAACAACGCTTTACATGACGATCTTCGTTCCTACCCGGAGGAAATCCGGGATCTGCCATTCTGCAACTGGAGATGGGAAAAGCGGAACGGAAATGACACAAAGGTACCCTATGATCCAGTTACGGGAAAACGCGCACAGGTAAACACCCCGGACACCTTTGCCAAACTGGACACCGCGCTGGAAGCACTGCCACATTATGACGGCATTGGTATCCGTATAGAGGGCCGCATCGGCTGCATCGACGTGGACGATGCCATACAGAAGGACGGAACGCTGACAGAAAAAGCACAGAAAGCGCTGGATCTGCTGCCTGAGGCATGGGCAGAGATATCCCCATCCGGAACCGGTCTGCATCTGTATTTCCTCATCCCGGAGGGATATGTATTTGATTCAGATTTGTATTATGTAAACAACAGAAAAGTCGGCATGGAGAACTATTTCCCCGGCTGTAGCAACCGATTTATCACTGTGACAGGAAATATCTTCCGAAAGGGTTCTCTGGCTGTCAGTGCAGAACAGCTGCGTTTGTTTCAGGACACCTTCATGAAACGCCCGGAGAAAAAGAAGGTGGACGTGGTATTGCCCACCGGCGGCTCTGCGCTTTCAGATGCCGAGGTGATTCGGAAGGCATCCTGCGGCAAACAGGGACGGAAATTCCAAAAGCTGTATCAGGGCGAATGGGAAGGCCTTGGGGACGAGAACTGGTCCCATTCCGAGGCGGATATGTCCTTCCATCGAATTCTGGCATTCTACTGCCGTGGGGACATGGCGCAAATGGATCGGATCTATCGGGAATCCGGGCTGGTGCGGGACAAGTGGGATGAACGCCGGGGAAACGCCACTTATGGAGAGATCACCATGACCAATGCCATCAAAGGCTGCACTGAGTTTTATGAGCCGGATTATTTTGTTCGTGCGGATTTTGAAGAGATTGATGAAGATGATGCGGAAGCTGCCGAGACGGCAGACCGGCAGGACAGCATCGATGCCATTCTTGCTGCGGAAATAACCATTGATTCCGCGTTGTCCCCGGAACTGCTCTCCCTTGCGGCCTGGGCATTTCTGCATGATATGACCCGGTACGTAAAGCTACGAAACCACATCCCCAAAGCTGTGGGCATCCGCATCTTTGAGCGAGAGGTACAGAAACTCGTAAAAGGCGGGGCCAGTAAAACGACGGCCCAGCTTTTGCGCCTGTCCGGGATACAGACACCGGGGATGCTTGTGCCAGAAAACTGGGTGGTGAGCGACAGCGGCATCCGCCATATGGAAATGGTGCTGGGCGAATTAAAGCCGGTACTCATTTCTGCGGAGCCGCTGTTTGTTTCTGCCAAACTGGTCAATGCGGATGATTCTACCGAGAAACTGGAGATCACCTTCCGGCGAAACGGAAAGTACAAAACGCTGATCGCGCCCAGAGCGGATATGCTCAACAAGAATGTAATTATCCGCTATGCCGATGCCGGTTTCCCGGTATCCTCCGGTACGGCTGGCTCCGTGACAAAATTTATTGCGGAAATGGAATCCGCCAATGCCCATGTGATCCCCATCCGCAGGGCCATTCGCAGAGCGGGATGGGTAGGAAACGAATTCTATCCCTACAGCATGAAGGATGGGATCGTTGCCCAGACAGACGGAAATGAGACAGAGCGGTTGCTCGGGGCGTTGCAGAAGGCCGGCTGCGAGGAGACATGGCTTGCCACCGCCGCGAAGGCGCGAACCATGCCATTTGCAAGGGCCATGCTGGCAGCAAGCTTCGCTTCGCCGCTTCTTGAAAAGCTGCACCACAGAAATATCTATGTACACAACTGGTACGGCAGCCGCAGCGGTAAGACTGCCGTGCTGAAACTGGCCATGTCTGTCTGGGGCGATCCCCGAACGCTGGTCAGCAAATATTTTTCCACCATCGTTGGCATGGAGCGAACGGCGGGAACTCTGAAACATCTGCCCTTTGCTCTGGATGAATTGCAGACACTGAATCAGAAGCGGCTTTCTGTGAATGATGTGGTTTACACTCTGGGCAACGGTGTCGGTAAGACCAGAGGCCGTGTGGGCGATGGCATTCAGAAAATCGAGGAATGGCATAACTGCATCCTCTCCACCGGCGAACAACCCATGAGTGCGGAAAACTCCATGGACGGTGTGAATACCCGGCTGATGGAACTGTATGCCTGTCCGCTGAACGAAGACGGTGTGGGCGCGCCGGATGATGAACTGGGAAAGGAACTCCATCAGGTGGCGGAGAGCAACTACGGCTTTGCCGGGGAAACCTATATCCGCTGGGTCATCGACCATCTTGGCGGACTTCGGGATGATTATTCCCAGTTTCTCAACGCATTGGAAAGCCGCTGTGTCCAGCGTGAGCCTGGGGGACAGCCTGAATATTTTGATTATTCAAATTCTGTCTGCCCTGGCCACCGGCGGCGCGGTCATTGCCAGCCAATACCTGGGCCGCAAGGACGAGGAAAATGCCAGCCATAGCGCCGCCCAGCTGTACAGCGTGCTGGGCATTTCCACCATCATGGTGGGCGTTGTCTGTATGCTGCTCTCCCGCCCGATTCTGCGTGGCGTGTTTGGCAGCATCGACGATGACGTCATGCGGTTTGCCCAGCAGTATTTCCTCATCAGTGCGGTGTCGTATCCCTTCATCGGGCTGTACAACGGCGGCGCGGCGCTGTTCCGCACGATGGGCCACAGCGACGTGTCGCTCAAGGTCTCGCTCCTGATGAACAGTATCAACGTGATCGGCAACGCCGTTTTGATCTTTGGCTTCGGTATGGACGTCGCGGGCGTCGCGATCCCGACGCTCGTGTCCCGCACGGTCGCGGCAGTCGTCATCCTCTCGCTGCTCTTCAACCGCGATCTGATGCTGCACCTTTCTGATATCCGCGGCTTTCGTGTCGATATGCGCCTAATGAAGAACATCTTCTACATCGGCGTGCCAAGCGGCGTCGAAAACGGCATGTTCCAGCTGGGGCGTCTCGTGCTTTTCAGCCTGATTTCGACGTTCGGTACGGCATCGATGGTGGCGAACGCCATCGGCAACACCATCTCAAACTTCAACTGCTTTGCCGGTCAGGCCATCAACTTGGGCCTTGCCGCGGTCGTGAGCCAGTGCGTCGGCGCGGGCGAATTCGATCAGGCACGCGCGTATCTCAGAAAAATTGTCAAGTGGACCTACGGCATCATGGCGGCCGTCAACCTGACGATCATCGCATTGCTGCCGCTCATCATGCGTGTCTACAACGTCTCGCCAGAGGCGGAAAAGCTCGCCGTCACGGTCACGCTGATCCACGGCATCTCATCCATCTTCATCTGGATACCGGCGTTTATGGTGCCGGGCTTCCTGCGCGCGGCGGGCGACGCGAAGTTCACGATGCTCGCCAGTATGCTGACGATGTGGGTCGTGCGCGTGCTGCTTGCGTACGTGCTGGGCAAATACATGGGCTACGGCGTTATCGGCGTATGGTTCGCGCACGCGATCGTGGACTGGTCGGTGCGCGGCGCCATCTTCTTCCTGCGCTACCGCAGCGGCAAGTGGGAGACGATGGGGATCAAGACGTGATTATTTTTTAAGGATGCCGTTGGCATCCTTAAAAAATAGGGGATGCGCTCCGCTTCGTGCCTCGCCGCCCGC
>OGRD01000835.1_pt1 | contig 14098 bp, 13 predicted proteins | sample 1553441 | NCBI WGS metagenome assembly OGRD01 (sample SAMEA2580106, study PRJEB22360) | human gut metagenome | biome: human gut; feature: human-associated habitat; material: faeces | place: Denmark | collected 2008/2010
TTTGCAGTGTTATAATAAAATCCCATTGTTAATTCCCGAGAAATATTTTAAGGAGGCTTTCGCTTGAAGCGAAAGCCATGGTCATAAAAATGATTATGATATACGACACTCCGAGACTGAAGCTCATCACTCCGCACGTACAATATCTTGACAGCATAGTGGACTATCACAAAAGAAACAAGGATTTTCTTGAAATATGGGAACCGCAGCGCCCCGATAATTTTTACACGCGCGCTTACCAGAAAGCATGGAAAAAAGCCGAACAGCGTGAAATAAAACGTCTTTGCGGACTGTGTTTTCTTATTGTAAAAAGTGATGAACCGTGGAAAGTAATAGGAACCGTTAAGCTTTCAAACATTCTTTACGGCAACTTCTGCTCCTGCTTTCTCGGATACAGACTTGACAAAAACGAAACAAACAACGGATACATGACAGAAGCCGTAAACAAAATTCTTGAAGTCGCATTTGACGAGCTCAACCTTCACCGTGTTGAAGCAAGCGTAATACCGTCAAACGACGCTTCCGCAGCCGTGCTGAAAAAAGCAGGATTCCGATATGTAGGCTCTTCCGCATCGTATCTGAAAATATACGGCGAATGGCAAAGACATGATATATATGAATTTATAAATCCTTCGGATTAAGTTTATGCAAAAACTCCGCAAGACTATGTATGTCTTACAGAGTTTTATATAGCTCATTCTATCCTGTTTATCGGTTCACGGTTCGGATTTAATTTCCCGTTTTTTCAAAAGGATTTATGTCGATATCATACTCTTCGTCTATAAGCAGATATTCGACATCATATTTTTTGCACATACTCAAAACAAATGCGTTATCCCGCATAAGACTTTCCATTGTGCAATCTTCAGGATGCAAATGTTTTTCAACAATATCGGCATATTTTTTTATACGCTCGTTACGCTCGGCAATGCCTACGCCGAATATATCTGCAATGAAGTTAAGATATTTTGTGCCTGTCATAAAATCGTAAATATCGGGATTGTCGGGAATATATGCGATTTCACGCTTGCAGGTTTCGGGATTCTGTTTTATTGACGTGCTGACCGCCGGCACCGCTGGAACGGTAAACATCGACGCGCACCTCATCCATATTAATATTTACATCAACAGTATCATCCAGCTCCGGCATTACGTCTACCGCAGCAAAGGAGGTGTGACGACGAGCATTGGCATCAAACGGAGAAATGCGCACCAGGCGGTGTACACCCTTTTCAGAGCGCAAGAAGCCATAAGCATTGTGGCCGTTAACCTGAATGGTAGCACTTTTTACACCGGCCTCATCACCCGGCTGATAGTCGAGCATTTCCAACGCAAAGCCGTTTTGCTCCGCAAAGCGGGTAAACATACGCAGCAGCATGCTGGTCCAATCCTGCGCTTCGGTGCCGCCGGCACCTGCATGCAGTGTCAGGATAGCATTATTGGCATCATATTCACCGCTGAGCAGCATACCTAATTCCAAATGCTCCAGCTCGCTGCGGCATTTTGCCAGCAGCTCATCCATTTCAGGAAGCAGGCTTTCATCATTTTCTTCGGCAGCCATCTCCTGCAAAGCTTCCAAATCATCAACACCTGCGCTTAATTTATGGAAACCGTCAACCTCTTCCTTTAAGCTGTTAACATCCTGCGCAGTTTTTTGTGCCTTTTCCGGATCATCCCAAAAAGTAGGATCACCCATTTTATGTTCTAATTCTGCAATACGATCTTCTTTGACAGCGATGTCAAAGAGATCCCCTCATTTCCTCTAATTTTGCTTGCAGATTTGTAATTTCAGGCTTATATTCTTCAATCAACAAAATTCCTCACAACCTTTCGTGTAGCAAATATTAGTTATTTACGGCCTCAGCCGTTTTGCCGAGTTCTTGCAAACAAGGCTAAGTAAGTCAGCAGCCAAGGCTGCTGACTTAAAAATTATTTCTTGGGTTCAGCTTTCAAATTACCCTCGTCACCCTCGGGAGTCGGGTTATTGGTGGAAGCATTTTCCAGCGGGTCTTCAACCTGCGGCTGGGTAATAACATTGACGCGGTAAATGTAACGAACAACGTCTTCCTTGATAGCCTCCATCATGGCTTCAAACATATCGTAGGCTTCAAATTTGTACTCAACCAGCGGATCCTTCTGGCCATATGCACGTAGGCCAACGCCCTCACGCAGCATATCCATAGCATCCAGATGCTCCATCCAGTGGTTGTCTACAACCTTCAGCATAACCAGGTTTTCCAGCTCGCGCATCAGCTCAGGACCAATTGCGTCCTCACGTGCCTGGTAGTTGTCATCAGCAACCTTCTGCAGATATTCAGCCAGCTCTTCACGGCTGAGGTTTTGCAGATAATCTACGGTCAGCAGACCACGCGGAGCATAGAAATCCTCAGCGTAGTTAATCAGAGCCTGCAGATCCCAATCCTCAGAGTAAACCTCAGGCGGTGCGTACATGGTCATAGTACGTTCAACGGTTTCATCAACCATTTCCTTGATGGTATCCTTAAGATTTTCCTGATGCAGGATTTTATGACGCTGAGAGTAAATAACCTCACGCTGCTGATTCATAACATCGTCATATTCGAGAACGTGCTTACGAATGCTGAAGTTACGTGCTTCAACCTTCTTCTGCGCATTTTCAATGGACTTGGTAACAAGGCTGTGTTCAATCGGCTCATCGTCCTCCATGCCCAGCTTGTCCATAATGCCGGCAATATTATCACTGCCGAACAAACGCATCAGATCATCCTCCAGGCTCAGGAAGAACTTGGAAGAACCGGGGTCACCCTGACGGGCGCAACGGCCACGCAGCTGGTTATCGATACGACGGCTTTCATGACGCTCGGTACCGATGATATGCAGACCACCCAATTCAGGAACGCCTTCACCCAAGGTAATATCGGTACCACGGCCTGCCATGTTGGTAGCAATGGTTACAGCACCGTATTGGCCTGCATGAGAAATAATCTCAGCCTCTTTTTCATGGTACTTCGCATTCAGCACGTTATGCGGAATGTTGCGGCGTTTAAGCATAGCGCTCAGCTCTTCGGATTGAGCGATGGAAGTAGTACCAACCAGTACCGGACGGCCGGACTTATGGCATTCTTCAATCTCGTTGACTGCTGCCTTGTATTTGGCAATACGTGTTTTATAGATAACATCAGGATAGTCAATACGGATCATCGGCTTATTGGTAGGTACAACAACAACCGGCAGATTATAAATTTTCTGGAACTCCTGCTCCTCGGTCTTAGCGGTACCGGTCATGCCGGCGAGCTTTTTGTACATACGGAAGTAGTTCTGGAAGGTAATAGTTGCCAGTGTCTGGCTTTCGCGTTCTACCTTTACGCCTTCCTTAGCTTCGATAGCCTGATGCAGGCCTTCGGAGAAACGACGGCCGAACATCAGACGGCCGGTAAATTCATCAACGATGATAACCTGACCATCCTTAACCACATAATCGCGGTCGCGGTGCATCAAAGCCTTAGCCTTCAGAGCGCACATAATCTGGTGAGAGTAGTCCACACCATGCTCATTGTCATACAGGTTGCCGATGCCCAGCATTTTTTCTGCCTTGGCAATACCCTTTTCGGTAGGTGCTACCTGTTTTTGTTTTTCATCAACAGTGTAATCCTCGCCCTCTTCCATGTTGGCAACAACACGGGCCAGAACCTGATACAGCTCGGTGGATTTTTCACCGGGGCCGGAGATAATCAGCGGGGTACGCGCTTCGTCAATCAGGATACTGTCGACCTCATCGACAATACAGTAATTCAGCTCACGCTGAACCATCTGATTTTCATCAACTACCATGTTATCACGCAGATAGTCAAAGCCGAATTCATTATTGGTGCCGTAAGTAATATCTGCAGCATAAGCAGCCTTACGATCTGGGAAATCCATATCATGCACAATCAGACCTACAGACAGACCGAGGAACTTGTAAATACGGCCCATATCCTCGCTGTCACGGCGTGCCAGATAATCATTAACAGTTACAACATGCACGCCCTTGCCGGTCAGTGCGTTCAGATATACAGGCGCAGTAGCTACCAGAGTTTTACCTTCGCCAGTACGCATCTCGGCAATTTTGCCGCGATGGAGCACTACGCCACCGATTAACTGCACATCAAAATGACGCATGCCGGTAACACGTCTGGAAGCTTCACGGACAACGGCAAATGCTTCCGGAAGGATATCGTCCAGAGTTTCGCCCTTTTGCAAACGTACTTTAAATTCGCTGGTCTTGGCTGCCAAATTGGCAGAGCTAAGACTTTCCATATCCTTTTCAAGACTATTAATCTTATCTACGATTACACGAATATTCTTGATTTCTTTTTCGTTGGGGTCACCAAAAATTTTCTTTAAAATGCCTTCGAGCAACACGATCACTCCTTAAAATTATGGTGTTTGAAAAGACTATACACCTAATTTTAAATTATAACAGAATCTCTCTTAAAAAGCAAAAAGCACAGGAGCAAATCCTGTGCTTTTTTGTGAAGTTTAGGTTAAAATATTCACTTATTTCAGTTCCGGGCTCAGCAAGCCGTATTTGCCATCCTTACGGCGGTAAACTACATTGGTAGCACCCAGATCGGGATCGTAGAATACGAAGAAATCGTGATTCAACAGATTCATTTGCAGGATTGCTTCTTCCGGAGTCATCGGATGCATGATGAAGCGTTTATTCTTAATGATTTCGAATTCGCCATCGTCAGCAGCTTCCGCAGCAGGTGCCGGAGCAGGAACAGCGGTATCAGCAAAGTTGCTGTATTTTCTCTTCATCAGACGAGTTTTATATTTGTGAATCTGACGTTCAATTTTCTCTACAACCAAATCAATAGATGAATACATATCTTTCGTGGTTTCCTGTGCTCTCAGCAAAATGCCGCTTGCAGGAACCGTAATTTCTACAATATGGTTACCTTTCTCAACCTTCAGTACTGCAGAAATGTCACCAACAGTCTTAAACTGCTTAGTAACCTTGGTAATTTTTTTCTCCACATACTCTTTCAGAGCCGGGGTCACATCAATGTTTCTGCCTTTTACGTTTACACTCATAATCAATGCCTCCTTTGGTATGTCGCCAAATTGCTTCGGTGCTACCATTTTTCTATCAAGGGCTCGGGCTTTATCCCTTTGCTTTTATATTTCGCTATAGGAACGAAAACTCCTGCTAAAGTTTGCAAAAATTATCTAATTTGCTTAGATTTGTTGCAATAGTGTTATATTGATTACAGCTTATAACCGATGTTAACATCCTCATCTTATAAAAGCGCAGCAACCATACTTTTCGACTCTTTTTAACCCAAGGAATTCATAAAAAGCAATATTTTTTTCACTTGCTTCTGTAAGGAGCTGCAGTTGATAGACATCGGCATACTTTTCCATAACCTTCCGCGTAAGCTGTGAACCAATGCCATGACGCTGAAATTCCGGCAGCACTATTAAATCCTGCAGAAAAACCACAGAAGCACCATCACCGACAGCACGGAGTATCCCCACAAGCTTTCCATCAGCATAAGCAGCTAAAACATAAAGTGAATTCTTATAAGCTTTTCTTAGCATTGCCGGATTATTGGTATAATTACTCCAGCCAACACTACTATATAACGCCATAATTTCGGCTTTATTGTAGGGCTTGTATTCTGCAAATCTAAGTACATCCATCAGTGCGTACCTTCCACAATTGTCAGTCCCGCAGCCTCCAAGCGCTCGCAAATTTCTTCAATAGTTTTGCAGGTAACAACCTGGCCATCCTGCGTGCGGTGCTTAACACAAACGCCAACATGCACAGCATCCGGCTTAAGGCCGATGATACGCTCCAGCTTTTCTTCAATGCCGGCCTGATGCTCAAAACGGCAGTCACCGCAGCCGTTGCAGCTCCAATAAGCCTCCAGCTCCAGCGGTTCCTCGCCATATCTGGCGAAGGCACCGCTTTTTGTATTAAAAGCACGCATGCAGGCTGCACCGGTACATACATTATTGGAACGCAGGCAACGTAAAATTACTATACGTTTCATTCATGCCTCCCAAAGTCCTTACTGATTTTGTTCTTAACCTCTCGGCAATCTTCAACAGTCAGACCGATTTTCAGCGCCACATCCTGCCAGGAATTCTTCGGCGTCTTCAAATCAATAACATCCTTAATATCCAGACCGGCCTTTTGTGCAAGCAGATAAGAACTGTTGATATGATGCATTGCGTAGCCCATATGCATATACTTCTTCGTTACCTTCTGCGGGATATCCATGCGTTCTGCCAGACGTCGTGCCTGATAATCCACGCAGCGGTCAAAATATACCTGCGGTGTCAAGCCAAGCACATACTTCATACGCTCCCAAGAATATTTATCGCGCAGGTCAATAATTTCCTGCAGTGTCTTTTTACTCATGTAGGCATGCAGGCAGATATCCTCCAAGCCTTCAAAGCCATACTTTTCATATAGCGGCAGCAGCTCTGCTTCATCAAAAAGATAATCAGCGTGGAAAATCTTTACAGCTCTTTCTGCTGTCATGTTGCGTGTATGCAAGCCGGCAAAGCCTGCGCCGCTACGCTGGCCGCGTCCTCTGAAGGCGAAAGGCTGGTCCTGTTTTTGTTCCTGCTGCAAGCCCAGCTTTTCCTTAACCTGCTGCCAATCACAGGTAACAGTGCGCATAGGCAATACCTGTGCCAAAGTTTTGCCGCTCTCCTTGGCCAGCTTGGCAGCCTGCTGAATATCGCCCAGCGGATAACCCTGTCGCAGATATTTCAGCGCCGTTTCTCTGTCTACCAGGCTGTCGGCAGGCAGATAGCTTGCCTGATACTCCATATATTTTTCGGCATACAGCTTAGGCGTCAGCCCTAGCTGCGCACGCACCCTGCCCCAGGTTGCAGGCTGACGCAGCTGCAGCACCTTTTCTACCGGCTCACCGGACAGATACGCATACAAGCAGGCTGTGTTCATATCGCCATAGCTATGGCCGATATTCAACAGTCGCAGCATATCAGAATAACGGTAGCCGTATGCGGACTGCAGTTTTTCCGCAGCCTCTGCATTGGAAAGCTGTGGCCGGCGCATACGCGGTGGCATCGGCGGATGCTTGCCGTCTTTGGGCGGCAGCAGCATCATTTTGCTTTTCTGCGGCGGTGCAGGCTGAGCAGCGAAGGCAGCAGAAACTGCGACGGTGCCGACAAAGAACATTGTCATGAACGCCGGAATCAATAATAGCTTTTTCATTTTTTACCCTCCTTGAACAAAAAAATATTATAGTGCAGATGGCGACTTATCCGCCGCCGTTCTATTCAAACCTTATTTTCACGCTAGGTGGCGCAGAAGGTGGCATATGTGGTTAAAGCTCGACGACGGCGTACTAGAAGTACGTCGAGGAGCGGTGAAGCCGCAGATGGCGCCTTATTCGCCGCCGTCCTACATCCAATGTTGTGGCAGATACACAATATTTATACGTCCCGTAGACTTTTCCTCATCCACTCTGCAGCGCACCTCATACATATCATAAATAAACTTTTCCGTCAGCAGCTCACGCGGAGTTCCCATGCCCACAATCTGTCCTTCCTTAATCGCAACCAGACGGTCACAGTACATCGCTGCGATATTCAGATCATGTACTGCTGCCACAACGGTCAAATCAAGTGATTTTACAATATCCATAATCTGCAGCTGGTACTTGATATCCAGATGGTTTGTCGGCTCATCCAGCACCAGGCATTCCGTCTGCTGCGTCAGTGCCCGCGCCAAAATTACACGCTGCTGCTCGCCACCGCTCAAGGTAGCAAAGCTGCGTTCTTCGAAGTCCGCCAGACCTACAGTCGCCAACGCTTCGCGTGCGATGCGATAATCGTTGAGATTATCACGCTCCAGCATTTTCTTGTGCGGTGAACGTCCCATCAGCACAACCTCCAACACCGAAAAATCAAAGCTGTAAACATTATGCTGTGCTACTACCGCCAGCTGCAGCGCCGATTCACGGTAGGAAAGCTCGTCTAGCGGCGTTCCGTTGAAGGTAATTTTTCCATCTGTAGGCTTCTGCACACGGTAAACGCATTTCAGAAAGGTGCTCTTACCACTGCCGTTAGGCCCGATAATGCCTACAAATTCCTTATTATGCAGGCTGAAATCTATTCCCTTAAGAATTTCCTTTGGTCCGAAGGCCATTTTTACTGCTTCTGCTAAAATCTCCATTATCAGTTACCTCCAAAGCCATAGGTTTTCTTAATCATCAGGTAAACGAAGCAGGGCGCGCCGATTAAGGATATCAAAATACCGATCGGCAGCTCGGTGCGCGGAATAATTACGCGGCAAAGACCATCCGCAATTACCAAAAATACTGCACCGGTTAAAGCAGAAACAGGTATCAGTTTTTTATGGTCGGTGCCTACCAGCATACGGATAACGTGCGGTACTACCAACCCGACAAAGCCTACCATACCAGCGGCATATACTACAAAGCCTACGATAAGAGAGCTTACAAGCAGATAAATCTGTCTGTAAATATGTAAATCAGTTCCCAAGGTCAACGCAGATTCATCACCTAAAAGCATCAGGTTGAGCATACGGCTCTGCGTCCAGAAGAACATTACTGCCAACACTACGATTGGTCCGATAACTGCCAGTGTTTCCCATTTGGCACCGGCAAAGCTGCCCATCATCCAGTAGGCAATGGTCTGCATGCCTTCCTTATTATTGGCAAAATAAACAATAAAGCTGGAAAACGCACCGCAGACTGCGCTCAGCGCCATGCCTGCCAAAAGCAGCTTCACGGAATTGCTGCGCCCGCCCAGGTTAGAGATAAACAGTACGCCCAACGACATGGCGAAGGCACCGATAAAGGCTGCAATGCCGACAAAGTTTTCACCCAATGCTACGCCGATTCCCAGCAGAATCGCTGCCGTCGCACCCAGTGAAGCACCGGAGGAAATACCCAGAATATATGGGTCCGCTAAGGGGTTCTTTACTACAGCCTGCATGATAACGCCGCAGACAGAAAGACCCATACCGACTAAGGCAGCCAGTACCAGACGCGGCAGGCAGACAATATCATGCACCGGTCCGCGGTCAACGCCTTCGATTGGCTGCCCGCTAAACAGCTGCTCTACAACAGTATTATAAATATTTACCAACGGCAGCTTAACTGTACCAATGGACAACGCCCAAAACAAGGCAATTACCAGCAAAGCAAGCAATCCCAGGCAGATGAACAGGTACCCCTGCTTCTTCAAAAAATCAACCATCATCATTTCTCCTTATACAAATCCGGGTACATTCCGGCCGCAATAATTTTTATGCCATCATAGGTACGCACGCCTGAGCTGTAAATAGCATACAGCGGCAAGGCTACAACACGTCCTTCCTTCACGCAGCGCAAATTTTTCAGCGCCTTGTGCTTGTTAACGCGGTCCAGTACATCCTGCTCGTGTCCGTAGTTAAATTCCGTTACCACCAAAAAAATAACATCCGGATCAAGCTCTACAACCTGCTCCAGACCAATAGCACGCTGCTTTTCTGCCAGCAGTTCACCGTGCAGCTCTTTGACAATATTGCCGGCCAAAGATTTTTCGCCATAAACCGTCGGCTCCTTGCCCATAAACTCCAGCACCAGAGCACGCGGACGCTTTTGGTAGCCTGCAGTATGACTGATGGCAAAATTAACCTCCTGCTGCATCTGCCCTACAAGCTGCTGCGCCCTTTCATTTTTGTCAAATATTTTTCCTAAGTCAAGAATATCCTTGTATTCGTTTGCCAGAGTACGCGGCTTCGCATCAATCATAGAAGAGCGTGCGATAAAGGTATTTACCCCACGCTTATGCCAAAAATCGGTACTACGCAGCACCTTAGGCATAAAGGTAGAATGCCAGCCTACAAGCAAATCAGGCTTCAGCATCATGGTTGTTTCCAGGTCTAAAAGCTGTAGTCCGGTATAAGGTATTTTGCTGTACTGCTCCTGATATTCCTTGCGGAAAAACTTTTTGTCCGGCACGCCGTTACCGGCAATAATGCGGTCACCCACACCCAAAGCCAGCAATGTTTCAATGCTGTTCTGCCAGACTGCCACCACTCGCTCCGGCGGCTTTGTATATGTCATCTTCTCAGGCTCGCCCTGAGTATTGTAGTTTTCGATAGTTACCGGATAGTGCGCAGGGTTATAGGCATATTCTGCCGGTTGGTTAAAGCGCAATAGCGCTTCCGGATTTTCTTTTACCGGCAAGGTAAGGATGTTGCGCTCACAGCCTGTGAGCAGCAAGCATACTCCCAATAGCACTCCTGTTAATAATTTTTTCATTTACTTCCTCAGCTTAGTATGAATATGGCAAAGCACTACTGCATCAGCAGTAGTGCTTTACCTAAAAAGAGATAGAGTATGATGTATCAGTCAAAAATTAGAAGGTATATTTCATACCAACCATCCAGCAACGGCCAGGCATTGCAGAGCTGCCGACACCATTCCAAGAGTTATAAGAAGTTTCATAAGCCTCATTGGTCAGGTTGCTTACGATTACGTATGCAGTCAAGTCTTTATTAATCTCATAGTTCATATTCCAGTCAAGAACTAAGAAGCGATTGTTAGTGAATGCATAATCGCTGCAGCCAGTATACCAGTTGGTCAGTAAGCCGGTATACAATTTGCCGTTTTCATAAGACAGGTTCAAGGAATAATGGTTTTGCGGACGCAGGCTGTTGATAGCAGTGTTGATATCAGCAGGATTCTTATAGCCCCAGCTCGGATCAAGTACCCAACCGTTTTTAGCCATCCATTTATCCTTCATATGAGAATAGGATGCGCTCAAGGTGAAATGCTCATCAAATTGATGATCTACAGTCAGATTGAAGGATTGTTTATCCTCTTTAGCATTAACAGCGGTATTTTTGATTTCACCTTCAACGAAAACAGGTAATGTTGCAATAGCATTGCTCATACGGGTCCAGTCATAATGTACCGCAACGCTGGTCTTATCACTTAAATCTTTACGTAAGCCTAAAGTCCAAGCATCGCCTTTTTCATCATCCAGAGGAGTTTTGAATACACCGTCAACGCTGGTGTAGTCACCCTGTTTTAACGGACGGAATACTTTAGTCCAGCCAAAATACATGCTGCTGGTATCATCAAACATATATTGGGTATTGATTACCGGTGTGAGCAGACGAGTATCGCCCTTACCCTGTGTTTTGCCTTTATCATTAGTTGTTTCAAAAGCACTGTATTTTGCATAGCGCAGAGAAGGAGTAATATCCCATTTATCGCTCAGATGAATTTTATCCTGAATATAAGCAGTAGTAGACTTTCTATCTACATGACTGGTTGTAATCTCTCCGGTTGCATTGTTAATTCTCTTGGAGAAATTCTTAGCTTTGTCATAGGTTACGCTGGCAATAATATCATTAACACCTACAGTTTTAGCATATTGCAGTTGAACACCACGGTTCTTTTCTTCATGCCAACTGGTAGGTTCCTGTGCAGCGCCGCCTGTTTTTTCCAACCATTCTTTAACCTTTTCTTGGTCGCCATCCGGGAACGGAGCTAAGTTTTGGCTAATCCATTGGGAAAGCTGTTCGTTAGTTGCGCCATTGGGGAATGCAGCTTTATATGCATCAGCTGCGCCTCTACCGTTTACATACCATTGATATTTATCACGGTGAGCATAGCGATGGTTCTGATCATATACACGGATAAAGCTTTCCATGCCGTTTTCTTTATTAAAGGTATACTGTACATCCCAGTCATTATTTTTGAATCTACTGAAGGAGCCATATACCTGACCATCTAATGCATAAAGGTTATGGTAACCTGGATTTTTAGCATCACCAGTTAAGGTGCTGCCAACTAATTTATTATTTGCATCTAACTGACCTACAGTTGCTTTGAAAATAATATCGTTCCAGTCTTTTTCATTCCAATATTTCATGTTAGGTACAGCAATCGGATAGCCATCCTTGCCTTCCTTAAAGTTGTACCAAACCTTCAAGTTTTGCTTATCATTGAAGTCTTTATCTACACGGAAGTTAACACCGTCTTCCTTCCATTTAGAACCGCCCAAGGAACCATTAGAACCGACAATACCATCTTTATAGCCGGTATCACCGGACATATCACGGTTAGCGGAAATAAAGTAATGCCAAGAATTGTCATCACCGGCACTACCGGAATAGCTGATAGCATATTTATGTTTGTGCCAAGAACCGGTAGACAAATCGATAGATCCAACATTCTGGTCACCGCCCTTACGGGTAATAATATTGATTACACCGCCGGTTGCATCACTGCCATATACGGAAGCGCCAGGTCCTTTGATAACTTCGATTTTATCAACGTTTTCCATATTGGTTACCTGGTCAAGGTTTACGCCGGTGGATTTGGAACCGGATTTTGTATTGCTGCCGACACGAGTGCTGGCAGCATTGTCTACACGACGACCATCAACCAAAATAATTACGCGAGTATCACCATTGATGGAAACACCATTGTTATAGAACTGATAACCATATTCACCGCCACGATAGCCAGGGTTTTGGAAGGTTACGCCAGGAATACGTTTGATTGCTTCGGTCAAATCAGTATAATGACGTTTTTCAATTTCTTCGCGGGTGATAACCTTAACGTCACCGCCGGTACGATAGTAGGACTGCTCAGTAATAGTATCGCCGAACTTGTTTTTAACTGCGTCAGCCTCTACAATCATGCTATCTAAGGTATAGCTGTTCAGGTTTTCGTCAAATGCTGCGCTTGCGCTTGCGCACAGGCCCATTACCATCATCATAGCAGCCGCAGCTGTATATCTTCTCTTCATGTTACTCATACACCACTTTCTGTAAAATTTGAGTTTCTTGCAAACTCAACGCCTAATACTCATCAAAAACATTATCAGAACCGCGCACCGTTAATATACGTAAACGTATAGGTCTGCGCCGTTACCCAGTTGCCAACGCTTTCGTCAGCAAATTTGCCAAAGTTAAGATTCAGCTTACGCGAACCATTGGCAGGAATCTTGCACAGCGGAAACTTTACCGGTCTGCCGGTAAACTGCTTCTGCTCGCCATTTTTATCTGTGTAGGTAACACGCATAATAAAGTCGTTCAGCTTAGTGATAGCTACGTCATTACGCTTGTTGACAAAAGTGCCTGTTACACACAGTTCGCCGCCGTTAACCCATACCTTGGAAGTTGTCCAATCCAAAATCATTTTGTCACTCGATACCTCCGCACCGGCAAGTGCTGGGCACATCAGCGCCAAAATTAAGGTCAGCAGCATAAATATCCTTTTCATAGCTCCTCCTTTCTCTCGTAATTCTTGAGCATACTGGGAAAAAATTTATTTTCATAAAAGCATCTGACCAAGCTATCCTTGTTCCGCTTGTCAGATGTTAATATGCAAGAATAATAAATATACTTTATGCAAATATTTCAGTTAAAATAAAAGCGTCTTGCCGTACTGTGACAGCAAGACGCACTTATCCCTAGGAAAGCGCAATCCTGTACATCGCAGGTTGTTTGAAAGGCCCTATATCAGGCAGTTCTTCTGGCTCTGCTTCACTGCCAGCCTTGTCTTCCCGGTTTCCCAGTGACTATATAAGGCCAGCTCCACATTACAGCTGCGGGACAGCACAGGTTTTGCACCTGTTTACCTATTAAGTATAAATACACCTGATACGCTTTTATTCTCTTTTTCTCTCGTTAGGTTCTTAAATTTTATAGCAATATATCATGCAGTGTTTGCAGTTCCTCAAAGAAAAAAATACTTACATGAGAAACTCTCTAAATTGTTAATTATGTATATTGGCTTTTTTCTTATTTTACAATAACTTTAATTACATAATTAGTCACTGCTAGAATTATAGCACGTTGTCCCCCCCCCCTTCAAGCAAAAGTACATCGAGTACTTTTGGCTTGCAGGTGCCTACGGCACCTGATAAATAAAAAAAGACTCCATTCTCTTACAATGAAGTCCTTAATGATTAAAGCATTATTATATTGTGATTACACGTCAACTAACCTACAACTATATTCTTGGTCTGACGTAATATAGCTCGCCAGCTATCATACAGCTATAAAAATTTTTTATATATTTAATTTTCCAGCATCAAAAAACGCTGCAAAGCCTGCTCCACA
>OGRD01000836.1_pt1 | contig 14079 bp, 22 predicted proteins | sample 1553441 | NCBI WGS metagenome assembly OGRD01 (sample SAMEA2580106, study PRJEB22360) | human gut metagenome | biome: human gut; feature: human-associated habitat; material: faeces | place: Denmark | collected 2008/2010
TACCTTGCGGTTCCTGCTGTCTTTGACAGCATGACCGCTTGCGCCTTGTTAGGCTCTAACTTGATTTTATGTGCTCTACTAATCATTGCGTTCTCCTTGTGCTATACTATCAATATAACACGTTCAAAGAAAAAGTCAAATGGTTCTATAAACTTTTTTGGATTTATCTTGTGTCCTTACCACATCTTTTACACTTTAAGTCTTTTGAAATAAAAGCTTTACAACTACTACACCTTAGTCGTTCTTTCTTTTCTTCCTTAACTTCCTCTTTACTTGGTTTAATTATACAGTCCTTAATATGCTTTATGACTTTTAAAAATTCAGAAAATGTACAAAATAAATCTTGAATAGTTACCATCGTTACACCTCTTAATGTATCTTATTTTTAACAAAAATCAAGTCTAATTTCCAATTAATTGTACAATATGTGTAAATTTATCCCCAATGATACCAATAACATCTTGACTGATGATAAACTTATTTCCAGAATTTAGAGCATTGATTAAAAGGTTCGGATCAATCCTGAATCGCAAGTTAGCATCAGTATCGATCTTTATTTTCCTTTTATGACTTCCATGGTTACCAATACCAGAAATAATCATATTACCATTCTGCACTGCAATAAGAACTTCTTCTCTATCAATTGCTGACTTTGTAAAAATCTTACAACTTTCGACAATAGAAACAATCTTCTTTACATCAGTAAGAATAAGTTCACTTCCGTTTACTTTGATTAAATTATCAATTATCATATCTTTTCTGAGTTGTAGTTCCTGTTCTGACCAATCAGAAAGAGTAATAACAATTGGGTATCTTTCATCAGAGCTTAACGTATGTACTGCAAAGATGATTCCATTAGAGTTTTTAAACTGAAGCCATTCATTTCCAACAGAATAAAACAATGGTTTATAATTTGACAATGGTTTCACCACAGCATATTTAATAAACATTTTGTCAACATCGTTCTCTAGAGTTGAATAAATAAACTGCATACCATCAGAGCCGATCATTCTATCTTCTGCTGCGTATACATACATAAATTTTACACTAATAGAAGAATCTTTTGCTGTACATCTGGAGGCAGTGACAAGTTTTTCCATAAAATCAGTTGGAAGATTTTTCCAATCATTAACTTCAGGGATAGTATCAAAAAGAGTTGTTTCTTCCAAAGAAATTTCAACACAAGTTACACTATCTTCTGTGCTTATAATAAGAGTATCAGCAAGCTCAAGATTCACTTTATCACTAGTTATACTTTTTAGAGATAAGAAAAGTTCACTTCCTCTCACACGCATAGATGGCAGTTCATAATCAATCGGAAGCATAATAGCTACTTCTTCATTAGTAGTACAAATGAAAGTTTTTCCATTTCTATTAATAACAGAAAAATAATTATTAGGATTAGTATTGCCTAAAGCCAAAGCTGGCATACAACTTGCTAGGTCTTTAAGTAGTTTTGTTCTTTCGATCAGCATATGCTTCCCTTTCTCTACGCATTTCTATAAAAGATTTTCTTCCAGAATTCAACCATTTTCCTCTATTCTTATGTTTACTTTTCATGTATTTTCTAAGCTCTTTATTTTTAAGCTTATTTAAAGGAATATCAAAAGCTGGATCAAATAATTTAAAATTATATGGAGTAGTTCTTTTCTTTTTAAAATAAGCTTCCGTGATAAGTTTTCCAGTAAGAAGTTCCATATCAGGTCTGCGTCTAGTTGATTGTACTTCCATAATACGAACAGGATGGCAATTATCTTTTGTTAATTTAGCACGTTTGCTTATTCCTGTTCCACCATCATTAAAATACACTCCTGATGGAAATCTTTTCATGAATTCATATCTGATTAAAACTTCAGTGAAAGCAATTTCTTTTTTTCTTATATCATCTGTATCATTGAAGTCGCAATAATTGAAGCCAAGTCCAAAATGTATATTAATAAAATAGCGATTATCAGACCAAATGATAACACCGATAATAACATCTTTATACATTAATACAAAACGATGTTGACCATAATCTTTCCAAAGCATTTTTTCAAATAGTTCAACATCTGGAACACGCAATACTTCTCTATATCTAGTTGTGATATAATTATAATAAAATTTTAACTGATCGTTATATTGATGATTATCATATGGAAGAGAAAAGCACTGATAGCCTTTTCCAAAATATTTTTTAATATCATGATCTCTTTCAATAATGTATAAGCTATTATCTCTTTCATAAATGTATTGAACATCATATCTAAAATATTTCTCATCATTAGTGGATGGAAATAAAACTTTAGCATTTAGGTTGGAAAAATAAGGAACTCCATTTTCTTCCATATAAGGAGGAAGAAAAAATGAAATTCCTTTAGTTCTTGATTTCTTTTCTACAAAACCTTTCAGACCAGAATTATCTGAATATGGTATAATGTTTTCATTTGCAAGGAGATATGGCTTAGAGCAATAAATATTAGGAATAACGGATGCCTTTTCAACTGCTTCCAAATACTCATCAATAAATTTGCTCTTATTCATATTTCATTCTCCTAAACAAAGTTCTTCAAAGTATGGGAGTTTTTTTAGAACTTCACAAAAATCTCTCCACTCTTTTAATTTATGATTTTTTCTCTGATGATAAATTGTCTTTAACTGTAAGTAATTAGTAGTCACACGTGCAGTAAGTTCAAATCCTACTGGAAGATTATATACAAACTGCTCAAAAGTAATAATTCCAGAATTATATTGAGCTTGAAGTTCATCTAAAATATCAATAATTGTACTATCTACAAATGAATTGCAACATTCTCTGATATTCATTTTAGCAGCTCTGTGCATGGTACTTTGGCTGCTCCCAATATCAAAGAAATGATATCTTTGCATTTCTGTCCATACTTTAATACTAGTTGTGATATTCATTTGAACATTGATTAATTTTAAAAAAGAATCATGGCCAGTACCAGTAGGAACGGTGCCTAACTTAATTCCTCTTGTAAAATTCTTATTGTTTGGATTTAAATAGTTTTCCAGTGATTCATCGTCAAACTCTTCATCATCAAAAGTTGTTTTCATAGGAAACCCTGATGCAAGTAGAGCTTCATGAATCCCATATATATTACAATTACTTACTTTCATTAAACTTATTCTCCAATTCTTCGATTTTTGCCCGTACCTTAATGAATGCTTCAGTTACTTGATTTGAGAGCAACTGCTCAACAATCGTTCTTTTATCTTCAGGAAAGGCCTCTTTCAAAATATTAAAAGCAAATTTAGCTTCATGTGAAACAACGTGGGTAGTTTCTCTAGCAATATAATATTCTGCTTTTTTGTAATCTTCAAGCTCTTTCTCAGGGGAGCCTTTAAGACCGGCTCTGAGAATGTACTTCACTGCATTACCAAGACAAAAACTGAGATGCTCACAAATAAGAATTGGTTCTGCAGCTAGAGTAAAGCTTGTGTAATGCTTCGGATAATTAACAACATCTTCCACTTGTTCAGACATTTTTGTAAATTCCTAATGTTAATATGTTTACTAAAAGATCGTAGCGATCTGCTTTTTCTTTAAAAACTAAAAAGTCGCCTATATTTAATGTTGAGTATTTGTATCCTCCAAAATAACGCTCTAAATTATATTGTCTTTTTAGGCGTTCTATTTCTTTTAGTTCTTTTTCTCTGTAATAGATAGCTTTTCTTAAGAAAAACGAAACAAGCTGTAAATACAAAAGAAAAACTATTACTATACTGCATACAATACTATAATATAACATGATTTTTTATTATTTCAAGTACACTTCCAGCATTTTTTCAAAATAAATGTTGGAGTACACAGCATGACCTCCAAATCCACTCGGAATTACATTTGGACAAAGCCTACATACTTCTAGAAGTCTTGGAACTTTCAGACCTTCCATAACACTGAAAAGTCCAGTCTGATTACCAATACATAGTTTACAAGCTTTGAAAACTTGTGCAGCTTCTAGAAAATTGTTAATAAACACATGCGGTACATCCACTTTTAACTTATTTTTAAATGATTCATATTCACTATCTGTACCAATAAAAACAATATTATCAGCATAAGGTTCTAGAATTGAAATATCCAATGGAAGCCAGTATCTTTGACTTCTAACAACGCAAATTTTATCAGAAAAACTTTTCTTTATTTTATCATCTGGATAAACATAAAGCCATTTGTTGAAGTCATCAATGATTTCTTTAGTTGGAAACAAGTCCTCATACCACTTTGTAATTGATCCTGCTCCAAGATTTAATCCAAAAGTTCTAAAAGCTTCCAACCTTATTCCATCTTCTGTATATGCACCGTCTTTTGCATAGTCGTGTACAAAAATATTATCAATATATGGTTGTGCTTTTAAAAGAGGAATAAGCATGTCAGCCAATTCCTTAGTCATTGTGACATTTCCGCAAGGATGAGTTGAGTTCTCATACATAAGGCTTTTATTGTAGTAAGCAGGGTAATTAATGATAAGAACAATATCAAATTTGCTGAGATTTTTCGAACCTACCACAGTAAGACAAAATGGCAGAGAATAGATGCAATCTCCAAAATTACTTGCATTTACAAATTTCATTTTTTGGAAAACCTTTCAACGCAATCAAAGTGTCGCTTTTTAAGTTCCTTAAATTTAGGATCATTTCTTAAATTTTTAATTTTAAAATGAAAATAAATAAGATAAAATGGAATAAGAATAAGTTTTACTCCAATAACAAATATTACTACAAAACTAGATAAAATTGCTATTAGAAACCTTAAAAAATTACATAGAAGTGTTATAAAAGAACATGGAATTGTTATAAAAGTCTGAATTAAAAAACTAAAACATGTCATATACTCTGTTTTAGTCTTATTTGAAATTCTAAAATTGTCAATTGTTTCAATTTTATCAGTATTATAAGGATATCCTAGATTAGTTTCTAGCAGTTCTAATGTTTTCTTTTTACTAAACGTTTTAAATAGCATTTGATTCTCTCTTTTTAAACTTTTTTGAACTATGCTCTTCTTCATATTTTTTCAAAAGTTCCAGATCACCATCAGTTACATTGTAGCTATCCAAGCAATAAGAACCTTCTTCAAAACAATGAAGAATCATCAAATAATTATCTACTAAGGTGCCATCACGAGTAACAGGAACAGTAGCACATGTTACTCTGTTTTTCTTATCCTCCCAAGACCTGTTCAGAAGCATAACATAAGTTGCGTATTGATCTTTTGAAATACCTCTGCTAAAGCCAGTTTCCTTATCAGATGATCCTGATGCCTGATCTGCTACAAGCAAACATGTCTTAAAATCAAGACTAATATTTCTAAGAGCAATTGATTTTTGTTCCGCTTGCCTCCAATCTTCCATCCTTTCAGTACCTTTATTGGCTTTGATTTGATCGAAATGGTCAATTACAATCAAATCAAATTTAATGCCTTTTTCATAATAATTCTGAATAATATTATGAATATCTTCTACTGTTTTAGTTCCAGCAGAAAATGGAAGGATTTCAAATACAGAATCACCCATATGTTCTTTCAGAAGCTTCTGATATTTTAATGCTTCTTCTTCTGTCAGTTTCTTATTTTGAGTTCTTTTAATCAAAGAAATATCCACTGGAAAAGGACGCTTTCCTCTACAATTTGCACAACTCTTATAACCCTCTTTAAAAGAACCGTCAGGATTCTGATAAGCACAATCTCCACGTCTATTGATAGATTGACAAGAATTATCCTTATTATATTTACAATCTAAAGTTGGAACATAGTAATCTTTATTTGTAGGAAATGGAGTTTTTCCAGTTAAAGCAAACCACAATCTTCTCAAAGACTGTTCTTTACTCAAATCACCAAGTTCAAACAAAAGAACATTTTTCTTTTCCTTAATTGCATTCAAAATAATATGAAAAATATTTTGAGTCTTACCAGCTTTTGCTTTTGCTCGCATCAGAATGAAACTTCCTTCATGCATGTGCATGGAAAGTTCTTCTCCAAAAGCCCCATTCATATGAAGAAGTGGTTGTGCATCTGGTTTAAAAATAGACTTTACTGCATCTTCATCATTTAGAAAATCAACAGTTGGAAGCTTCTCTCCTTTGGAAACTTCCTTATACTCTTTAAGTATCTTAGAAGCTGCTTCTGGATCGACTAAGTTAGAATCCGTTAGTGATTCCCTGATCTTTACTAATTTGCGCCTATTTGCCTCTAAAACAGTTTCATCGATGAGATAAGGAACATTGATTTCAGCTTCATCAGAAAGCTCAGATAGAGATGATAGAAGCTGATCAATATATCTAAGTTCATCTGCTGATATAGTTTTGTTTGCTACTTCAGTATCATAAATATCTGCAATATTACTGTTAATTGCACGATGATATTTTTTATAAAAATCAATACACCATTTTTCAATTCTAGAAGCGCCAAGCTCATCAAAGATTTTTTCATCTTTAAGAACATCAATGTATTCTTTTACAAACTCTGTTGATGTAATTAGTCCAATAAGAATTTTTTTAGTGTTTGACTGGTCTACAGAAATTGTTTTCATGATCTCTCATCAGAAAATTTTTTAAATATTAATGTTTTGTTACAAAGACTCAATGAAACTGTTTGACAATCTTCTGTTTCATATTTATGTTCTAGATAAGAATGCTCTATATGAGGTTCTCCAAATAAAGCACACTCATCACTGCAACAACCTGAAAATGGACCTTTTGTAAATGGACAACATTGCGGTTTATAGATGTTTTTTCTTTTTATAAGTAGAACACCAGATTCGCTTATTTTACCTTCCATATCAAGCTCCAAACATATTATTTCTTGACTTCATAGAAAGAGAAATTTCAAGACCACCATCTCTGATTAATCGGCTTTTCAATCTGCTTTCCATTTCTGAACTGTTTGTAGAACTATGTGTAGTTTTCATCTCATTATTTCTATGATTTAATACAGAATACAAAAACTTGTACTCATCATCAGTATAAGACGAAACAATATCATCAAAAACAAGAATATCACACTTCTTACAAGAATCAAGTGAATCAAAATAAAGTGTTTTGTTTTTGATTGTTTCCATAAGTTCAAATACATTAACAAACAGAATATTGGGGGATTTAAATTTATATTGCTCCACAATACTGTTAACAATCGCAGCAAGAAATGTAGTTTTGCCTACAAAACTCTCACCGGTTAGCATGATGTTTTTATGGAAGTTATTTGAATTTGATCTAATAGCTTCCACTACATCTGGTCTAAACATATCAAGAGAAGCGTTTAAATACGCTTCAGGAATGCCATAAGCTTTCTTCAATCTATTAATATCATCACAGGAAATACTTGAAGCTTGACATTCTTTACAAAATTCCCACCATTGTTTTTTAGCATTCCAATAGCAAAGATTTTTATTACATTTTGGACAAATTGGTGTTTCTTCTTCCATTCCTCACTCCTTAAATATAAAATAAAAAGCTACTGCAATAATAAAATAAATCACCATTGCAATAGATAATATAGACCAATTTGAAAAATTTTCAAGTAACATTTTTAATATTTTTCACATTTTTTAGAATGAAAGTACAGTTGAGTTCACATTACTAGTTCCATTGTATTGAATTGTCTTAAAGCAATTCACATATTTTCCTTCCAAAAATTTTGAAAGATTTGTGTCGTTTTTAAAGAGCCAGTCAAAGCTAAACCACTTTTCAGCAGAAAGATGCTTGCATTTCTGAAGCATTCGGATACCATCTCTCAGGTCCTTATAAGTAAAGCCACAACGAATCGCTCTTTGAACAAAAATTCTTCTATTTTGAGTAGAACGAATTACACTAAAACCATTTAGTTTAGCATATTTATTCCACAACTTTATAACAAGATCAGCTTTCTTTTCTGTTTCTGTAGGAGCATCAATAAAAAAAGTCATTTTCTCATAAATTTCCTATAATCTTCTTCCTCAAGATCACCGTAATACCTTGTACCATCTTTAGACATATCATAAGTGTTAACATAGTCTTTAACACTTTTTGTAGACAAAAGATCAAGGGCTTCTTCATCATCTTCCATCAATGCCTTACGAAGTTCTCTTTTAATACTTGACCTAGTTTTTTGATTAGCCATAATCTTATCTTTTTTCTCACTTCGTGCAGTTGTAAGACCTCCAATCGGACTATGTTTTCTCGAGCGACTCATTTTTCTTCCTTATCGTAATCTTCTTTTGAAACTTCAACTAATTTGTTATTTAAAATTTTATAATATTTTGTATTATTTTTAAGTTGCTCTGTTATATACTTAGTTGCTAATTCTGGATTTTCTTTAGCAAGATCAACTAAGTATCCAGTAATTTGCGGACCAATTGTATATTTTATTTTATCGATACCAGCGGTTTCTGATTTTGCATTTTTAAAGTCTAATGTATTATTATCTTTTTTGTAAGTGATTTCTACACTAGAGTTTTCTCGCGAGCCAACAGAAATAAATTCTCCATCAAAATATTGAACACCAATATCATAAGTTTTTGGAGAAAGTCCAAGATTGGCGTAAGTTCCACTATGGTAAACAATACCATTATGGCTACAGCCAGCTAACATTAAACATATGAATAAAAGGACATGCTTATACATTTTTCTTATAAATTTTAGAAATAATAATGCAATTATAAGGTTTTACTTCTGTTTCCATATTAGAAGTAAACGAATTAATAACTCCACTTTCTTCAAGATTAACTAATTTATAATGAACATAGAGGAGCCCCATATCTTTAATTTTATGTGCGGCATTTGGAATTGTACCATGAAGTTTGCAATACTCTTCGTACTTCTTTTGATCAGGAAATACTAGAATAAGTGTACCTTGATCTTTTAAAATTCTAATGAATTCTTTAAGAATTTCTTCAGTGTTTTCAAAATCTTCAATCAGATGTGAAGAATATACAACATCAAATGTATTGTCTTTCACTGGAATACCTTTTGAAACATCACAAGGAATATCAATTTTATAGCCTTCATAATCTCCATAAGGAACAGGAAGGTCACAACTTACAAAATCTTCCCGAATTAGATCGCCTCCAAAGCCAATATCAATTCCATAACAATCTTTTTCTATATATGGAAGAATTATATGTTTCACAGATGATGTTTCTTTTTCCATTTTATTCCTCACTAATAAGTTTTTCCAATTTTACTACAGCTTTCTTCAAAATTTTTAACTTACATTTATAACAAATATCTTTACAGTCTCCTCTATATGACATATAAGTTCTGATATTTATAATGGCTTCATAAGCTACGTCATTGCTTGAGCCTAAATCAACTGACGTATCCCCAAACTGACTCAAGTCGAATTCCTTTTTACACTCATCACAAACATAAGTATATGTTTTCTTCTCTTTAATCATGATTTGCCAGAATCCTAATAGCTTCGATTCGTTCATCGTAATTAGCAATAATGTTAGAAATGCTATCTAAAAATTTCTTTTTTTGCTCCTCCAGTTCTATAATATGAATTGCTCTTGCTTTAGATGAAGTTTTTAGAATGTTCTTTACAAAACTTTTCAGTTGCTTTTCAGTTCTTTTATTAGCTTCATCTTCTGCTTCATCTCCATTTGTGTAGTCAAATGCAAAGATTTTAATTACTTTGCCTCCACATTTAGAACAAATTCTTGGAACAGCATCATAGTAAGCATCTACACAAATTTCGTGTCCATTTTCACAAACAGCGCTAAACTCACCTTCCCAACTCATATTATTTGCTATTGCCTTTCTTTTATATCATAAAACTTTATTTATTGGTAACAATTTTTACTTTGCAACCAAACTTTTCGCAAACTTTTTCCATAGACTTCCAAAATATCTTCTTTTTTCCCATATAAGAAATTCTGAAAGCTCTCCAGTTTTATATAAGTTAGTAAAATAATTGATAGAATATTTATATGGATCGAATCCACTATAAATTTTACTTATATAAGTAGCTATAAAATTTACACGACCATCACATACCTTATCAAATCCATCAGAATTAATAAAGTACATAATAGAATTATTAATTACAAGACCTAATTTTGCATTATGAATTGCACGATCCTTTACCTCAACAATCATTCCAGTTTCAAGTTTAGGCATTTCATTGTCCATTATTACCTCCAAATATTTTCTATGTTAGAGGAAAATCCTAAAAACTTCCTAAGCTCCATTACCTCATCTTTACTAAAATCACCAATATCATAAGGAGTTTCTGTATCAATTATATCAACTTTTGTAAAAAGTGAAAGCGCTTTAGCTAAATCTTTCGCATGTTTTGCAGCTTCTTCTTCTCCTGCATCAAATAGAATAAAAACATGTTCATAATTTTTTAACAAGTCTGCTTGAGCTGGCTTCCAAGAGGTTCCAAAAGTTGCCACAAAGTCATTTCCTCCCGCTTTAATTAAATCGAACGGACCTTCCACTACTGCAACAGATTTTCCCTTGCAATTATCGATATTATACAAAATTGATTTATGTGGAACAACTTCTTTTCTATCAGGACATGAAAGATATCTTACTTTTGCATTACTTAATATAGCACGGCTTGTAAAACTTACAAGTTTATTTTGATAGAAAATAGGAATAATGATTCTGCTTGCCAATTCTCCAACATGATTTGTAAACTTAAAATTAAATTTTTTAGTCACAGCAAAAGGATTAAACCCTCTTTGTTTCAAATAGTCCGCATATAATTCATCCATCTCTTTCAGATTATTTAAAACAAGTTTTGTGGGTCTTTTGAAATCTTCATCGGAAACTCTAACTTGAAATCCATTATTTGAATAGTATCTCTTAAATATATCCTTATATTCAAATTCTGAACAATTAGAAAGAGCGATTATAGTTTCTTTTAGAGAATGCTTACCACATCTGAAACATGTAATTGTCTTTCCAAAAAGAAAACCACCAGTATATTGATGAGCAGATTTTCCAGATGATGAATGACAAAAAGGACAATTAAATGTTAGAATATCATCCTTTCTTATTCTATAAGGAATAGAATAATCTTTGCAAAATGCTTCAAAATCAAACATCTTCTCCTCTTACACATATTATTATTCTAATTTATTCACCTTATACTTTACTTATCTATTAATTTCATAACGTTTTATAATTCTAGTTGAAGAATCATAACTATTAAATTCAAACATAAAATAAACTGTATCCACACTTGATTGAAAATGAAATATTTCTTCTACAATCTTTTTTACATTTAAAAGAATTTTATTAAAAATATCTTTATAAGTCATTGCATTTACTTTAAACTCTCTGTTAATACGTGTTGTAGTATTAGCTGTTTTAATCTCAAATACAGCAAAAAATGTTGCAGTTGGTTCCAATTCAAAATTAAAAGCAACTTCCTCCATGATGCTTTTTTCTACTTCTTCAAAAGTAAAAGCTTGCTCATTACCAAAAGTATCATCCATTTTCGTCACCTATTTTTAAAAAGTTCCATAAGAAGTTCTTTTTCTGAAATTTCTTTTCCAGTCAGAACCAATGAATTATTTTTAGTTCGATTATCTAAAATTTTTAAAATCTTTTCATCCAAAGTATTCTCAGCAACCATCCAGTATGAAAAATAATTTTTAAAAGTAGAGTTCATTCGTCTTACACGTGCCATAGCTTGTGTATTATCACTCGGCACATAAGAATATTCAATGAACACAACTTTATTACAAACAGTGTTTACTGTCACATGTCCCTAAGAACACTTCTTGCTTCATCGAAGCTCTAACGAGCTTCTCCACAAGCACTTCCCGCATGACCTGCGGTGTAAATCCTAATTCCTTCATGAAGTAGATTTAATGCTGCATTGAAGTCACGATCGATTGTCAGTCCGCAGGACGGACAAACGAACGTTCTTTCACCCAACAGTAAATCAGCTTTATGATACCCACAGCTACTACAAGTTTTACTGGATGGATAGTACCTATCAACTTTGATGTAACTGTTACATTTGTACATCAACTGCCTGTGTACCTCAGCCATGCAGGATTGCTGCACGCCTTTGCGGACATGTTTATTACAGCATCCCTGCATTGACTTTACATCCAAGTCCTCCATTACTACAATGCCGTGGTTCTTGGCTATTGCAGCAGTGAACTTGTGAACTGCATCCTGCTTGATGTTCCTGATCCTCTGATATGCCTTAGCTACCTTGATCCGAGCTTTCGCTCGGTTCTTGGAACCCCTTGCCTTGCGAGCAAGCAGCCTTTGCTTACGCTTCAACTGCCTCTCTAAGTCCTTGAGCATACCCGGAGTTTTACATTCGGTGCCATCACTTGCTATCGCAAGTGCCTTGCACCCAACATCAACTCCAACAAAGGAATTAGAAGAACTTCTAACTTCTTCCTCCATCTCTACTTGCACAGAAGCATACCATTCTCCTGCTTCGCAGGAAATCGTGTATGACATGATCTTGCAATCAGAGTAGCGGAGAAACTCCGTCATCCTAACTCTACCTATCAAGGGCAACTTGATCTTGTTTCCATAGATAACTGCTTTATCATTAGACACATAGAAGCTATCCTTACGACCCTTCTTATGGAAGGTCGGCGGCTTACTTATTCCTTTAAAGAATGACTTGTAAGCCTTGTCAAGATTCATGATAGCCCTTCGTGACGCTCCGTCTGCGACTTCGCTTGCCCACTCCGGTCTATCCTTAGTCCACTCCCTTGAAAGCTCAACATAAGAAGTTCTAACTCCTTGATCGTAAAGCTCTTTCCATCTTGCTAAAGCCCAATTGTAAGCATACCTTGCGGTTCCTGCTGTCTTTGACAGCATGACCGCTTGTGCCTTGTTAGGCTTTAACTTAATTTTATGTGCTCTACTAATCATTGGATTCTCCTTGTGTTATATGCTTAATATAACATGGAATCAAGAAAAATCAAGCGGTTTATTGTACTTTTTTATAAGATTTATCTTGTGTTCTTATAACATGTGGTTCTTGTTCACTGTGATTCGCTACTTCACAGCGGCTTATCCGACTGGTCAGGTCGGGGCTTCCTGCATCTTTCGATGCAGCACAGACTATATCATTCACTCATTCCTGAGTGAGAGTACTTCGGAAGCGCTTGCCCCTACTCCCTCACGGGATAGTCGTTGAACCTTCCTTGCACAGGCGGTCTGTCATATGCAAGGCTCGGCTGCTGATTACCATAGAAGTTATCCTCCCTTAGGCGTTCCAGCAATTCACTTTCTTTGCTATGAGGCTCACGCCTCAAAGGGTCCTAGAGTGAACCATCCAAACCTTCTCCTGCTGATTTAATATTTGCAAAAAATACTTTTATATTTTTGTCATGAATAAATTTTTGTTTAGCTTCCTCTTTTGCTTTATCATTCATTCCACCATAATAAAGCACTGATTTATTAGCTCCAAATGAAGTATGAAGTTGCTCCATTACTGCACGATGGTACCCAAAAACAACAAGTTTTTCATCAGAAGATGTTTCAAAGAAATCTTTAAGCCACTCTAAAGTAGGTTGAACTTTCCCTTGACCAATCACCATTCTTGTAGCTTGAAGATTATTAGACGCTTCCAACATGTTTCCTGTAGATTTTCTAAATTTATTTTCAGCTTTCTCATAATCGTTATAGTTAGACAAGTCAACAGGAATAATAATTTTGCTCATCTCTGGAAGTTCTTTGTATACTTCCTTTTCTGACTTTTGAAAAAAATAGTGTCCAATAAGTTGATTTAGTTCTACAATATTTCTTGTTTTACCCGGAACTTCTATCTCAATATTTCTGTTACCTTTGTTTACATTAATTTTTTTAAGCGGGCAAAATTTCCACATAAATGTATTAAACGACCTGAAATTCATAGGATCAATCAAATAGAATTGATGCCAAAGATCAAGTACATTTGATGTAATTGGAGTTCCTGTAAGCAGAACAACATGCTTGCAATTAAGTGCCAAAGCAGCAGCTCCCTTTGATCTTGCAGCTTCTCTGTTCTTCAATTTATGGGATTCATCAAATACAATAAGATCAACTGTCACATGTTATAATAACACTTCTTGCTTCAGCGAAGCTCTAACGAGCTTCTCCACAAGCACACCCTGAGTGACCCTCAGTGTAAAT
>OGRD01000837.1_pt1 | contig 14079 bp, 13 predicted proteins | sample 1553441 | NCBI WGS metagenome assembly OGRD01 (sample SAMEA2580106, study PRJEB22360) | human gut metagenome | biome: human gut; feature: human-associated habitat; material: faeces | place: Denmark | collected 2008/2010
GCATTGGTGCGAATGTTCATATAGGATTTGGTGAAATACATTTTCGCCGATAGTCGAACATCATATTCAAACAATAATCCGCACATTCGCAATTTTTCTTTGTTTTTCGTATAATGAATTTACTAAAAATCAAGGAGGTTTTAATATGAAAACAATTTTTGAAAATAACGGTGGTACTTATACGCAGGTCGGCGATTATTTATTGCCTAATCTTTCGTTATCGGCGGAAGAAAAAGAAACGAATATCGGTGTATGGGCAATGAGGCACAAACGATATTTGAAGCAAAATCATAAAGTGCATTACTACAATTTGCTGACAAGCGGTAAGCTCGATTCATATCTTACCGACATCGAAGAACAGGCAGAAAAGATGTTCTCTGAACTCGTTAAAGCACTTGCCAAAGAAGAAAAAATTACCGAAGAACTCAAAGCAACCGATATGATGTTATGGGTGCAAAAGATGAATAATATTCGCAATCGAGCAACGGAAATTGTAAATTCACAAATAATATTTAACTGAGAACAAGGCACAGCCGACGGAAACTTTCCCGAAAGCTGTGCCTTAATTTTGTTTGCCAAGTTGCAATGCATAATCTTAGCAAGCAGACCATTTGGATATCCAAACGGTAGCTTGCCCGCTTTTTGCACAATCTCAGCAAGCCGTGTATTTGGATAGCAAAACCACCACTTAGACCTATAAGAAATATATTGAATTGTACTGACCGTATGGACAATCAATAACTTGTTTACGACTAATGAAAAACAGCCCACTGAAAGTTCTTTTTTCAGTAGGCTGTCGGTTTGAACAACGAAGTTTGTACGAAGGTGGTTCACTTCATCTTTGTCTATTATTGTTGCGTTTTCAATGTTATTTTTTCCACATCATAGTACCGCGCAATTTGTCTGTTAATCCAAAAAGTTGAATCTTCTTCAATATTGAGCGACTGAAAGAAATCCGGAACTGTTTCGACATCGCTTATTTCGGTTATCCTTTCAACATATTCATCGCTGTATGCTTGCGGAGTTCCGTTTTTCAATGCTAACAGCGTATCCACAAAGGTCAGGTCATGTATTCCATGGCTAAAACATCCGCCAAAAAGTAATGCAACAATCATCAGACAGCTACATAAAGCATAACTTTTCTTCATACTTTGTATCTCGATCTTCACTATTTCCTTTTGATTCAACCAGCCGCAAAAATAAAAAATATTAAAAGAAATAAGCAAATAGTACGCATAATAATAAATATTCACTTGTCTGCCGGCACCTACATTTCCCATTGCATAAAGAGGAGGTGTCAATTGAGTTGCAAATACTAAGAAAGAGAAAATCAATACCAACACAGGATACTTAAACCGACACTTTGTGCTCTTTGTTGAAATTGCGGCTATAATTGCAATTATAATAAATCCTGCTATTTGCGCTAACCCGGTCCACTGCGCAATAAATTTAAAAGCATGAAGAACCGAACGCAATATAGCCTTAACTGCAGAATTGCCAGTTAAAAGAGCGGCTCTGACACTGTTTCCAGGAGCTATCATACTTATAATGAACCCCGCCATAAGAACCGCAGAAACGCTCAAAAAATATGGCACTATTTTCTTTTTTGTTTTAAACACAGCAACTGTTGCTATCGATAATATCACTGCCGTTAACAGCGCCGTGGAATAATTTCCTCCTCCGATAATTGCCGAAAACAGCAGAGATATAATAAAATAAATTACCCTTAATGATGAATTGTCAGTAAATGCCAGCTTTATCAAAAACGAGAAAAATATCAATGAGAAAGAATAGAAAAGCGTATAGTAAGCACACCCATTCCACCAAAAGAATGCTTGATTTTTGTCTACAACAAAATGAATTGAAAGTAATAATATAATCAGAGATACAATCAGTCCATATTTTTTATTAAAGCCGAGTGTACCAAATATTGTATCAACAAAGAATACTGTGGACACCATCAGTGATGTGAGCATAACAACAGAAGTTAAAAAATACAGCTTTTCCGAAAATGCGGCAGGCTGCAAACTAAAAATAAAAACAGCCGCATATGTTCCCTGCCATTCGAAATAGGTCTTTTTGACTTGCTTAAAGCTCGCAGACAAAATATCATAAAATCCGCCGCCATCTTTTACAGCACGGTATACCTTTTCGGAAAAGCCAAAATCATCAGCTACAGGATGTGAATAGACAGACGATACCACTATCGGTATAATACTGATCAACAGTCCAACAGCCAATATGACAATAAAAGTATTCAATATTTTTTTGTTGTGTACAATCGTTTCCATATAATTCCCCCATAAAACGCTTTAGTAGAACAACATTGATTTGCTGTTATATATCATTATATATTGATAAGCGGCTTTAATCAACATATTTTGCCAAAAAACATACATTTTTGTTTTGTCAAAAATTGTTATAGTATAATTAAGCTCTAAAAATTTGGCATTTTTATAACGGAAACCGCAAAACTGTTTTGCAGACTTTAGAAAGACAAATATGGCATCGTATAAAGTCTCTAAGCAATGGATACAAAAAAATCGAGTATTCATAAAGTCAAATCCCTTATGAATACTCGATATGGTCGGAGTGACGGGATTCGAACCCATGGCCTCTTGGTCCCGAACCAAGCGCGATACCAAACTTCGCCACACCCCGAAGCGCTTTAAGAATTATATACTATTGTCGCGGAAATTGCAAGAGCTTTTTTCAATAAAGTCGCCCGTTGTGCAAAATTATTCCGTGCGCGGAGCAGGGGAGCCGAATCTGTCGGCTCCCCTTAGAAGTATCAGCCTCCGTGTTTTTCCTCGAGGGCTTTTTTGGTCTCGTCCCATTTCTTTCCTGCGAGGGAATAGAATCGCAGGCTTATTGCGCATATTATGAGCAGCGCGGCGGGCGCCGCCATCCATGCGACGAGCACGCCCTGCTTTGCCCACTCGCTCTGCATTCCGGAGGCGAGAGACGTGTCATAGCCGAACGCCTTTGCTATGAGCAGGAATGCGGAGTTTGCAAAGCTGATTGCGGGCTTTGTTATCAGGCTGTTGACTCCCGCGTACATACCCTCGCGGCGCAGTCCGCCGACGCTCTCGTCGTAGTCGATAACATCGCCGTTCATCAGCGGAACGAGGTACATTCCGCCCGCAAAGCCCATGCCGGCAGTGAAGAACCCGAGAACGGCAATAACGCTTATCTTGCCGAATATCGCCATTGCCGCAGAGCCGCAGGCGAATATCAAGCACATGATGAATACGCATTTTTTGATGCCCCAAGTCCTGACCTTAGTCGCCCACAGAATAACTCCGAGCACCGCGCCGAGCCCCAGCGCGCCGTAGGCTATCGGCATAGGCAGGTCAAATTCGTCAAAATAGTATATAACGCCCTGCATAAGTATCGTCTGAATGAACACAACCGTGAAAGAGAGCACCTCAAAAACGACAAACGAGCGGTTCCTGAAGCAGTCTATAACTGCCTTGAAAATGTTTTCGTTTCTGTCGCTCTCTGTTGTGACCTTTTCTTTGTAGAAGAAGGTCGACGCAAATATTATAACGAACGCGAGTACGCCTATTCCCGTCATTATCAGCTGGAATTTTGTCGGGTCGCTGCCGACCTCCGGCTTTATCAGCGGGAAAACTACGAGCGGAACGGCCATGGCGATAAGCGTGAAGAATATCTTCCAAAGGAAGATGCCGCTGCGCGCCTTATTCGATACCGCCATGGTGTAGGGCATGACATAGAGCGAGGTTGCAATCGCCGTATAAAGCGTGTCAAACAGGAACAGTGTAGAAAGCATCTGAATGAACAGTGCCGTCTGCGAAGTCCCGAGCGGCCATCTTATCCAGGTCAGCACGAATATCAGCGAATAGAAGAACGCGCCGTATCTGATATACGGTATTCTGCGCCCTAACTTTGACTTTGTGTGGTCGGAGATATAGCCGAACAGCGGGTCGTTAAGTGCGTTCCATATGGCGAAAATCATCCATACCGTGCTCGCACGTCCCTCGGAAAGGCCGAGAAATTTCGTGAAGAAATATGTCATTCCTCCGCCGGTCAGCAGGCTGTTTATCGTTGTGCAAAGGCAGTCCGCCGAGCAAAGCCAAAACTTACTTGATGCGGACACTCTTTCCTCGGTGCCTGCGATGTTCTTTTTCATATTTTTACCCTCATTTCCTGAATACTTTGTCGGTGCGGTAGATTATTCCGTCGGGTCTGTTCGGATACTGTGTTATCCTCGGCAGCTTTGTGTTGCCCCGACTTTTTGCCATTATTTCCTCGCCCCAGGCTATGACCTGAGCGATGTAGCCGCGCTCGAGCTGCGGGACTCTGTGACCCCAGAAGATTCTGTAATCTTCGCTCATGCCGTACAGCCACCGGGCGCTCGGAAGCCATTCCTCAATGCTCGTAACTCCGGGCAGCTGCATCCAAAGCGCATCGCAGACATTGTCTCCGCTGAATATTATTTTGTCCTGCTCGTCGATGAATGCGACGCTGCCGCGCGAGTGCCCGGGGGTGTGCTTTACTCGCACGGATTTCCCTCCGAGGTCAAAAATATGTCCGTCGTCCATAGGAATGATTTTTGTTTTATACTTGCCGGGCTTTACGTCGCTCGTCTTGAATCCGTGCGATTTTACGGGCGCGTTTGACGCGAGAAATGCCTTGCGAAACAGCAGTGACATCTGCGCTTTGTTGAGCCGTTCGCAGTCCGCGCGGTGAATGTATATCTCTTCAAACTGACCCGCGCCGCCGATGTGGTCGCCGTGTCCGTGCGTCGCGGCGAGGGTTATCGGCAGGTCGGTGAGCTTTTCGGCTGCGCCCCTTATGTCGCAAAAGCCCGTGCCGCAGTCTATCAGCAAAGCCTTTTCGCTGTCGACGACAAGATAACAGTTCGTGCCGTCAAATTCGTTTAGCAGATATATATTTTCGGCGAGCTCGGTTACGGGAAGATCACTTCTCATTTTCCGCCCTCCGCTTTCTTTTCGCTTATGCGCCTGTCGTGGTATTTCTTTGCCGGGATGAGCGGGATTACCGTCAGCAGAACGAGAGCCGCGCCGACGAGCAGAAGGGTGTAGGTCGGCAGATATGCCGTCAGACCGTTTTCGTCAACAAATTCTCCGCTCTTTTTGATTATCGGGTTTGCGATAAGCGGCGCCACTACCATCGGGATGAGTACGAAGAAGAGAATACGTATTCCCTCAAACTGACCTCTTGCGTCCTCGGGATAGAGCTGCTTGCCCCAGACCGTGCTGCTCTGCAAAAACAGCACATATCCCATGCCGAGCAACAGCACGCCGAGCAGAAGCATCGGATTCCAAATTGAATTTGTGTTGACGTTTTCCGGCCTTACGAACAACCCCAGCAGTCCGACTCCGAGGCTGTTGAGAACGGTTGAAATGAAGCAGAGCAGAGGGGCTTTATTGTTGTTGAGAAGCTTTGTGCAGGGGATAGTGAACAGCATCGCAAGCACAAGGGCGACGCCCTCGATGTATCCCATCATATCGGCGGAGAAGCCGAGATAATATATCATGTAGTTGCCGATATGGGCGAAGTACATATTGAACGCTATAAAATAGACGGAGAGCGAGAGGTTGACCCACGCGAGCTCCTTGTGCTTTATGTAGTTCTTGAAGTTGAGTATGCTGAAAAACTGCTGAGCAAATGTGCCTCGCTTGCCGGGCTTTAGCTCCGGGCTGTCCTTCATCGCAAACAGACAGTATATGCCGAAAAGAATAACGGCGACGCCCATGACGAGAAACAGGCGCATATAGTTGTCATTGCTGCCGACTAACATTCCGCCGGCTACGGTTCCGACTATCGTGCCTATGACAGGCTGAGTGGCAAGAGCCGCGCCTATCTGCCCCTTGTTGCTGTCTTTCATGTGGTCGTTGACCCATGCGTTGAAGCCGATATCATTTCCCATCGAGCCGAAGAAGCTCATTATCGCGTCCGCTGCGACGACCGCAACGCCGATTGCCATGAGCACGGACGGTGTGTCGCTGCTGCCGCGCACAAGATACTGCGTCAGCCCGAAAACAATGGTGAATATGCCCCAGAGGATATAGCCGACAGACGCCATTATTTTGCGCTTGCCTATTCTGTCGGAGATACAGCCGAAGAGGAAGGTGGATATGGTCGTTGCCGTTGCGGAAACGCCAACCATCCAGGAGATTATTGTCGGATCTTTTGCGATTTTTGCGTAGACAAAGGTGTTGAACCACTGGTTTTCCATGTTCCAGCAGATTTGTCCGGCGATTCCGAGCCCCCATACGAGGATCCAGAATTTTGCGTTTGAAAGTCCGTTTTTGCTTTTCATTATTTTTCACCGCCTCGGAAAATTTCCTATCGTTTTTTATATTAAACTTGTGTCGCAAAAAAGTCAATAAAACTCTATGCAGATTTGCCGAAAAGTTTATAAAAATTTTCATCGCTTTGTGCAAATGTAAATAAAAACACGGCCTGAAAATCAGACCGTGCCAGTCTGTCGAAAAAGGTCCAGCAAGAGCTGGGCTTTTTTTGAAAAATGTGGTAAAATGATAGTAAAGCAGAGAGAAAAGCGCGAACAGGTAGAAATATTCAGCATAGAAGAGTTCGTACCGGCAGACCATTTGTTAAGAAAAATAGACAGTGCGATAGATTTCACTTACATATATGAAATAGTAGAAGATTTGTATTGTGCGGATAACGGCAGACCGAGCATAGACCCGGTTGTGATATTTAAAATGGTGTTGATACAGCATCTATACGGATTGCCGTCACTCAGAAGAACAGTAGAAGAGATCAAAATGAATGTAGCGTAATAAAATATGTAATTTCAATTTTTAAACAATGTATACCTAATTATCCGGCAAATAACGCATAATAGTAAATTAATACTCTAATATTTTCAATACATACGCTATTTTTGGAGAAACTTGTATTCTGCAAGCACTTTGTCTGATTTCAATGTCTCGTACAAACGTATTTCCGTGTGGGGTAACCTTATAAAGTTTGGCATTTGCATTTTTTATATCCGTGAATCTGAAGTTTTTGTATGAGTTAGAATCGCTATAGAGAAAATATGTGTTATCAAGCCAGAAAAGAGGTAAACAAAGAGTATTTTTCTCTTTTAAAAGTACACCTTTTTTACGTATCTTTCTGTTGTATAAGTAAGAAACTACTCCGTCAGAAAATTTGCATCTTTTTGTTAATCCTATTCCGCAAATTGCCTTACGCTTATATAAATTAAGATAATCATTAGGAACTTGCTGTGTTGCATATCTTTCTATGAAAATCGGAACCCAAACTGCATCATCAATGCCGTTATCAAGCCAAATATCCTCACCATGCATTGGTCCGTAAAGGAAATACTTTGTATTTGAATCATTGATAAGCCCCGTGTATTCTATGAAGGATATTTTAGGAACTTATGTAAGAATATTATTGAGGGTAGAATTGAATTTAAAAACGATACTAGAAAATTCAATGTTCTTATAGGATTGGAGAATTTTCTGCGAACATATAATCCTCAGATTAATGTTTGATTTTTGATCAGTGTGTAAAATTTTAGACTTTTTGTATAAATATAAATGGAGGAATTTACAATGAGAAAGAATATTACATTGTTTATTTTGAAAGTATTAAGTAAAACTGACATTAAAGATTTTATTTTGATAATCTCTTTTAATAGCATTTCATGTATAATTCCGCTTGTTTGTACAAAGCTCGTTAGTAATATCGTATCGTTGTTTACTGGGGATGTTTTATTAAATAAAAATGCATTGTTACTCACAACATTTGGTTATTTGTTACTTAACATATTATTACAAATTATACAACCGATACAAGAATTTGTACACCAAAGATTTCAAGATAAAGTTGGAGCAACAAGTGAAGAAATGCTTTATAGAAAAATCAATTCATTTAAGGGCATTGATTGTTTTGAAAACCACGAGTTTTACAATAAACTGTTGCTTGCAAAGAATGGGTCTGGAATAAGATTTATTTCTATTACTGATATGTTTACATCAGTTTTCTGTGGAATTATTACAGTTATTATAACTTCCGTATATCTTGTTCAAGTACATTGGGGAATTGCAGCTATAGCTCTTCTTTCTATTTTCCCTGCGACTGTATATAATTTTTGGGCGGCTAAAAATCGTCTTTCGCTATTCCGCTCTCAATCTGAACCTGCGAGAAAACTACAATATTTTGGTGAGCTTTTTACTCAAGCTAACTACACAAAGGAAATGCATCTTTTTAATCTTGGTGCCTATATTATAAATAAATATAAAGAATTGTTTGCTTGTGAATTTGCGAGAATTAACACAGAAAGAAAAAAGTACGCACTTGTAGGTGTGGCGTGTACAACTTTCAGTGCTTTGTTGAGTGGAACCGCATTATTTATGTATATACAAGCAGCACTAACAAAAAGAGTTGAAGCAGGAAGTATTGTTTTATATATATCTTTGCTACCTCAATTTGTAAATGGGTTACGTGCAATTATTAATGGTATTACGCAGACAAAAGTCAATAATAATTATGTGCAACATTTTGTTGATTTTTTGAATCTTGAAATTCCTCAAAAAGGGGATAAACTACTTTGTGATTCTATAAAAAGTATTGTTTTTGAAAATGTTTCCTTTAAATATCCAGGGTCGGATAAATATGCTTTAAAAAATGTGAGTTTTTCATGTGTAGCACCCCAACTCGTAGCTATTGTAGGAGAAAATGGATCGGGAAAAAGCACATTAATAAAACTGTTACTTGACTTGTTTTCTCCTGATAGTGGTAAAATTTTGGTTAATAATGAAAATCTTCAAAATTTAAATATTGATTGTTACCGCAATGCGGTTTCCGGGGTATTTCAAAGTCCAGCAAAATTTGCTTTCTCTGTAAATGAAAATCTTAAGCTGGCAGATGTTGAAGCAGATATTTCTCAAGATATGATTATATCAGCGTGTGAGACAGCAAGTGCTGACGAATTTATTTCACAATTGCCAGATAAATATGAAACTATTTTGGGAAAGCAGTTTCGAGGTGGAACTGAAATATCAGATGGGCAATGGCAAAAGTTATCGCTTGCAAGAGCAATATGTTCTAATGCAGATATGATGATTTTCGATGAGGCTTCAGCCGATCTTGATCCTAAAGCAGAGCATATGTTTTACAGATGCATTAAAGAATACGCAAAAGACAAATTGACATTTTATATTACGCATCGGTTATCAGGAACAAAAGATGCTGATTTGATTTTAGTTATGAATAACGGTCAATTAGTAGAGAGTGGAACTCATAAAGAACTTATAGAAGCTGATGGGATTTACAAAAAACTTTATTTTATGCAAGCGGATGGTTATAAGGCTTCAAAATGAAAGAAACAAATCTAATTCAATCAATGACAAATATAAAAAAAATAAGGTTGTTTAATAATTCATTATTATATGGTAATCCAAAAGTATATTTGGATTTCAGTTTGTCGAAAAAGATCCAGCAAGAGCTGGGCTTTTTTGAAAAATGTGGTAAAATGATAGCGGTGATAAAATGATAGTAAAGCAGAGAGAAAAGCGCGAACAGGTAGAAATATTCAGCATAGAAGAGTTCGTACCGGCAGACCATTTGTTAAGAAAAATAGACAGTGCGATAGATTTCACTTACATATATGAAATAGTAGAAGATTTGACGGATTGTACGAAAGACTCATAGAAAAGAATCCTGAAATAGAAGCAGTAGTAATGGATGCAGGATACAAGACACCGTGGATAAGCAAGAGAGTATTGGATGACAAGCGAATACCTGTACTGCCGTATAAAAGACCGATGGGTAAACAAGACTTTTTTAAACCGTACGAATATGTATATGATAAATACTATGATTGTGTAATATGTCCCGAAAATCATGTGCTGAATTATGCTACAACAAACAGAGAAGGATACCGAGAATTCAAGAGCAAAACATATATGCGAAAACTGCCCGTCAAGATACAAGTGCACAGAAAACAGCAAGTATGAGAAAACGGTAACAAAGCACATTTGGTCTGATTATCTTGAAAAGGTTGAAGATATCAAACACACTCCGAAATACAAGGAAATGTATGAACGGAGAAAAGAAACAATTGAACGGGTATTTGCAGACGCAAAAGAAAAACACGCAATGCGATACACCCCTTACAGAGGCTTATCCCAAGTAACCAACTGGGTTAGGCTTAAATTGCTGCCATGAACCTGAAAAAATATGCAGTTCACAGGTGGAAAAGGCTGAATGTACCTCAGCCATCTGCCGATTTTTCCTTGTTTTTCAGTTTTTTGTTCTATTTCAATTTTAAAACCCTAAAACTCTCTTGAGCTTTAGGGTTTTTCTACAGACTGACTCGGCCTGAAAATCAGACCGTGCAATTTATTGAATTTATTTGCTTTCTGCCTTGAAGCGGCGCCCTTTGGCGTTGAGCGATTTCATAGCGGCGATAAAGCCCTCGCGTGTCACGCCTGCGGGTCTGTGCGCCCATTCGGTGGTTTGAACGAATTTATCCGCCATCTTTTCGAATTCGCTCTCGTCAATCTCGATATCGTCGAAGCAGACGGGGAGACCGATTGAATTGTTGAATTTCATTATGCGCCCGACCTCGTCGGCATTTTGTTCAAACTCGAGCAAGCAGAGCACGCCGAGCGAAACAACCTCGCCGTGCAGATGACGGTGCCCGTGCTCGGTTACGGTTGAGCCGTAGTAGACGCAGTGGGCGAGGGTGGAGTTGTAATAATAGTCGTCAACCGTGCTCATCATGTTCGAGACAATGCCCGTAGATATAATAATGTCAAGCGTCACCTGATCAAGTGCGAACGACGCTTTCTTTTCTCTTATGGATTCCAGAGCTTTTGCGCCGTATTCCGTTAACGGGTCGGTGCATATCCTGCTTATCTGCTTGCCCATTAGCGGCGTGTGCGAAAGGGTGTCGTCCTTTGAGGAGAACACGGCCTCGTATTCCTTGCTCAGCGCGTCGCCTATGCCCGCCCACAGCAGCTGCTCCGGCGAATCCGCGATAACTGCGGAGTTTATAAAGCAGTGGTTTGTAAGCTTCGGATAATAATATTCCCTGAACGAGCCGTCGGGGTTGTATATGACCGAGATGGCAGTCACTGATGCGCAGTTTGAAGCGACGGTCGGGAATGTGAACAGCGGCTTGTCAAGCTTGTCTGCAACATATTTGCCCGTGTCGCATGCGCGCCCGCCGCCGACTGCGAATATCATGTCGGCGTCTCTGACAGTCGGATTCGCTATCAGCGCGTCGCCGTTTTCGTATGTCGAATCGCCGCCGTATTCGATAAAATCGAGCAGCTTTACATCGCTCCCGGCAACGCCGTCGATCATGGCTTTTTTAGCCTTAGCCATTGCGGTCTTTCCGCCGATGACTGCGGCGGTCTTGCCGAAGAACCGCGTGACATGCGGTATTTCTTTGTAGCAGTCGGGGCCGATAGAATAGCTCGGCAGATACAGATTATAGTTTGTGTTGTATTCAGACATTTTTATCACTATCCTTTTTAGTGTTCCGTGTTGTATTTTTCGAGCTCGGTTATGGCGTCGACTATCATATCCTCGGTAACCTCGTACGGATATTTTCGAACATCGATGCCCTTTAGCGCCTTTGCGGCAACGGTTTTAACGTCGGCGGGTGTCGCATGGATGTCGCCGAGCTTCGTGGGCAGACCCATGGAGCGGTTGAAATTGAATACTTTTTCTCGCTCTTCATACTGCTTGTCAACCGTCAGCAGAACGAGTATTCCGTAGGAGACGACCTCGCCGTGCAGATGATGGTTCTCTTCGGTGCTCTTGAGAACGGTGAAGCCGTTGTAGACCGCGTGAGCAAGACCGGTCGTATAATCGACCTGAACGAAGTTCGAGACGAGTCCTGTTGAGACGATTATTCCGAGGATAACTTCGGTCAGCTCGTCCGTTACTTTATGGGCGCGGCAGTCGGCAAGAGCCTTTTCGCCCCAGCGGAGCATCGGCACTGCGCACATTGAGCTCAGGGCAATGCCCATGGCGTCCGAGTGCGAAGGAATGTCTCCGCGCGAAGATACCGTGCACTCGTAGTGCTTTGCCATAGTATCTCCGATACCCGCCCAGAGATATTTATCCGGCGCGTCGGCGATTATCCCCGTGTCAATAAAGATGTGCTTCGGCGGTATCTTTGAAAAAGAATACTCGCGCAGGCTTCCGTCCGGATGATAGAGAATGCCGAGGCTTGTGCAGGATGCGCAGGTCGAGGCGATGGTCGGGAAGGTGAAGAACGGTCTGTCGGTCGAGTGGGAGAGCACCTTGCAGGTGTCTATGGCCTTGCCTCCTCCGACCGCAAAAATCATATCCGCATCCGCGACCTTGGGCTTTAACATCTCTATATTTTCGACCGAAGCTTCGCCGCCGTACCAAAACGGCCCGACAGTTTCGATTCCGGCCTCCTTTGCGGCCGCGATTATCTTGTCCTGCGCCGCAGCGAGGGCGTGCCTGCCGCCGATTATCGCTGCTTTTTTGCCGTATGACGGACAGATTTCTTTTATATCCTCATATGCGTCCGTGCCTACCGAATATCCGGGAAAAAGTGTCCTTTTCATATGTGTCATCCTTTCTGAAAAGTGAAGTTCTTATGTCTGCACTTCGGGCAGCTCTGCCCATGATGCATACTGTGCCGCATTTTCTGCGGCTTTTTCGGACAAGCAAAAAGTCCTTTCGTCTCCTATGCCTGTCAACACAAGAGACGAAAGGACAAACCTTCCGCGGTACCACTCTTATTCATTCCCGTCAGGGGAGTGCACTTAGGGGATACTGACATATCCCTGCTCTTTAACGGCAGCGTTCCGTCCGCGCCTATTGTCTCAAAAGCCTTTCAGCACGGCCGCTCAACGGTGAGTTCGTCGCTGAAATTCCTTTGTGTCTCGCAGCTCCCGGCACTTCTCTGAAAGGATATCAACGCCTACTTGTCCGCATCATCGCGTTTATGTTTTGTATTTTAGTCCCGAATTTGTGAATTGTCAAGTAGAAAAATAGGTGTATAACCATGCGTGCTTTTGTGCATTTTTTAATCAAAATTATCGTGTCCTCCGCTTTCCCCGCCGCATACTCGCTTGACACGGCACTATAAAAGTATTATGCTAAAATCAGATGTTATGTATACTCGAAACAAGGTGATTTTATGCAGAAAACAGTGAACTGCCGCAGGCTCGATTCGAATATGTTGAAGCTTATTGCGATAGTCGCCATGACGGCGGATCATATTGCGTGGCTTCTGTTTCCCGGCTATCCCGCGGAGCCTCTGCCGATTATTTTACATATAATAGGCAGGCTGACCTGCCCCGTCATGTGCTTTTTTATCGCCGAGGGCTATCACTATACGCGCGATATTAAGAAATATACGGCGCGCCTGTTTGTGTTTGCGGTGATATCGCATTTTGCCTATATATTCGCTTCAAACGACTTCGTGGATTGGCATTCGTTTATCCCGTTTTATTACGGGAGCGTGCTCAATCAAACGGGCGTAATATGGTCGCTCGCGTGGGGACTTGTTATGCTGCGAGTAGCAAAGGATGAGCGCCTCGGTATGCCCGTAAAGGTAATCCTGACCTTGTTCATTTGCGCCGCGGCACTTCCTGCCGATTGGAGCTGCATAGCGTCGCTAAGTATAATGTCGATAGGCATGAACAGGGGAGAGCCGAAAAAGCAGATAGCGTGGTGCGTGCTCTGGGTCGCGGTCTATGCCGTTGTCTATTTCTTTGCGATAGATAAGATATACGGGCTTATACAGCTCTGCGCGGTGCTCGCCGTACCGCTGCTCTTTTTATATAACGGAAAGCGCGGACGAAACCCCAAAATCAACAGATTCATGAAATGGCTGTTCTATGCATATTATCCTCTTCACCTTTTGGTAATAGGTCTTATCAGAGAATTTGTGCGCTGACAGCCGGGAAGAAGATCTTTTATAATGAAAAAGAAGAAGGCCGCGCCTCATTCGAGATTCAACACGGAGCGGAAGATATCAATATTCTGGACGCTCTTTATCGGTATCGGCGCCGTCGGCGGAGCTGTCACTATGCTCGTTGACCCCAGCGATTGAGCGGA
>OGRD01000841.1_pt1 | contig 14058 bp, 7 predicted proteins | sample 1553441 | NCBI WGS metagenome assembly OGRD01 (sample SAMEA2580106, study PRJEB22360) | human gut metagenome | biome: human gut; feature: human-associated habitat; material: faeces | place: Denmark | collected 2008/2010
AAGCCGCTGCCTACCGTCATGGCAATACAGATCAGAAGCGCGCCGGCTGCCGCTTTGCGGCGCCCGGTACTGGCCTTCTGTCCCTTTTTCTTGTAAGCGCACAGGAAAAGGGCAATGCCGCTGCCGATCACCGCCACGCCCAACACGCCGATCCAGATATACAGGTTATAATCATCGCCTGTCTGCGGGACCGGCTTGGAAGGATTGGAAGGCGTTGTCGGGTTATTCGGGGTATCTGGCGTATCAGGCGTTTCCGGGGTTTCTTCCTCCGGCTTTTCATTGAAGAAGCTCACCTCGGCGGTTTCATCGGCCTTGATCTCCACCGTGGCGCCATCCGGGATGATATAGTCCTCGCTGGCCTTATTTTTCACCTCGGTCACAGTGTATTTGCCCACGCGCAGCCCTTCGATCAGGATGATACCATCCTCCGGGCTTGTGAAAGTCTCGCAGTAAGTGCCATCCTCACTTTTTACCTCAAAGGCAAAGCCGTCCTTGCGACCATCGCTGGAATCTTTTGTGATTTTCAGGTTGCCGCGGTAAGCCTCATTCACAAATCCGCGGCCAGCCTCACCATTTTCCACAACGACAACCTGCCCGTCCGTGGTGATCTCAAAGTAATAAGCATTGGGGTCCAGCTTGTGGCCTTCCGGGGCAGTTTTCTCTTTGACAAAATAGCCCTTTGCCAAGAGGCCGCTCATTTCATGGAACCCTTCATCGGTTTCGGTCAGTTCCCCGATCAGGGCGTCGCCTTCATCAAATGCCTTATCGCCGTTGGTGTCCTCGTAAAGCTCAAAGACGGCGCCGGGCAGCCGGTGGAGGAACGGGTTGTCTGCGGAATCCTCGCCGGTATCGTCAGCAGCGTTTTCTTCCGTTTCGCCAGCCTCACTTTCAGAAGGGGTTTCCCCGTCCTCCTGGATAGACTTCAATTCGTCCACAGCCTCGGTCTTGATGACCTGCACCGTACCGTGGATCAGGGTATTGTCAATCTCGATTTCAATGGTCTGCCCATCGGTGCCAATATAGACATGGTGCTGTTCCGGGCTGATGGAGTACAGGGCCGAAGGGCTGGCAATCTCCTTGATGATCCAATGGCCGAAAGGCACGTCCTCAAAGGAGAAGGCGCCGTTTTCCCCGGAAGTCGTCACCAGCAGGGCATTTTCCTCGGTAAATTCTTCCGTGCCGGGAGCAAACAGGCCGATCAGCGCGCCCTCCAGGGTAAGGTCCTCACCGCCTTCGGGGTCCTCGCCGTATTTCACACCGTCAATTCGCCCGCGGATCATCTCATTGGAAATGGCCTCGCCGTCATTGACCGCAACCGTAACCAGAGCGGTTTCCTGCCCGGCATACGCAAAGACTACCGGGTACTGCTGATCGGAAAGCACAAATGCCTCATTGGTGGTGCGCTCCTGGACATAGAAGCTGCCAAAAGGCAGGTCGGAGGCAAAGGCAGCCGAATACTGGCCGGGCGCGTCCTCCACCGGCGCAACCGCCACGACTTCCAGAAGCCCGCCTGCCGGAATCACGCTGCCGTCCAGGGCAGTCAGGTCCTCCGAAGCGTACAGGCCAAAGGAAATATCCTTGTATTCCTCGCCAAGCCCAATGCCAAAGGTTTCATCTGTTTCCAGGGATTTCAGAAGGTCGATCTCCACCTTCTGGCGTTCATCATAAAGCCCGATGGCCGCCTGGGTGATCTCTACCTCCTGACCGGCATAGGTAAGCTCGGTATAAACTGGCGTGGGGTCCAGCACCATGCCCTCCGGCGCTTGGCGTTCCTCCAGACGGTAGCGGCCCAGGTATTGCGGTTCGCTGACCGCCGTTCCGTCCTCCCCGGTGGTAAGGGTAGCGACTACCGTATCTTTTGCCACCCGCAGCGTGCCGTCGCCGGTATAAATATCTTCATCGGCAATCACATCATAGACCGCGCCAGGAAGTCCCTGGACCTCGTACACCGGCTGATAGAGGCCATCGTTTTCCTGGACAGAAGCGAATACCTCACCGGTCTTTGTAATAGTGAGCTGGCCTTTCTGCGGCATATTGTACTGCGTAACAGTTACAGTTGCCTCACTGCCGTCAATAGTAAACGGCACCGGCTCATTGGACAGCACATAGCCATAAGGCGCAGCCACCTCATGCAGTTCGTAATCCCCCACAGGCAGAGGTTCCGGCAGCATCAGCCAGCCCTCGTCCGAAACATAGAAGGTATCAAGAGTCTCCGGGTTCGGGTAGTAAACGTCCTGGGTGATAAATTCCCCGGTGGAAAGGTCTTTGATCTTAAAGCCGGTGCCGGTCATGGGAATGATATTTCCCGTCTCCGCATCACATTTTTCCACTTTCAGCCGGGCCGTAATAGTGCGGTTGTTCAGGATATAGCTGTACGTTTCCCCATTGGAAGAAATAAAGACTGTAAAGTCCGGCACAAACCCTTTTCCGTCCTCACCGGCAACCTGATGTACGGTATAGTGCCCGTAAGGGAGCTGTTTGGAAGCGGCAAATCCGTCGCTGTCCGTTGTGAGCAGGTCGCGCTCGCTTTCCTTCGCGTTGTCATAGCTGCCTGCGGCTTTTAAGTAAATCTCAAATACTGCTCCTTCCTCCGGGCGTTCCACCACACCCTCATTGGGTTCCTCGGTGTTTTCATCTTCCGGCACATCCGGGTCCGTCTCATCGGTATGCTTCACAAGCTGGATGTTCCCATAGATCACCGTTTCTGTGACCTGGCTCTCCGCTGTATTCAGCTCAATCTCATACAGGGAAGGAGAAGCGCCGACTTCGTAGACAGTCTCGTTGAGCAGATACCCGGTGCTGGGGGAGATTTCACGGATCGTCCAGGCGTCCCCGCATACATAATAGCGGGTCATAAAGCTGCCGTCTGCATCCGTGGTATAGGTATCGACCAGTTCGCCGTTGTTATAGATCCCATAAGTTGCTCCGGCGAGGGTCGCGTCTCCCTGGGCCGTTCCCGTATCTGCATCGCTCTTTACCACATGGACACGGAATTTCTTCAAAATGTTGCTGAAATGGACGGTGGAAGTCTGGCCGCTTTCAATGGTGACATACTGCGAGGCAGGTGTCACATAGCGGTCAACCGGGATTTCTGTCACAAGATAAGTGCCGGGAAGGAGCTCCTTTTCAATCTGCCCGTTTTCCCCGGTTGTTACATTCTCATTGATTTCATTCCCAAGAAGATCCGTACCGGAAATGTTGAAGGAAATCCCGGAAACAATGCCGTCCTCACTGGTCTTGACGAGTTTTGCGGTGCCATAGGTTTCTGTCTTGATCTTTACAAAAAATGATACCGGGTCACTGGCTCCGGTCATCATGGTCTGATAGCCGGGCCTTCCCCAGATCAGCATATCGTTGGCAACCGGAATATCTTTCCGAAATTCAAATGTCACAGGGTCCATAATCATATCCTTGCTTGTGAAGGTGTACTGATTGCCGTTCCTTGTGACAGACACGCCGCTGCCGGAAAGCAGATCCAGGTCAATCCCCAGGTTATTCGTATCGGTAACGGTCAGGGTATAAACTCTTTGTTCAGAATCCCATTTCAGTTCCAGTTCCGGCGCCCCGTCTTTACTGGAAGAAGTAAAAGAGGGGACCGTGGAATGGGAAGCTACCTGCTCTAAGATCCAGTTGTACGCTTTTTCCGCAGGACGCCCGGCGATCACACTGTAATACTGATCCGCTGACGCATGGCCGTTTCCGTGGCGGCTGTATGGGTCGCTGCGGAGCTGCTGCTGGTATTCCCAGAGGATAATCTGGGTCGCCATCTTATAATCATCCTCATTGATACCGGAAACCGGAAGGCTTGCGCCCGGCTTCCAGCCATAGATCGCAGTCAGGGTAATGCCCCGTCTGGCCTCAGAAGGAAGCAGGTTTAAGTATTGGCTGTTCGTCCCGCTCTCTGATGTATAGGTATTATCAGAGGTATTATAGGGAATCCCGCTCTCCACACAATAAACCTGATGGCTGCTTCCATCAGAAACGGTAAGCATATAGTGGCGGTAAGCGCTGCCGCCGGAGCTGGTGCGTACATCCATAGTCCCATCGGAATTGTAGACCAGATAGGTATAGGGCGCGGGCGAGTAGTAATGCTGCCCGTCAGATCCCACATACTGATCGCCCAGCCAGGAGCTTGCCGTCTGCCCCGGTTCCATGGCAAAAGCAGACAGCGGCAGCACCCCAAGCATACAAAGCGCACTGAGCAAAAAGGCCAGCAGCCGTTTTAGACCGCGGCGGCACATTTTTGTTTTTTCCATGAAAAATCCTCACTTTCTTCATAATAAAGGACAGCCTTATTTGCTGTCCTTGTCGTCAAAATCATCTTCGGTAAGGTAATCCGGTTCCCCGTATTCCTCATTGGTCTCATCATCTTCCCCGTAACCGTCATCCTCGAACTCGTCCTCGTCCATAGCCGCCTGCTGTTTCGGGCGTACGATCTTGAAGTAATAACCCAGCCCGCCAGCAGCCACAAGAGCGATCACCAGGAAGATAATCATGCCGGTATTGCCGCTGGATTTCTCCGTCTCGGCTTCCGGCTGCTCGGTTTCCTCCGGCGCCGGTTCTTCCGTTACTTTTCCCAGGCAGCCGTTCAGGTCATTTTTGCAGACCGGGCAATCGGTATTCACCGCGCCCGCCTCGCATTTTTCCGTACAGTTGCAGGCGACAACCTCAATGGCGCTTTCGCCGCCATTATCCTGCTGGGCCAGGGAGAGCAGATCTTCCTCCGTAACGCCATTCAGGAAGTAGACGTTTTCCGAATCCCGCTTCCCGTCAATGATAAGGTAAAACACATTTCCGTCCGCGGTGGTGATGGTATAAAACTGCTTATCATCTTCCTGCCCGGTGGCTGAGTCCAGGACCGTGCCGGTGCCTTCCGGGGTAAATGCCCCTTCCGGCACAGCCGACTCCGTTTCGTCCTCCGCGGCAGGACTTTCAGAAGAAGCCTCTGTTTCTGCCTGGGAGGTCGAAGGGGTCTGGACGGCCTGGCTGCTTTCCGAATTGCTTGAACTGTTGGACGCATTATTTGCCGAAGGAGAAGGCGCGGGGGTCGTGGAAGGCGCAGCCTGGGTTTCCCCACTGGAAGATTGGGGCGCGGCAGAGGAAGCCGCCTGGGTCTGCGCCGGTTCCTCATAATAAGGGTTATCCAGCTTTACCTCTTTGGAGCGGTTGCCGGAATAGTCCACCGCGTAAACCGTCACTTCCTTGCCGTCCCCGGCGTAATCCTTCAAGGCTACGGTCCCCTTGCCGTTGACAAGGCTGTTGATACGGGTATCATCCACATACACCGCCTCCACGCCGGACATATCATCGCTGGCCTCCACCGCCAGCTTATCGTCCTTTAAGGCCGCGGTAAGGGTGGGCGGCGTGGTATCGCTGCCCGTGGAAGCGTAAGCGGTGACAGGCAGGGCAACGGCGCTCATGCAAAGCACAAGCGCCGCCAGAACATTCCTCACTTTATTCTTCATGGTCGGCCTCCTGTTCTCCCGCAGGAGGGGCGGCCTCCGGGACCGTAAGGGTCCCAGCCCTGTGCGCCTTCAAAAATTCCGCCAGCTCCTTCGGGGTCATGTGGAAATCACGGCCAATATCGCCGTAATCCTCGTTCTCCAGCCTGGTCTTTTCCTCTTTGAAAAGCTCCAGCTTTTTTTGCAGGTCTGCGATTTTCTTTTCCGTTTTTTCTATATCCCTTGCGAGTTTGTCAATTTTGGGATTCAATTTATTACCTCCGATCTTTAATTGGTTGAGATACGCCCAAATGCGTAAAAATGTTCGGTCCAGTAGGACGTATTGATATTGGCATACTGTACCGGGTCCCCGGCATGGATCATCTGCCCGTTGCCGATATAGATACCTACATGGGTCACCGGCGTGCCCGCCGAGTAGGTGCCGGTGAAGAAAATCAGGTCTCCCGGCTGGGCGTTCTCTCTGGAAACAGGGGTGCTCATGTTGAAAAGCCCCTGGGCTGTGGAGCGTCCCACACTGGCAACACCGCTCTGATTGAGGACATAGGAAACAAAGCCGCTGCAATCAAAGCTGTTTGGCCCCGAAGCGCCGAACACATAAGGCTTACCGAGATGTTTCTGCGCCTCCGTAATCAACGCCGCGTAATCGCCATCGCCCATAGGAGCGCCGGGATATGCGGGGATCTCCGGTCCGCCCGCGCTGCCGGGGATCAGGTTTGTTCCGGTATGGTCGCCGGTATTGGCAAAATACAGGGGATTAAGGTACTGCCCATCCACCAACACCTCCAGGTGAAGGTGCGGGCCGGTAGAATCACCGGTGCTGCCCACTTTGGCAATGACATCCCCCTGTTTGACTTCCTGCCCGGCAGACACCAGAAGTTCCGAGCAGTGGGCGTATTTTGTGGTAAGGGTCCGCCCGTCCTCCATGGTGCCCTCCAGCACCACGATCAGCCCGTAGCTGCCTGCTTCCCCGGCCTGCGTTACCACGCCGTCATGCCCGGCCAAAATCTCTGTGCCCTGGGGCATCCCAATATCCACCGCCTTATGGTAGTTCTTTTCTCCGCTGATGGGGTGGACGCGGTAGCCATAGTAGCTTGTGACATACGGAAGCCAGTTGGTATCGCCAAACACGTTGGAGACATACTGGCGGTTGCCCTTCGTCATCATCAGGATATTAAAAAGCTGGGCCTGTTCCGTGTCCATACGGGCGGCGATCACGTCCGTAAAGGATTTGGCCGTCAGGTTGACATTGAGAATCCGCCACTCATAGGTCACTTCTACCTCATAAGTCTCGCCGGTATTGGGGTCCGTCCGGGTTTCCGTGCGGGTGCGGGTCTCCACTTCCTCCACAAATTCGAGGGAATACTGCTCGGCAAAGATCTCCTGCAGCACCGCCTCAATATCCTCATACTGGAAGGCTTGATAGGACGCGGTGAGGAATCCCATCAGCTCAAAGGGGTTGTGCCCGATATTGCCCACATGGTAACGGTATTCATCATAGCCGGGGTGGTCCGCTTCGGCATTATCGATCTGCATTTGCAGATCGGTTTCCCATTCCGTATAAACCAGCTCGGCATTGTTGATGTCCTGATCTTCCGCGGTATAGCTGGACGCCGCAATCGCGCCGATCCCGCCCGTCCCCATACTGGAACAGGAAGAAAAGAGCGAAAAAATCAGAACGACGATCAGGAACAACAGCGCCGCCATCAGGCAGAGGGCCGGGTGGCGGCTGGCAAAACGGCCAACAGCGCCACCGGCTTTTTTCGTGACAGCGGCAGTTTTCCCGGCAGCCTGCCCGGTGCGCCGGGCGGTCCGGGCAGTTTTGGCATACTCCCTTTTTAAGCGGTATTTCTGCCACATGCGGGAAAACACATTGCTCCGTAACTGCGGGTTATCATAGAGGGCCTGCTGGTAAGCCGCCCTTGCGCGGGTTTTCACCGTCTTTTTCTGCAGCCGGGACACCTTGCGGTAAGGCGCGGTTTTCCGGCGGTGGTTCAGGGCGCGAAGCCCGCCCTCGGCCACCAGCTCTGTGCGGTGGGCCGCCTCAATGCCCACATTTTCATGCTCATTCTCATAGATCTTCTTATGGGCATATCCGATAGCCGCGTTTGCGCCTTTTTTCACCGGGCGCAGAGGTTTGGCGCCTTTTATGTGTTCCTGTTGGGAGATCACCTCTTTTTCAAATTTTAAGCGCCGTTTGGCGTTGCCGGTGGCAGCGTCCGGCTCCACCTCCATCCGCAGTTTCCGCCTGGCTGGGAGATTGGCTTCGGCCTGTTCCAGCTTCCGGGCGGTCCGTTCCGCCTTCTGCTGGGCCTTTACCAGCTTTTTGCCGGGGGCGTCCGGCGGTAGCTCGTCCTCGGCAAATTGCAGTTTTGAGGTACGGGGCTGCTCGGTGGCAGCTTCACTGGCGCTGCTGGACTCGGAAAACTTCTGCTGATAGCGGGTACGCCGGTTGCCGGATTTCTCCCGCGGTTCCTCCCGTGGGGCGTCCTCATGGGCTTCCGTCTGCAAATCCTCCAGAGGGGAAGCATCCGCATCCTCCACCGGCTCTATCTGCGGGGCGTCACCGTTTTTCGGCCTTTGCTGCCGGGTATGGCGGGCTTTGACCGACAAAGAGTCAGGAGAATCCCTTGCCTGCCGCAAATCAAAATCCTGTTCCCGGCCACTGATACGGGTTTCCTCGCCGGAGGCCGCGCCCCGTTCCACCAGCCCGTCACGGGTCATCTTGTGAAATTTCTTTTCCTTTGCTCTAAATTCTTCATCCCTTGGCAACTACATCACCTCCCATACGCCAGGCGGTGAAGAAGATTATCACGTTCCAGCCTCCGCGACTTCCTCCGGGCGGGTCGTCATGATCTGGTACAGGCTGGTGTCCTTCGGGAAGTGATCGACAAAGGGGATAATCACATTCCCGAAAAACAAAAGGCCCTCGCCGGGACCGCTGTGGGTCACATAGGAAAGCTGCGTCGGGCTGATCCCAAGCTGTTTCGCCAAAATCTGCCTGTCGCCCTGGGCCTGGTTCAGCATGTAGATGAAATCCGAGTTTTCAAAGATGTTCTCGATCTCACGGGAGGCCAGCAGGTCCTTCACGTTCTGCGTCAGGCCGCTTGGAATCCCGCCCCATTTTCTGAAACGCTTCCAGATCTCAACGGAAAAAGCACCGGTCTGGCCTTTGAGAAGGAGATGAAATTCATCAATATAGAACCAGGTCGTTTTATGCTTCTCCCGGTTGGCGGTGACGCGGTTCCACACGGCGTCCTGCATGATAAGCAGCCCGATCTCTTTCAAGGCTTTGCCCAGGGATTTAAGCTGGAAGCACAGGACGCGGTGGCTGTCCATGTCGATGTTGCTCCTATGATTAAACACATTTAAGCTGCCGTTGACATAGATTTCAAGGGCAGTAGCGATATTCTGGGCCTCCGGCTCGCTCTGCTTGCGAAGCAGTTCATACAGGTCGCCCAGGATTGGCATATTCTCCGGGCGGGGGTCCTGCAGGTAATCCCGGTAGACCAGGCGGGTGCAGCGGTCAATGATGGTTTTCTCGATAGGGGTAAGCCCATCCTTGCCGCCGATAATCAGATCACACAAAGAGAGGACAAAATCGCTCTTTAATGTAATGGGGTTCTCGTCATCGCTGTAATCCAGGTTGATGTCCAGCGGATTGATATAGTTGGAGGAAGTGGGAGAAAGGTCAATGACCTGCCCCTGTTTCCCAAAGCGTTTTACCAGCGGGCCATATTCATTTTCCGGGTCTGCGATGATAATAGAATCATCCGTCAGCAGGAACACGTTGACAATCTCGCGCTTGGCGCTGAATGATTTGCCGCTGCCGGGCGTGCCAAGAAACAATCCATTGGGGTTTTTCAGCAGCTTGCGGTTCGCCATAATCAGGTTTGAGGAAATGGCGTTGAGACCGTAATACAATGCCTGCCCATCCTGGAACAGTTCGCAGGTGGTAAAGGGTACGAAAATAGCGGTGCTGCTGGTGGTGAGGCCCCGCTGGATCTCGATCTGGTTCTGGCCCAGCGCCAGGGAGGACATAAGGCCCTGTTCCTGCTGGTAGTCCAGGCGTTTCAGCGCGCAGTTATACTTCTGGGCAATACCGGAGGCAGCCATAATGTCGCTGAACAGCTTTTGTCTTTTCGGGGCGATGTTCTGTACCAGCACCGTTACCAAAAACATACGCTCATTCCGGGACTGCAGGTCTTGAAGCAGGTTTTGGGCTTCCTCCCCGTAGGTGGCAAGGTCCGTGGGAATGATGTCCATATCATATCCGGCCCGCACCGCCTTTTTCTGTTCCTCGATCTTCATTTTCTGCAGGTCGCTCATTTTCCGTTTGATATTGCGGATCGCCTGGGCCTGGTCGATAGACTGGATATGCAGGTTGACCGTCACCGCGTCGTCCAGGTCCAGAAATTCGGCCAGCATCCGGTCTGTCAGCTCCGGCGCTAAAATCTGCAAAAAGGACATGGCGCCGGAATACTCTCCAATGCGGAAGGTCTTGCCATCCTTAGAGAAGGTAAAACTGGTGGGCGCGATAAAATCCTTTGTGGAAAGGCCGGTTTTGGCAAGATCGCTCCAGGCGAATTTCAATTTCTCCTGGCCGCTTGGGTGGAGCTGGCTGTGCAGAAGCTCCAGCCGTTCCAGCCCGCTTAACGGGACCGCCTGGACGCCCAGGGTCTTAAAGTTGTTCAGCACATCCGTTTCCACGCGTTCCAGTCGCATTTTGGCGGTACGCAGGTCGTCCGCCTCAATGCCAAAAGTGATATACTTGCGTTTGGCAAGGCCGTTGTTGCCTTTTTCGAGCTGGTTTTTAAGCATCTCCGCGTACTCACGCCGGATGTCGTCATACTCGTCCCCCTGGGGCGGGATCGCAATGCTTTTGGAAAAGTCCTGCATATTGGCCCGCTGGTTGATAAAGGTGAGCTGGACGCTGATGGTAGAATCAAAGTAATTGAGAAAATCACAGTAATTCTCGAAAATCTGCGCCTTATCGTCCGCCTGGGCAAGCTGGTAGTTAATATCGAAAAACTGAATGGTCTTGGTGTACAGCTTATCATTGACGCGGCAGATCCCGTCCTTATAGATCTCCCGGTAGGGGATCGTCTGCTGGGCTGTCTGCGGCGCGTCCCGCTTTACTCCACTGAAAAAGCCGCCCTTGCCAGGCGGCTTTGCATGAGGCCCAGATTTTTTACCGGCCTTTTTTACTGCGGACCGGTTTTTTCGCGCCTGCTGGATGTTTGCCTGCAGGCGCTTTTCCTGCGCTTCCTGCTGTTTGGTTTTTGGCAATACTTATTTCCTCCTTCTTTGACATGATTTTATAAAAGTTCCGGGTTTTATATGGGCGCGTCTCCGGCCACAGGCGGTGGCGGATCATATTTTTCAGAATCTTCTCCGCGGGCTGGCCGTCACGCTCATACATTGCCATAAAGAAAAAGGGCATCATAAGCCCGATCATCAAAAGCACCGAAGCGGTATTCCCAATCGCCGTGCGGGTGAGAAAATACACCGGCAGGCCAACCGCCCCGGCAATGCTGAAAAAAATAAGCTGCCTTTTCGTCAGATTAAAGGCAACTTTGGTCTTAACTTTCGTTAAATCTTTTGGAACCGGTACATAGGGCAATAAATCACCTTCTTTCCTTCAAACGCCTGCCGCTGTAAAAACAGGGCAGGGACAATCCTTGTTTTTCGCTTTACCGCTCTTTCTCGTGGTGCGGCTTTTTATCAGGATCAGGAATACCCATGCGGGAACTCTGTTCAATAGCCTTTTGCAGCCGGTCTTTCATGGAACCTCCCTCCTGGAGCTGCAAAGGTTTAGCCTCCTGCGATATATCCCAAATATCTTCCGCAACTTTATCTTCCACAGGAAAGGTATCATAAACATTTTTCGGCCATCTCTCTGCCATATAGCCCAAGGGGTCATCCAGCCGAAGCAGCAGTTCGGCTTCTCCCGGCTGAAAGGCATAATGTTCTGTCAGGTAGGTGTAAACCTCCTGGACAGTAGCAATCTCCCTCGCGCTTGCGACCAGCGCGCCCGTACTGAGAAAATCCAGCTTTTCCATGTAGGCAAAATAGTTCTGGCCCAGGCGTTTTATCAGTTCTGCTTTTGGATCTGCCTGGGCCGGAGGAAAACGGTCAAATTTATGGTATGCGCCGATTTTCTCCAACAGTTCGCAGATAGGAAAGCTGTGGGCATGGGTGTTTTCCTCTTTGCACCAGCGGGCAACTTCCAACGGGTCCTGAAACGACAGCAGAGCCTCTACCTCCGCCGGGGTAAAAGGATGTTCCACTTTCAAATAGTAATGAAGCTGGGCGAGATCCTGCAGCTCATAAATACTGCCAATGTCCTGTGAGTCCAGCAAATCCGCATGGACTTTCAGGCAGTCATCCAAGCGCTCCATCAGCAACCGTTTCGCTTCCTGTTCCAAACTCAAATTTCCTCCTTTCCCGCCGGGAGGGTGATGGTGCAATCGACTTCGTTGCCCCATACATCCCAGCCCGGCGTTTTCTGGCGGGCAAAAAGCTCTACCCTGGGCTGGTCGCCCATCAGCTTGACGATCTTATCCCGCACAATATCCGGTTTTTTGCTGTGCTGCTCGATATGGGAAATGACAAACTGATGGATTCCGGCGCTCTGCCGTTTCGGATGGCCGCGGGTAGCCAGAAGGCACACTTCCGCGTTAGAGCGCGTCCAGAACCCCATACCGTAAAACCAGGTGTCCGCTTTGCGGTTTTGTTTCAGCCACAGGAAAGCCAGTGTTTTATACTGGAATCCCCAGGCGTCTATGACACGGAACGCTTCTTTAAGCTGGGGAAATGTACCCCAAAGAAAAAGCGCGCTGTCCTTGGCCGCAAGGTCCGCAACCGGAAGCGCGCAGATTTCTTCAATACTCATTGTGGGATAGTGGTTTTCCGCAACCCCGTGGCCCCGCTTCATATCGTAACGCCAGGGAGGGTCCGCATAGATGATCCCGTATTTTTTAGTCTCCGGCATCAGCGGGAGGGACCGTCTTTGGCGGCGGCCTGCCTTTACCGGCTGGCTTTTCACTTTACCGGCGTTCTCTTTCAGCGCCCCGGTCAGCGAAGGCTTTTCCGCGGCGCCTTTCGTAGCCTCCAAAGTCGCCTGCAGGTTTTCAATAGCCGCGCCGTATCCTTCAATCAGCGCCTCATTGAGCTGGCGGCGAAAATCTGCCGTCACCGGCCAGCAGACATCCCTCCAGTTCCCTTTGTTGTCCTGGGTGGAGGGCATATTGACATACAGCCCCTTTTCGCCGGAACAGATCCGAAAGCCGTCGATCTTAAAACAGCCCCCGATGGTGACGTTGGCGTAGGCCAGCAGGTTTCCCATAGGAGCGATAGGCCGGACACGCACATCCAGCTTGAAAGGCAGGTCCCCGCTTGTTTCCGGGACAGTGGGATTTGCAGCAGTATTGTTATTACTCATAAAATGTCTCCTTTACTTTTTAAAACATACGTCAGTGTGCATTGAAAATAGATTTGGATAGCGAACCTGTCTTAAACAGGGCAAAGGCCAGCAGCACCGTATAGCCTGCTGTGCCCCAGATTGCGGCGTGTACGCTGCTGGAAGATGGGATGGATTGGACCAGCACCGCGTAAATCGCAACGCAGATCAGGATAAGGAATCCCTGAAAGCCAAGGGCGAACAGGGAGCGCAGGTAATTGGTCCCCATCGCGCCCCATTCGCGGTTGGCAAGTGTGGAAAAAGGAATCGGCGCAATGCTCACGGTCAAATAAATTTCTATCATTCTTCCGTAAACGATCACAAAAATCACGATAGACAAAATCCACATGCACAGGTTGATGATATTGGTTTCCAGCCATAGGCCGATCAGTTCCCAAATCCCCATAGCTTGAAGCTGTGTTTCCAGGTCGGCCATGGACGCGGCCACATCCAGATTTCCGTTGATGATCCCCGCGCTGTTCGCCACAACCGTCTGCGCCACATCGAATACGGCCATCACAATCGTAAAACAGTTGGTGAGCAGATAGGTGGCAACGAAGGTCTTGAACACCCACTTAAAGATGTTGAAGGTGTCAAATTCGTGCATGTTGTTTTTCTCAAGAATCATCTGGATCAGCTCATACACCAGCACGAAAGTTAAGATCATACCGGCAATGGGCAGCACTACCGTTTCCGATAGCGTCTGGATCATACTGAAAACACCGCCATTCCAGCCCTGGGGCGTCTGGCCTACCTGCGCGGCCACATCGGTTACTTGGTTGTTGACCGATTCAAAGATTCCTGTAAATTGTCCTGTGATGGCGTCGATTAAGCCCTGTTTTATCCAGTCTGTTATCCAGCCAAATAACCAGTCCATGGACGATTAGAACAAGCCCGACAGAAGCGGAATCAGTGTCATCCCTACCACCGCGATACCGCCGCCAGCCATGAGCTGTTTCATACCCTGGCTTTTTGCTTATGTGTGATAAAGAAGTAATAGAAGTGTAAAAAATTTTGCCTTTCCTATCCGGTACTTGTCTTTGGTATCGGATAGGGCAGGCGGTCATTCGGGCAAGTCCACCTTGCCGACGAAAGAATAGTAAATCTCAATATCCTGTCTGCGTGTGCCGTTTTCAT
>OGRD01000842.1_pt1 | contig 14046 bp, 15 predicted proteins | sample 1553441 | NCBI WGS metagenome assembly OGRD01 (sample SAMEA2580106, study PRJEB22360) | human gut metagenome | biome: human gut; feature: human-associated habitat; material: faeces | place: Denmark | collected 2008/2010
TTTGTATTGCCTTGAAGACGAAAATTGCAAACATCCACACCTGTTATTATTGTTTCCCATAAGGCTTTTTCACCTCGGATACTTTTCAAAAATTCTGTTAACACATAGTTTCTTCTCCCTTCTAATAGCAATTATGTCATGTGATAGAATGTAGTTAGCGATGACTAACTACATTCTATCACAATTCCTGTATGAAAGCAAGAACAGCACAATTGATATCATAAATAGAATAGCCTTTTTATTCTTTCGCTTTAAAATATCCAAGCGCATCGGTACGCTCTCCATTTTGCCAGACTTCAAAATGCAGGTGGTTTCCGGTAGAATTGCCGGTGGTACCGACATAGCCAATGACTTCTCCCTGTTTCACTTCCTGACCTACGGTCACGCAGATAGAGGAACAGTGGGCATACAAGGTGTCAAAAGTATCATTGTGGCTTATCTTGATATGATATCCATATCCACCGCCCCAAGAGTCGATGGCATTGGCAATGGTAACTGTGCCATCTGCCGCTGCCAGAATCGGTGTACCACCCGGCGCTCCAATATCGGTTCCGCTGTGGTAGGCAATTTCTCCAGTAAAGGGGTCCTCACGGTATCCAAACCATGAGGTAATGGTATAACTTTGCGGAAGAGGCCATTGGAAAATCCCAGTCCCTTCCCAATCAGTATTTGGATTCATGATCTGACCACCGCCGCTGTTAAAACCACCCAGCAGTTCTGCCCACAAATTCTGATTTTCTGGCTCCGACATTAAGGCAAGGTATTCGTTCTGCCTTGCATTGAAATTGTACTGCTGCGCCATTTCCTCCGCTGTTTTATGTGTTAGAGAGATTTCCAGAATGGTTTCCGTTACCGTTTCGGTATGGGTAGTTTCTTTTCCGTCCTCGTCTACTTCGGTAACTTCCACTTCATGGCTCTCGGTACGGGTGCTGGAAGACACTGCATTCATCTCCCACATAATATCCCGCATCTGCTGAACTTGAGTGTCATCCAAAGAAGCCACCTGAGTGCCATCTTCCGCACCGGTCACCTTGGCAGAAAAAACAGCGAGAACATCTTCCCAATTGATAGAAAGCACTCCGTCATTTGAAGTAAACTCCACCCGATCATGGCTATTGCTATCTTCAATTTCTTGAATGTGTGCCTGAAATTCCCCGTTTAAAGTTGTCACAGCCTGTGTAACGCTGGTGCCGGTTCCCGTAGAATCCGAACCGAAAAACAAACCAAAACAAGAGCCGACGATCAGGGCAATCAAACAAATTAACAAGATTATCACTACAGCTACCCAACCTCCGGCAGCGATAGCGGCAATCAACCCTTTTACAGCCGCAATGGTTGCTTTAACTGCTACTATAGTTACACGGACTGCCGCTTTAACTCCTGCAATTGTTGCTTTCGCAGTAGCCTTGGCGGCCTGTGCGGCTTTTTGTGCCGCTTTTGCAGTGGCCTGCGCTGTTTTCTGTGCAGTCTTTGCCGAGCGCTGGGCAGTCTTGATACCTTTAGCGCTATTCTTCACACCTTTCATAGAACGGCTGGCGGTTTTTACTGCTTTTTGAGGTTTTCCTTTGACAGCTTTGGCAGCGGTATTTTTGGTTCGTATTTTAGAAGCGGTATCCTTTGTGATCTCCGTTGCTTTGCTGCCAGCATTTTTCGCTTCCGAGAGGGTACGGGAAATTTCCCTTTTTTCTTTGACTTTCCGAGCGGTGGTCTGCGCCAGCTTTTTCCCGCCCCGATAGGTAAGATCGGCGCCCTTTTTTGCGGCGGTTTCGATACCGGACAGCATTTGATCGCCGGCGCTGTTGGCGGGGGCGTTGGAGGTTTCTCCCTGCTGGCTGGCAAAAGGTGTTGCCTTCAATTCCGATACGGCTTTCTCCTTGGATTTCAGCCATGCATCCTTCATTGCGGTTTTTGGGGCTTTGGCGGCACTATCCAAAAGCCTTGGTTTTCCACCTTCCGGTTTGGTTTTAATTTCTTTCAATGGCATACCTCCTAAAAAAGATACAGGGAGCCAAAGGAGGCTCCCTGCTGCGATGTTGTTTCATGTATAGGTTTACACCCCCCTTAGTGCTTCGTCCGGCTTGGTGGTCATCAGCTGATACAGACGGGTATTGCGGGGGAAGCTGTTTTCAAACGGTACAATGTTGCCAGCACAGCGGATGAGACCGCAGCCAGCAGATACATTGGTGATGTAGCCAAGCTGGGTGTCCGAGATATGGAGCAGATTCGCCAGTTCATCCCGGTCGGTGGAAGACTGATTCAGAAGGAGCAGGAACTCCGAGTTTGCCAGCATCAGGCGGGCAGTATCGGAACGGAGCAGCTCCTCGACATTCTGCGTGAGTCCTGTCACAAGGCCGTTATATTTTCGGATACGCTTCCACAGCTTGTAGAAAAAATCGGCGCTGTACTGGTATCGGAACAGCAGATAAAACTCATCGGCAAATACCCATGTGGTTTTTCCTTTCTTCCAGTTTTGGATCACACGGTTGAAGATCGCATCGAGGGTGACCAACATCCCGATGGGCATGAGCTGTTCGCCCAATTCACGGATATCATAGGCGATGATGCGGGCTTTGGTGTCTACATTGGTGTGCTGGGCAAAGGTATTCAAACTGCCGGTAATAAACAGCTCGGAGGAAAGTGCCAATCCTCTGGCTTCCGACTCCGGCTGCTTTAAGAGGGAATGGTACAGATCTTTCAGCGTGGGAGCTTCACCCTCATAGTTGTTTGCCATGTACTCCCGGTACACATCATAGGTGCAGCGGTCCAGAATAGATTTCTCTTTGGCAGACACACCGCCTGCCCCTACTAACTGCTCGAACAGCGAGAGAATGAATTCTGATTTTTCAATCAGCGGGTTGCGTTCGTCACCGTAGGCTTTGTCCATATCAAGGGCGTTCAGGTGGGTGTTGGAAGCTGCGGAAATCCGAATAATTTCTCCGCCAAGTGCTTCTACCAAGAACCCAAATTCCGACTCCGGGTCCAGAATCAGGATATCATCATTGGTGGACAGCGCAATGCTCACGATTTCTTCTTTGGCGCTGAAGGATTTGCCGGAACCGGAAACACCAAGGCGGAAACTGTTCCCGTTTAAGAGCTTGCGGCGGTCGGCTACAATCATGTTTTTGGAAACAGCGTTCTGCCCATAGTAGATGCCCCCGGTCTGCATGATTTCCTGTGCTCGGAAAGGAATCAGCACAGCGGTGCTTTCGGTGGTCAGGGTACGGATGGCTTGGATTCTGCGCAAACCATAAGGAAGCACAGTATCCAGCCCATCCTTCTGCTGCCAGCGCAGGACGCTCATCTGGCACAGATGTTTTCTGGCTGTTGTAAGAATCGTTTCTGTGTCACTGTCCAATTGTTCCTTGGTGTCAGCCAGATGGACCATGGTCACGAGACCGAACATCATTCTTTGGTCCCTATTGGTCAGATCGTCCAGCATTTCCTTGGTTTCTTTTCGCTGCTGTTCCATGTCGTAAGGAAGGACAGCGGAAAAGTTATTGGCTGCGTTCTGCTTTCGCTGCCAGTTTGCCGCATTGGTTTCCACACCCAAGAGCTTGTTCTGGATTTCCCTTACTGCTTCATCGGTGGGAACAGGCAAAATGTCAATGGAGAGCATGAGGCTGCGGTCCATATCGCAGAGTTCAGCAATCATGGAATCCTTGATATAGCTGGCGTACCCCTGTAAATACAAAACCCTGCCCCAGCGGTCGTTCAGACGGAAGTGATCTTTCTGGAATTCCATGCTGTCCGGGCAAAGCCAATCTTTGAAGCTGTGCCCCTTTTTCATCTGTTCCTTGAGATCAAAGGCAAAAGCGGCCGGTTCATTACCCTTAAAGAAATCTCGGAACACCTGCAGGCGGGTTCCGGCGTCCAGTTCCCGTCCAATAGAGGAAAGCTGGGACAAATGAGTGATCAGATCCGTACCCACACGGGAGAAATAGGTGCGGGCTTCATCGATATTCCGCTTCGCTACCGTGATGGTGATGTAACGGTCCTGCACCACACTGTTGTTGGTACCGGTTACCTTTGAGAGCAGCATTTCGTTGTACTCTTTGCGGAAATGGTCCAGCCCGTCCTCTTTCATCGGAAGCAGCAGGGATTTCTCAAATTCCGCTTTATTAATTTTCCGGTTGTTGATGGTGATCTTGGCGCTGGCACCGGAATCCAGCGCATTGAGGAGCTCTGAGTAATCGAGAAACATCGCTGTCTTATCCTCTTTTCCAGCGATTTGATAGTTAATATCGGTAAAGGAAAAGGTTTTGGAAAACCTGCTTCCTACCTGAAAAATCCCATCCGGCCAGATACGCTGGATGGGGATGGCATCCTGTACGGACTTCGGGATTGTGAATTTCTCTTTCTCTAATTTCGTTGCTTTGAGAAGCGTTTTGATAATAGGCATCCTTCCTTTCAGTGCAAAAAATGAAAAAGTTATTGTTCTTTCCCAGCTGGTGGCTGAGACTTACGCTTTTTCCTTTTGCGGGGCGTTTTTTCGCCCTCTGCAATGGCGTCTTTCAAGGCTTCGTAGTAGAGATTCTCAGACTTGAACACAAGCTTTTTCGGATACAGAAATTCTGATTTAAACCAAGCCCATGCCACTTGTTCGGCAGTCATCCCATGGTACTTAAAGAAGCCGCAGGCAGCGAATGGAGCTGCTCCAAGAATGCACATCCAACCAACTTCTTCGCTGCCAATCAGCGGGCGCAAACCAAAATACAGACCGACTGCTACCCCTACTGCAAGCAGGGAACAGATAAACTGTCGGGTGGAAAGTCCAAAAAAGATGGACTCCTGATAATCCCGGATTTCCTTTGGTACTTTTACTTCTATATTGCTTCACTCCTTTCACGGCCTTACAGACCTAACAATTCCTTGACGATCCGGTCGCTCATCCGCACGGCTCCTACTAAAACCAAAAGGTTGAAGATGAGCTCGCCTACATAACTCCATACGGCGGTTACCGCTGAGACGTTAGGATCGACCGCTGGCGGAGAAGCCGCCATAACGGAAAAGATAATACAGGCAAGGGCAATAATAGCCCCTTCCAAACATACCCCGGCATAGGAACGCAGGAAGTTTTTCCCCACATTGCTGGTGGGTTCTCCTGCAAAGCTGGAGAGAGGGATAGGCGCAAGCGCTGTGTACATATAGAGTTTAAACATACGGGAATAAACCGTTAAAATCATGATAAAGGACAGCACTGTAATAAACAGACCGCCTAAAAGGGTTACCGCCCACAAAGGGATGCTGTCCCAAAATCCTACGTTATTGATTTTATTGATGATTTCCTGCGGGAGCGTGGTACCGCTGCTTCCTGACAAACCCGATTGGATGATAATGGTGGAAATGATCCCCTGTACGATTTTAAATACAGCAAGCATCAAATCAAGTCCGTATGTTACAGCAGCCTTCGCCAAAGCAAAGCGGATGAACAATTTTAAAGCGTGTTCCGGGCGTTTTACATCGGTAAAAGAGCCGCAGGTTTTAACGACACCAACCGCAAAAAACAGTACCAGCAAACCATACCCAATGGCTTTCAGCGCCCCGTTAATATCCAGCATAACCTGCCAGATCCCGCCGCCCTTGAAAGTGGCGGGGTCTTGGGTAAGCAGTGTCCAGATTTCAGCCAGTTTGTCATTCCATGTTCCCAGGGCAGAATTTAAGTTATCTATGATCCAGTTTCCGGCTGGTCACCTCCCATCAAAAAAATTACGGGGGCATCCTTTCGGATACCCCCGGTCTGTAACATGGAAACTCAGGCGGTAATAAGGTCAAGGATTTCCTTGGCGAAGGTGATTACCAGCCCACCAGCCAAGGTCAGGAAACCCTGCGAACGCTGGGAAGGATCATGGCTCTGGAAGGACAGACCAACCTGCACCACGCCCCAGCCCAGCAGAATCATACCGATGGCACGGATCAGGGAGAAAATGAATGTAGAAAGGTTGTTCACCACTCCAAGAGGATCGCCGCCGGCTGCGAAGGCTGTGGTGGAAAGGCAGCAGGCGCACAATACTACAGCGACATAACTGGAAAATCCAAGGCGTCCTTTTTTCCCAAGGGGCAGAGCATTGGTGGGTTTGTTGTCCTTTTTACGGTTTGTCAGAGAACCAATTTTTTTCAGAAACTTATTCAGAAGCATTCCTCCAATTTCATGTAGATTCTTATGGTTTGAGAAAATCCTCCGGTTCCAGCAGTTCGAAATCCTCATACTGGTCCGGGGAATAATCGAGATCGTCTGCGGCGTCCTTCGCCTGTGTGTAGTCGTAGGGCGCAGCACCGCCGTCCTCTGTTAGGCGGATGTTTGGGTGATGCATCAGATCGTATTTGTCATCCAGCATGGGCCTTTCACCCCTTACAAAAAGAATGGCTTTGCGGTTATCCAGCATTCGGACTTCATCGGGTGTTAAGAGTTCCCGGCCTGTCTGCTGGTCGTTGACATTAAAGCTGCCGCTTCTTCCACGGCTGTGACCATAGGTGTTGGTATCCAATGTTTCCTTGCCCATGAGCTCGGAAACATATTTGTGGGTTTCCTTCTCGTTGCCGCCGAGGTAGAGAAACTCATCGCACAAGCCCACCAGCGATTCCCACTGTTCCTTGAACAGCGCTTTAATCTGCGCCATATTCTGTGCGATATAGCTGCAGAAGATGTTGCGGCTTCGCATGGTGGAAAGCCAAGGCAGGAAGTTATCCGTAGGCAGGGCGATATTCGGCGCTTCGTCAATCAGCAGATGGACCGGCACAGGAAGCCTGCCTTTGTATTTGCGGTCGGCTACAAAATAGAGTGTCTGGATGAGCTGCCCGTAAATCATCCCCACAAGGTAGTTGAGGGATTTATCACTGTCCGGGATACAACAGAACAAGGCGATTTTCTTTTCGCCCATTTCTTCCAGATGGAGGTCGTCGGTATAGGTCAGCCTTGCGATCTGCGGCAGATTAAAAGCGGAGAGACGCACGCCGACACTGATTAAAATAGATTTCAGAGTTTTTCCGGCTCCCATCTTAAAGACATGGTATTGCTTCACGGCAATGCTCTCCGGGTCCCGCATTTCAAGCCTTGCGAACAGGATATCCAAAGGAGACTCGTATTCCTCATCTTCCTCCCGGACTTCCGCTGCCGCCAGCATCTCCATTACCATGGCGAAGTTCTGTTCCTCCGGCGGTGCTTCATGCATCAGGTACAGCACCAGCGCCTGCAAAAGCGCTGTTTCGGATTTCGTCCAGAAAGGGTCCGTGCTCTGTGCTCCGGGCGGAGTGGTAGATTGGATGAGGGTTTCAATCAGGCGAAGCACATCCTTGTCATCCCGCACATAAGCAAGGGGGTTATAGCAAAAGGAGGCGTCGGGGTTTAATAGATCAAACACTCGCACCTCATATCCGTTTGCTTTGAGCGCACCGCCTGTTTTTCGAAGAATTTCTGATTTCGGGTCGCAGATCACCAGCGAACAGTTGCCGCAGTTTAAGGCATTCGGGATAGCATAGGATCGGCTTTTACCTGCACCGGAGCCGCCGATTACCAGCACATTGGTATTGCGCTTGTGCCGATACCCATCCATCCCCATTTGGAAATGCTGTGTTAAGATGAGATTTTGTTTCGGGTTCTTTTTATCCCGGTATTTCTTGGCGATCTGGAACACATCGCCCCATTTGGCGGAACCGTGTTCTTCTCCACGGCGGCGGTTTTTCTGGTTGGAGGTCACCACAAGGGCGATCACCCCGTACCCAAGGGAAAAGAAAAACAGGCACCGAAGAGAATAGTCCGTCCAATGAATGGAAAAGGGACTGTTCATCGCTGCCGAAAGCTTTCCCAGCAGATCCACAAGACTCATTCCATCTGACCAGCTTCCAGCCACTAAAAGCGCTGCCCACCAGACGATGGGCAATGGCAGAAGCCATACCCACCATGGATTCTTTCGTTTTACAATTGAGTCAAAAAATATCCTTCCTTTCTTCAGATCAAAGTAAAAAAGAAACCCCGGAGCCTATGGAAAAGCATTCCCACAGGTTCCGGGGTAACGGGCAACTTTAAATTTTATCGAACCGGCACGTTTCGATATTTACTGCTCATGAGCTTTGCGAGAACACGGTCAATACCGCCGCTGCTTCTGCCCGCAGACAGATAAGCGTTGCGCATCCCATTTAAAGACTGCGCCGCATACTGGAATTCCGTGTCGCTCAGGTACAGCTTTCCCTTTGGTGCATTGACGGTTTTATCGATGAGCCCCTGCACCTCGCCGGAGGTTTCCGGTCCGGATGATTTTTGTGCATCGCAGAGCGCCTTGACCAGAAAATTCTTTTCCAGCATTCCCATCTTAAAGAGACGTTGCTTTTCCAAGGGTATCCCTGCCTTTCTCTGTATTTTCTTCAGCTTCACCATACCACAGCGTCGGACAAAAAGCTACCGCACAAAAGAAAACAAACGGAAAACTTCCGGCGGTTCGCTTTCTCATCGTTCCGTTTCCTTCTCCGGTTTGGATTTGGGAGCTTTGGCAGGCTTCTGTGTTTCTACCGAAAACTCATCGGGCTGGACTGTCTGCTCCAAATCCCGAAAGCTGCGCTGCATATCCCGGTTAATGGAATAAGCCGCCCGTTTCACATCGCTTATGAAACCACGCTTTTCTTCCGGAGTCATTTGAGCACAGCTTTCGCATACCTTGTCAAACCGGAAGGCCGAAGTATCCAGCCCGCACCGCTGTGCGACCACATAAGCGGCACAGTAGCTCTGTGCCGCATACGCCTGACGGTAGTAACCGCTGCCGACAGTGTCGAAGCTGGCATGGGCCTGTTCACGTGCGATAGCGCAGATGGTGGTGGTTTCATCCATCCCGTTGCGGACAAAAATCGTATGCTGTTTGGGAACATACTGTGCCTGTACCCCTTGAGGAAGCTGATCCGAGATGGCAAGCTGAACCGGACTCTGTTCTACCATAGCGGCAATGATTTCTTCCGGCAGATGTTTCTGCGGCGGCAGAGGCTGGGGACCTCTGGTTTGGGAGATATCATAGGCTTTGGTAATGGTATAACCATTCGCTATGGTGCCGTCCTCTTTGGTATATTCCTGATCCGCAAAGAAGGTGTATCCCTTTTCACCGGAACGGATGGAGCGCCCGGCTTCCTTCCATTTATCAAAGGTGCGGGGATGGGTGATCTCCTTGTTCTGGTTATATAGGATGAGAAGGTTGCGGGTACTCTGCGGGGTACACTGAGCCATAAAACCTAAGAAGCCCTTCATGGAAGCGTCATCTTTGAACACTTCCTGTGCCTGAGCATCCACTTTTGCCCATGCGTCCTCACGTTCAGCCTGCTTCATGGAGGCATATTCCTCCTTGGTGTACTGCTGTTCCGGCTGAAGCTGAGTTTCCTGTTTTTTGCCGATCAAATTTGATAAATCGATACTGCATTACCTGCCTTTCTGTTTTTTCTTCTTTTTACGGGAATGGCCCGGAGTAGGATGCTGACGATCCTGCTGTTTGGCCTTTTCCTCTTTTTTCTTCACTTGCTCCTGCTTGATCTCCTGCAGTTCCTTTTTCACCGAAGGCTTTTGCTCCGGCTGCTCACGGTTTGTTAAGCCGGGCGAAGAGTTTTTGTTGGGCAAGGAAGGCTCGGACGGACTCTTTTCCGCTGCCGGGGGTTTTGATTCCTTCTCCCGGCCAGCGGTAAAATTTCCGGCTTCACCCTGCCCGGCAGGACTGATATTGAAGTCATCTTCAAAGCCGCCCACCTCGAATTCCACAGCGCCCTGCTCGGTTTGGACAGTTTCCGTTTTGCCGGGTTGGGAAGCGGCAGGAGCCTGCTTCTCCTGTTCCACCGCTTTCTCCACAATGGCTTCTCCGGCTTCCGCTTTCACATAATCCAAGCCGAGATTGTCATAGATACGCTGAATCTTAGCGGCGTCATCCGCAAATACCACCAATTCGATGTAATCACTTTTTTGTTTGTTACGGATGGGCACATACAAAAGCCCGTGTCCTTTGGCTTCCCGCACAAATTCTTTCATGTACGTTGCAGGCAGATTGAAAAACTTAAACGGGCGCTGCTCACGAAGCATTCGGACAAGCCTTGTCTTGCCATGGGTTTTCTTTTGGTCTTTCAGCACTGCATAAACAAACAGCGCAAAATTCTTCGCCGCCAGTCCCGACAGCTTGAGGGCTACTTCGGTTCCTTCAAGGGTAAATCGGACGATCTGGTCAGCAGGATCGCTTCCGTAGTTCAGTCAGCATTCTCCTTTCATCGTTCCAAGCTGCTGGAGCGTTTGTATTTTGCTTTTTCCGGCGCAGGTTCCTTAGAAAAGGAATCCACGCCGGGAATCAGGGACAGGCTGGAGCCGGTATCCCATTTCACTCCGATCTGCCCGATATCGTCTACATAGGCAACGGTGCCTTTTGTACCCGGCGGCGGAGCCTGCGAATCATCCATGTGATTTAAGATGATGCGGGTTCCGACAGGATATTGTCGGCGGATGAGTTCCACCTGTTCTCTTGTGGGAATTTTATGGATAGAATCATCTCCCTTTTTGATTTTCCCTATTTCGGGTTTGTTTGTTCTTTTCTTCCTGTGCCTGCTTTTCCTGCCGCTGCTGTTCTTCCTGCTGCGCTGCCTGCAGGCGCTGTTCCATCTCAATGGAATGAGTTTCGATATTCCGGCACAGCTTGACGGTATGCCGCAGCTTTTTGAGCTGCTCTGTGAGGACGCCGATCTGCGGGGAATCTGGCTGATAACGGTAGAGCTTCTGGCGCTCTTTTAGAAGCACTGCGATCTCATCCTCTGCTTTCTGCCGGATGGCACGAAGCTGCCCCCGGTCCTCAATATGGTTTTTGAAAATGAATTCAGCCTGTTCAATCCGCTGATCCAGCTTGCGGATATCTTGCCGCACAGCAAAACTTGGATACCGGGGCTTTTTCGGCAGCGCCCCCATCTTGTAGAGATAGGAATAGTAGAGCGCCCGCAGGCCGGAAATTCTGCGGGGCGGCTTTTCTCCAAGAAGAATAAGGAAGCGGCTGGCAGGAGGTGTTTGTTTCCCAGCCCGGTGAGGAAGCTTAGGATACAGGATGCGGTTTTGGATGGCTTCCGGGGTGTAGTTTTTTCCCAAGGTTTTAAACCGAACAGTACGCCCGGTACCCGGCAGGATCATGGTGGCGTACTTGCGGTCAAACCGGAAAGCATAGCCCTGTTTTTCCATCACCCGCAGGAACTGCTTCCATGTGAGGGAAGAGGCAATCGCTTCTTCGATATCTTTCTGGATGGGCGTTTTCCATGTGTAGGTACCGTTTTGCTCGGCCAGCCACAGGGCATAAGGACGGGCTACCTGTTCCGATTTCTCTGTAAGGATGACGGAGAGACAGTGCTTTACGCACAGTTCGTCCGAAATCTTCCGCACCCCAGTCACATAGGTTTTTTCATTGCTGCGGTACTTTTTCCCGTTTTCCATGGAGACAGAGTTCCACACAATATGGTTGTGGATGCATTTGGTGTTGAGATGGGTACTGACCACCACCTGAAATTTCCCGCCGAGCAGCCGGTCCGCAAATTCCATTCCGATTTGATGCGCCAGTTCCGGGGAGATTTCTCCGGGAGCAAAACTCTGCACCAGATGGAATCCCTGCACGCCTTTTTCCTTATGCCATATCTTTTTGATCTGACACATATCCTCAAAGGCAGAGTCTATGGTACAGCCGATGGCTGACTGGAACAGATCCTGTTCTGACTGGTCTTTATTGAGAGCCTTATCGATCTCTCCTTCCAACGATTCTCTGTTTTCGGCACGAGAAGATTTTTTCTCATCGAGAGCATAGTCGATGGCGTTATCAAGGCGGTGGACGGGGATAACGCTGGTATATGCGATAGCGGTTTTCTCCTTTCTGAGTTTTCGGTGCGGGCAGCTTAGACGAATTCATATCTTGGCTATGTGCGCAAATTGCATCCAACCATAGGTTGGTTACCAATTCTCCTTTACTTCTTTCCAAACCTGACGGGCGATAACGGTCATTTCCTCCACGCTCTGCTGGCTGGCTTCGCCATAAGTATTCGCAACCTTGGCAAGCTGGTTGGCGTTATTGCAAAGCCCCGCCACTTTGTGAAGCAGATCCGCATGGTGGTCGCAGGGTTTTGCCCGCAGTTCGGCTCCCATGATGAGGGTGCGCAGAAATTCCTCACGGGGCAGACCGCTTTGTTTCACCTGTGTTTCCAGATGCGCCAGTTCTTTTTTGTTTAAATGAAGAGGGATGATGTGATTTCGTTTTCTCATAAGGACTCCTTTTTATCGCTCCGGTACTTTCCTTTTGCGGCTTTTCTTCTGCTCCGGCGCTTTAGCCGGATATTCGTAATGGACAGGAATATCCTGCAGGCGAAGCTTGCCGCAGTCCGGAGCGAAAGCTGCGTATCGGGTATAACAGTATCCCTCTGACTCTACAAGGATTCCGTCCCTGCTGTTTTCTCCTTTCACCAGTACGCAGTGCCAGCAGAGACTGCCGGGATCAAACCACATCTTGTCTTGGTAATCAAACAGGAAAATCTGGTCTTGCAAAAATCCGATTTCCTGAAACTGATGATATTCTTCATCAGCCAAAATCACTACCTGTTCTACTCGGAACTCAGTCTGGCGCTCTGGTGCAGGATGTCTTGGATTCTGACCGTTGATATCGGATAGATCATGGGGGCGGTGGTAGAATACAGCGTGTTCCTGATAGGCTTTTGGTTCTTCCAGCACAAGGTGTTCCACCGGCACATCCTGCAGGTTTACTTTGCGGCAGTCCTTTCCATAACCAAGGTACAGGCTGTTTCGCCCCTGTGCAATCAGCATATATTCCTGTTCTCCTTTAGTCCTCACCATCAGACAGCGGAACAGCCCGCCCGGATCGGCGTTCATCAGTTCCCGGTTATCCTTGAGGAAAGGATATTCCGGGGAGACGTCCTCTGATAGCTTCTCGAAATCCTTTTTGCCCAAGACGATGACCTTTGTCACTTCAAAAACGCCGGGGACATAATTTACCTCGTTCCGGCGCAGGCTGTCCAGTGTTTTGGCGTTTGCCGAAAATGCAGCATATTGTTTCTGGTTCAGTTTTCTCACCTCTTTCTATATTCGATGGGCGGCTGGATGCCGGGGGTTTGGGGTTCTCCCCAAAATGCGTTTGGATATCCAAGCGCTATGCTTGCAAAACCAGTCACCGGCTGGGAAAATACCACGCTGGAATCAGAGCCCGTCATGTTCATTTGATTCCTTGATTTTCGCCAGACCTTCCAGCGTCGTACAGATAATATTTCGCTTTTCGGCTGTACCGATTTCAGCGGACATGGAGTTGCTGATCTCATTTCCGCATACCACCAGCATTCGGCATCGGCACAGTTTCTGACGGGAAATGTTTTGAAATTCCCGTTTTTCATCGGCATTTTCCATCTGCAGATACTGGCTGTCCGAAAGTTTCGGGCAGATCGGGACATATCCCAGTTCATAAATCTTGCGGCAATAGCGTTTTAACAGGCGGGGCGCGGCATCGGATGCGGTGCACACATAGGCAAATGCTTTTTCCATAGTGATTTCCTTTCTTTTCACATATATCTGCTTGATAAACAGAGGGCTGGCTATCCAGTTGGATAGCCAGCCTGCGGGTGAGGATGATTGTTGGCTATCCACATGGATAGCCATGGAGTTTATTCGGAGGTTTCTTCTGTTTCCGAATGAGATTCCAAGGCAAAGCGCACACGGTCGGAACCCAGCTTATAATAGGCGTCGGTGACTTCAATCCCTACGGCTTCATATCCTTCCAGCCGGGAAGCGAGAACAGTAGTTCCGGCTCCGCAGAAAGGATCAAGAATACGCCCGCCCGGTACGCAGATTTTTACAAGGTCACGCATGAGCTGCAAGGGCTTTTCCGTCACATGAATTCTGTTTTGAGGATTGGCGTAACGGAACACACCGGGCAAACAGCCAACCGGTCTATTCACCGGCATAGGTCCGTTGGAACCCCATACGATGTATTCACTTTGCTGGCGGAAACGTCCTTTCTGGGGGCGGCTGGTCATCTTATCCCATACCGCACAGCCACGCCAGATCCA
>OGRD01000848.1_pt1 | contig 13984 bp, 7 predicted proteins | sample 1553441 | NCBI WGS metagenome assembly OGRD01 (sample SAMEA2580106, study PRJEB22360) | human gut metagenome | biome: human gut; feature: human-associated habitat; material: faeces | place: Denmark | collected 2008/2010
CGATGGCATCCATGTTGCGCAGTGCCACGGAAGGCTGGCAGAGGTAGTTGATGAAATAGCTTGCCGCCTTCACGTTGCGGGCGTAGCGGGGGATTACCCAGCCGTCGTACCAGATGTTGCTGCCTTCGCAGGGGACGGTGTAGTCCAGTTCCACACCCACGGCATCGGCCTCCTCGATGGCCCAGACGGCGTCGCCGCTCCAGGTGAAGTTAATCCACGCCTTGTTCTTGGTCATCATTTCCTTGCCGAAGTCGGCTTCCCAGCCGGCGATGTTGGGTTTCATCTCCTTGAGGCGTTGCTCGGCCAGGGCGATGGCCTGCGGGGAGTTGTCGTTCATCAGTTGCTCTACGGTGACGGTGCTGTCGGCCAGCTCCCGGGCGTGGGCGTAGATGATGGCGGTACCGTAGGCATCGCGGTAGCTGTCCTTCATCAGTATTTTGCCGCGGTTTTTGGAGTCCCAGAGGATGTCCCATGTGCCGGCCTCTTCGGCGGTAATAAACTTTTTGTTGAAGAGGATACCAGCGGTGCCCCACATGTAGGGCACGGCATAGTCCTCGGTCTGGCGTTCCGGTTGCGAGGTCTTGTTCAGCTCGTGGCGAATGTAGGGCGACACGTTGGGGATGTAGTCCGGCGTGTGGCCGAAGTTGCGGTCGATGGGTAGCAGGAGGTCTTTGCGAAGCATGCGTTCGATGATGTACTCCGAGGGGCATACGACGTCGAAGTCCTCGTGCCCGCGCTCAATTTTGGTGAGCATGATTTCGTTGATATCGAACACCTGGTAGATGATACGGAGGTCTTCGCCCGTCTGCTGCTTGTACCAGTCGGGAAATTCGGCAAGCACATCTTCATCGATGTAGTCCGCCCAGTTGTATATCTTCAGTACACGGCTGCGCTCTTCTGTGGAGTTTCCACAAGAAGAGAGGGATGCGATACAGCACAGTAGAATCAGTATGTTTATTATCCTTTTCATCATCTTGTTCTTGACAATTGATAACTTATAACTCATCACTCACATCAATCGTTTTTCGTCCGTTCGGCCCGCTTGTTGATTACAATCAGCAGCACCAGCACCGTCACGAAGATGATGGTGGAGAGTGGCCGCAGTTCCGGCGTCAGTCCACCTTTGCGCGCATCGGCGTAGATGTAGGTGGAGAGCGTTTCCAGTCCTTCGTTTCCAATGGTGAATATGGTTACTGCGAAGTCGTCGATAGAGAGCGTGAAGGCAAGGATGAAGCCGCTGATCATGCCCGGACGAATCTCCGGCAGGATCACCTTGCGCAACGCCTGGAAAGGAGTCGCCCCCAAATCGAGCGCCGCCTCATAGACATTCTGGTTCATCTTTTTGAGCCGGGGCATTACGCTGAGCACCACGTAGGGCGTGCAGAAAGTGATGTGTGCCAGTACCACTGTGGTGAATCCTTGCGATATGCCGAAGCTGACGAACAGCAGGAACAGCGACACGCCCGTAATGATGTCCGCATTCATCATCGGAATGGCATTGGCGAAGTTCATTACCTGCCGTGTGCGCGAGCGCAGATTGAAGATGCCGATGGCTGCAATGCTGCCCAGCGCCGTACTGGCGGTGGCGGCAAGCAGGGCAATGGCGAATGTGTTCCAGATGGCATTCATCAGCGAGTGGTGCATGCCGCCTGTAAATAGTGAACTGTATAACTTGGTAGAGAATCCTGTCCAGTTACCCAGTACCTTGGCCTCAGTGAAAGAGAAGATCATAATGATCAGGATGGGCGAATAGAGCAGGGCAAGCAGAAACCAAAGATAGCCTTTCGCCAGAATACGTGTCATCATATCACACCTCCGCTTTCATTTTGTGCACTGTCGTCCTCGTTGGTAAAGAGGGCGGTGACGCCAATCAGCAACAGCATGATGAGCGACAAGGCAGCGCCATAGTTCCACATTCCGTTATATATATTTTCTTGTACGGTAGTACCGAACAGTTTGATGTTGTTCATTGTCAGCAACTCGGCAATGGCAAAGGTGGAAACCGTGGGCATGAAAACCATCACCACACCGCTCATGATGCCGGGCATCGAAAGGGGGAGGATCACTTTACCGAATACCTGTACAGGCGTAGCTCCCAGGTCTTGGGCTGCTTCTATCAGACTGCCATCCATCTTCTGCAACGTATTGTAGATAGGGTATATCATGAACGGCAGGAAGTTGTAGACCATACCGAATACCAAAGCTCCTTCGCCCAGCGGCAGGTTGAGGAAATCAAACAATGCCACCGTGGCAAGTGTACGTATCAGGATGTTCACCCACATAGGCAGGATGAACAGTACAACCATGGTCTGGGAAGTGTTGAAGCGCTTCTGACTGAGAATATAAGCAGCCGGATAACCGAGCAGGAGGCATACCAGAGTCGTGATGACAGCTATTCCGATAGAGTAGACGAATGTGTTGATAGATTCGGGATGCATCATGAATTTGCGGAAGTTGGCAAACGTAAATGCGCCTTCAGCATCGGTGAAGGCATAAACCACAATGAGCAACAGAGGCATCACAACGAAGATGATGAGAAACAATGCGTAGGGAACTGTCCAGTTCCGGCGACGCATGAAGAAACGGGATATATTACTGAGCACTTCCTTTCTTATTAGCAGATTCGACAATAGGGATAGAACCGGTGGTCTGTGCCGGCGCAACAATTCGTATATTTTCGGGTGCGATGGTGATGCCGACACGGTCACCGTCGTCCCAGACGTCAGTAGTGTCTACAAAGATATCCTCGTCCCAATCGGTAAACACGGTGAGATGGTAATGGTTTCCTTTATAAAGGATGAATTTCACTTCGCCCGTCAGATGGCCGTCTTCTTCGTTATCTTCGAGGATGACGTTCCGGAAATCTATTTCTACGAGGACGGAGCTGCCCGGTTCGATGTCCTGCACTTCGGCACACTCAAAGGTGTAACCGAGGAATTCGACATGTGTGGCGTCTATGAGCTTGCCTTCGAAAGTGTTGCAGGTGCGTTCTTTTTTCATTACGTGAATGTCGAAAGGTTTCACGAGCAGACCGACTTCCCGTCCGGCTTCGAAACTGTGATAGTCCTGCACCATGAATTCGTAGCCCTCGTTAGTCTGTACCATCATTTCGTAATGCACGCCTTTGAAGATGCAGGAGGTGACAGTACCCATCAGTTGGGCAGCGGCAGAAGGCTCGAATATATAGATGTCTTCGGGGCGGATGACTACGTCGACGGGAGTATTTTCGCCAAAGCCCTTGTCGACACATTCAAATTCGTGTCCGGCAAAGGATACGGCTTTGTCCTGAAGCATGAGCCCGTTCAGGATGTTACTTTCTCCGATGAAATCGGCAACGAAAGAGTTGATGGGTTCGTTGTAGATGTCTGTTGGCGTACCTATCTGCTGGATACGGCCTTCGCTCATCACGACGATGGTGTCGCTCAGAGTAAGGGCTTCTTCCTGGTCGTGGGTAACGTAGACGAAGGTGATTCCAAGTTTCTGGTGCATCTCTTTCAACTCCATTTGCATATCTTTACGCATTTTGAGGTCGAGAGCGGCAAGGGGCTCGTCCAGTAACAACACTTCGGGTTCGTTGACGATGGCACGGGCGATGGCAACACGTTGTTGCTGTCCGCCGGATAGCGAATCAACGTCACGGTCTTCGTAGTCCGTCATACCTACCATGCGGAGGGCTTGTTTCACTTTCTTGCCAATGGTGGCTTCGGGCATCTTTTTGAGTTTCAGTCCGAAAGCGATGTTGTTGTACACGTTGAGGTGGGGGAAAAGAGCATACTTCTGAAAGACGGTATTCACCGGACGTTGGTGTGGCGGTGTTTGCGTGATGTCTTTTCCGGCGATGGTGATGATACCTTCCGAGGCGGTCTGGAAACCGGCTATCAGGCGCAACAAAGTAGTCTTGCCGCAGCCAGAAGGACCCAATATCGTTACAAATTCGCCCTTACGGACAGAGAGGTTTACATCATTCAGTACGGCTTTGTCTCCGAAATATTTCGATACGTGCTCTACGCCGATGATGCAGTCAGACTTTTGCATAAGCGTTATTAAGTGTTTAACCTAAAACTAATAGAACGAATTCTGCCTTTCTAAAAAAGCAGGGACAAAGGTAGGGAATAAATTGGGAAAATGAAAGTTCTACATTCGATTTGCATTATCTTTGCCTCAAAAGCGAAGATAAGCGCATCTCGGCATAAAAAATGAATGAGTTCATTTTATTCTGCTCTCGGTTTGCATTATCTTTGTAGCATTAATGAATATTATATAGTAGAAGGAGGCAAGGACATGGGTAACAGAATATATCCCATCGGGATACAGAACTTCGAGAAGATTCGTAAAGAAGGATATGTATATGTGGATAAAACCGCATTGATGTATAAGTTAGTGAAGAGTGGGAGTTACTATTTCCTTTCCCGCCCCCGTCGTTTCGGGAAGAGTTTGCTGATTTCCACGCTCGAAGCCTATTTTGAAGCGAAACGGGACTTATTTGAAGGCTTGGCGGTGGACGCTTTGGAAAAAGACTGGGTGAAGCGTCCTGTGTTGCATCTGGACTTGAATATCGGGAAATATGATACGCCGGATAGTCTGGACAAGATACTGAATGAAACTCTTGACTACTGGGAGTCACTTTACGGAACGCGTTCTGCCGAAACGACCCTTGCCTTGCGCTTTGCAGGAGTTGTGGGACGGGCCTATGAGCAAAGTGGTGAGCGTGTAGCCATTCTCATCGACGAATATGACAAACCCTTGCTCCAAGCTATCGGCAACGAGGAACTGCAACGCGAATTCTGCAACACTCTGAAACCTTTCTATGGCGTATTGAAAACCATGGACGGTTGCATCAAGTTTGCCCTGCTGACGGGAGTGACCAAGTTCGGCAAAGTAAGTGTGTTCAGTGACCTGAACAATCTGAATGACATCTCCATGGACGAGCCGTTCATTTCCATCTGTGGAATCACCGAAAAGGAGATACATCTTAATTTTGAAGAAGACCTGCACGAATTGGCAGCCGCGCAGAAAATGACGTATCAGGAAGTATGCAATGAACTGAAGGCCTGCTATGACGGTTATCACTTTACAGAAAACACGGACGGCATCTACAATCCTTTCAGTTTGCTGAATACATTCTTTAAGATGAAATTCGGTAACTATTGGTTTGAGACCGGAACGCCCACTTACCTTGTGGAATTGTTGAAACGCAATCATTACAATTTGGAGCGCATGGCACATGAAGAAACGGATGCTGATGTGCTGAACTGTATTTATGGCGACAACGAACCCATACCAGTTATTTTCCAAAGCGGTTATCTCACGATAAAGGGGTATGACAAACGTTTCGGGCTTTACCGTCTTGGTTTCCCAAACCGGGAAGTAGAAGAGGGCTTTATCAGATTTCTGATGCCGTTTTATACCCGTTTTAACCAGTTAGAAGCACCGTTTGAGATACAAAAATTTGTCCGTGAGATAGAGATGGGCCAACCTAACGCTTTCTTTAAGAGGCTGCAAAGCTTCTTTGCCGACACACCTTATGAATTAGTGAAAGACTTGGAATTACATTATCAAAATGTACTGTTTATCGTCTTCAAACTGGTAGGTTTCTATACACAGGCGGAGTATCACACTTCGGAAGGGCGGGTGGATTTGGTGGTGAAGACTGCCGATTACATTTACGTCATGGAATTCAAGCTGGAAGGTACTGCAGAGGAGGCCTTGCAACAAATAGAAGAAAAACAGTATGCTCTTCCTTTTGAGGCAGATCCGAGGAAATTATTCAAAATAGGTGTGAACTTCAGTAATAAAACAAGGAATATAGAGAAATGGGTTGTTGAGTGACAGAATGCCACACTTCGTAACCGTTGAAGTGTGGCATTACGTTTGTTTAGATGTGGCATTTTACCTGCTGAAGTGTGGCATTACAATTTCATAATGTGTATGCCGCTTCATGCACTCCGGCCACCGCCCGTCCGCTCGGATCATTTTTCCCTTGCAACGTCGCATCCCAAGCGAGTGCTTCAGCAGTAGAGCAAGCCACGCTCGGCACACTGGGCACGCTTCGGGCAGCCGACTGACTGGGGAAGTGTTCTTCGAAAATGCTACGATAGTAATATTCCTCCTTATTCTGTGGCGGATTGATGGGAAACCGTTCGGCAGCATGTTCCATCTGATGGTCGGTAACGGCGGCAGAAGTAATGGCCTTCAGTGTATCGATCCAATTGTAACCGACGCCATCGGAGAATTGCTCTTTTTGCCGCCAGGCAACACTTTGAGGCAGCATATCTTGAAAAGCTTCGCGCACAATGCGTTTCTCTACTTCTTTGCCCGGACACATCTTGACGGCAGGGCTGAGGTTCATTGCCACATCCAGGAACTCTTTATCGAGAAAGGGAACACGACCTTCCACACCCCAGGCAGAAAGGCTCTTATTCGCACGCAGACAGTCGTACAGGTGCAATTTGGAGAGCTTACGGATCGTTTCTTCGTGGAAAGCCTGCGGTGTAGGGGCTTTGTGGAAGTAGAGATAACCACCGAAAACCTCATCGGCACCTTCACCACTAAGCACCATCTTGATGCCCATAGACTTGATGACACGTGCCAACAGGTACATCGGTGTGGAGGCACGCACAGTGGTAACGTCGTATGTTTCGATAAAGTAGATGACATCACGCAAGGCATCGAGCCCTTCCTGGATGGTATAATTGATTTCATGGTGAACAGTGCCGATGTATTCCGCCACTTCACGGGCTTTAACCAAGTCCGGTGCACCGTGCAGGCCGACAGCAAAGGAGTGGAGTTGAGGCCACCAGGCTTCGCTCTGGTTATCGGTTTCAATACGCTTGCGGGCATACTTCTTGGCAATGGCGGAGATGACGGAAGAGTCGAGCCCACCACTGAGCAGAACACCGTAAGGAACATCGGACATTAACTGACGTTGCACGGCAGCTTCAAGGGAGAGTTTTACGCTGTTGATTTCCGGTTGGGTAGCCCGGCGGGCGGTGGTGTCATTGGCTTTGACGGCGGCATAATCGGTCCAAGGGCGCTGATACCAACGGTGCATTTTCCCTTCGCGTCCCCAGAAGTAATGTCCGGGTAGAAAAGGCTCGTAGGCATCACAGAAACCTTCAAGAGCTTTCAGTTCGCTACCGACGTAGATATGTCCCTGGTCGTCACGACCGATATAAAGAGGGATTACCCCGATAGGGTCACGGGCAATCAGGTAATCGTCTGTTTCCTCATCGTAAAGGGCAAAGGCAAAGATACCGTTCAATTCTTCAAGGAAATGAATGCCTTTATCCTTATATAATGCGAGGATGACTTCACAGTCCGATCCTGTACGGAAAGCATATTTGCCGGCGTAGCGGGAACGGATTTCCCGGTGATTATAGATCTCACCGTTGACGGCAAGGATTTGCTTGCCATCCGGAGAGTACAAAGGTTGTCCGCCACTTTCCGGATCGACGATGGAAAGACGTTCGTGAGCCAGGATGGCACTGCCGCCTACATAAATACCACTCCAGTCCGGTCCGCGATGGCGGATTTTCTGCGCCATTCGAAGCGCCTTATTTCTCAATTCCTGGGATTGAGATTTGATATTGAAGATACCTACGATTCCACACATGATGATTAATTATTAATTATAAATTATGAATTGTGGTGGATGACTTTTTATCTGCGTCCTTCGCCCCCCAAAAAAAACTCTGAAACTCGTTGCGCTACTCTCCGTCCGTCCGCAAGTGCATGCACCACAAGGCTGGCACCACGTGCCGCATCACCTGCCACAAACACATTTTCCGGAAATTCAGGCTGTTCCGGTTTCAGGAAGCCCATGGCCAGAAGTACCATATCAGCGTCTATCACTTCCTTCTTTCCGGTAGGCTTCATGGTAGGGCGTCCACCATCCTGAGCCGGAATCCATTCCACTTCTTCCACCTCTACACCGCAGACTTTTCCATTCTTGCCAATAAACTGATTGGATGCCAGCGACCAGCGGCGCGTGCAACCTTCTTCGTGACTTGAAGTCGTCTTCAGCACAATGGGCCATTGCGGCCAGGGAGTAGCGTCATTGTGACCTACGGGAGGCTGTGGCATGATCTCAATCTGTGTCACACTCACGGCTCCCTGGCGGATGCTCGTACCGATACAATCCGATCCTGTATCACCGCCACCGATGACGAGAACCCGTTTGCCTTTGGCATTTACCAGACGGTCTTTCGGGAACGTTTCTCCATCGAGAATCTGATTTTGCTGGGACAGTATTTCAAGGGCAAGATAAATACCTTTCAGTTCGCGTCCGGGAATGTTGAGGTCGCGTGCCTGCGGTGTCCCGGTGCAGATGCAGTAGGCATCAAAGCCGGCAGGGAGTTTCTGTACATCTACCGTTACGCCCATTTCGAACTTGATGCCTTCGGCTTCAAGTACTCCCATCCGGCGGTCGATTACTGCTTTATCGAGTTTAAAATTAGGAATACCATAGCGTAGTAATCCGCCGGGCATGGGTTTGCTGTCAAAAAGGGTTACTTCATAGCCTTTAGCATTCAGCCGGCAGGCGGCGGAGAGTCCCGCAGGACCTGCACCGATAATGGCAACCCGCTTTCCATTACGTTCGGGCTGAATGGGCACGATGTAACCTTCGCGAAAAGCCGCTTCGGCAATAGCTGCCTCGTTTTCACGAATGGTGACAGGCTCATCGCACGAAAGCTTCAGTACGCACGACTTTTCGCAAAGTGCCGGACAGATGCGTCCGGTAAATTCGGGGAAGTCGTTTGTGGCGGCGAGCACTTCGTATGCTTCACGCCATTTACCTTTATAAAGTGCATCCTGAAATTCTGGCTGTTTATTGCCTAATGGGCACGCCCAGTGACAGAAGGGTACACCGCAATCCATGCAACGTGATGCCTGGAGTTTGCGTTCGTGACTGTTTAAAGTTTGCTCCACCTGACTGAAGTCGGTGATACGTTCGTGGACAGGACGGTATCCCGCTTCCTGTCGTGGTATGTTTAAGAATGCTTTTGGATTTCCCATTATACTATTCTTTAGTTTGACTAAGTAAATGTTTGTAATTAGTTTGTTTGCATAATTAAGTAGGCGACTAAACAGTAATTGTCAACTGTCAATTCTAATAATCTCTCTGCATCTCTGCAATCTTCTGTTGCAGTTTCCGCATTTGCTCCTCTTGCAACACCTTTTTGTACTCGATGGGGACTATCTGGATAAACTCATCCACATATCGGTTCCAGTCATCAAGCATGATGCGTGCCAAGTTGGAGCCTGTATAGAGGTAGTGCTGACGAATGAGTTCGTGCAATTCCTTACGATAGGATGCTTCTTCTATGAGGCTTAGTTCCACCATTTCCATATTGCAGAAATAATCGAAGTTTCCATCCTTATTCCACACGTATGCTACACCGCCCGACATGCCGGCTGCGAAGTTACGCCCTGTTGAACCGAGGACTACTACACGACCGCCCGTCATGTACTCGCAACAATGATCGCCTACACCCTCTACAACGGCAATGGCACCGGAATTACGGACAGCGAAACGCTCGCCTACGCGCCCATTGATGTAAACTTCACCACTGGTTGCGCCATAGAGCAAGGTATTTCCTGCAATCGTATTCTTCTCGGCCTGGAAGTTAGAGCGTACCGGAGGCAACACAGCAATCCGTCCGCCCGAAAGGCCTTTGCCGAGGTAATCGTTCGCTTCACCTTCCAGTTTGAAGTTGACACCCGGTACAAGGAATGCACCGAAACTTTGTCCTGCAGAACCTTTGAACTTTACGTTCAACGTATGTTCCGGCAGTCCCGCTTCACCGTACTTCGCGGCAATGGTGCCCGAAAGCATGGCTCCGCAAGCACGATCTGTATTGGCAATCGTATATTCCAGTGAGATTTCTTTCTGGTTTTCCAGAGCTTCAGTAGCGGCATGCAGCATCTCAACGTCTTTTACGTGGTCGATGCCATGTTGCTGGTCGATGGTGTGACGGATGGCTGCACCATTATCAACGCGTGCCAGTATTTGGTCGAAAGTAATCAGGGATTGCTTAGGGGATTCGTTTTCTGACTTGCGGATAATAAGATCCGTGCGTCCGATGATGTCATCCATACGTTCCACACCGATTTCGGCGAGATACTCCCGCACTTCCTGTGCCAGGAAAGTGAAGAAGTTCACCAGGTATTCGCTACGTCCGTGGAAGCGTCGGCGAAGTTCCTCATTTTGCGTCGCCACACCTACAGGGCAGGTATTCTGGTGGCATTTACGCATCATGACGCAGCCCAGTACAATCAAAGCGCTGGTTGCAAAACCGAACTCTTCGGCACCCAGCATCGCCATCAGTACGATGTCACGACCGGTTTTCAGTTGTCCGTCCACTTGCAGCATCACTTGCCCGCGCAGACCGTTCAGTACAAGGGTCTGTTGCGTTTCACTCAGTCCCAGTTCAGGAGAGATACCGGCATAGCGGATACTGGAGGCAGGAGAAGCCCCCGTGCCTCCTTCCGCACCGGAGATGACAATAAGGTCGGCTTTTGCTTTGGCCACTCCGGCTGCAATGGTTCCTACGCCGCTTTCAGCTACCAGTTTCACACTGATCTTGGCACGGGGATTTACATTCTTCAGGTCGAAGATCAACTGTGCCAAGTCCTCAATAGAATAAATGTCGTGATGGGGTGGGGGAGAAATCAATGAAATGCCGGGAATGGAGTGGCGCGTTTTCGCAATCACCTGGTCTACTTTAAAGCCCGGCAACTGACCGCCTTCACCCGGTTTGGCCCCTTGTGCCACTTTGATTTGTATTTCATCGGCGTTCACCAGATACTCCGTTGTTACGCCGAAACGTCCCGAAGCCACCTGCTTGATGGCACTACGCAGACTGGTTCCGTCTTCGCGGGGCGTAAAGCGTGCGCTGTCTTCGCCTCCCTCACCTGTGTTGCTGCGTCCGTGAATCCGGTTCATGGCAATGGCCATTGCCTCATGCGCTTCTTTGCTGATAGACCCATAACTCATGGCACCCGTCACAAAGCGGTGCATGATGCTTTCTACCGGTTCAACCTTATCTATAGAAATGGGGGCACGGCGGAAATCCAGGAAGTCGCGCAGGAAGATAGGCGCTTCTTTTCCATCTACCAGACTGGTGAATTCTTTGAATTTCTTATAGCTGCCCAAGCGTGTGGCGAGTTGCAAGGTAGAAATGGTTTCCGGATTCCAGGCATGTTTTTCTCCGTCTTTACGGAAAGCATACAAACCGTTGTTGGGGAGTAATCCGTCTACCTGTGCGGCAAAGCCTGCATCGTGGAATGCTATTGCATCGTGTGCCACTTCATCCAGCCGGATACCGCCTATAGTGGATCTCAACCCGCCGAAATAAGCATTGCTGAGCTCTTCACTCAAACCTACGGCTTCGAATATTTTCGCTCCCCGATACGAGCGGATGGTACTGATACCCATTTTACTCATAATCTTGAACAGTCCCTTGCAGATGGCTTTGATATATTTCTTTTCGGCAGTGGCATAATCCAACTGGATTTCTTCCTTCGCCACCAGCTTGTCGATCACGGCGAATGCCATGTAAGGGTTCAGGGCGCTGGCGCCAAATCCCAGTAACAGGGCTGCGTGCATCACCTCGCGTATTTCGCCGCTTTCCACTACCAATGCCGTCTGTACGCGTTTTCCTACCGAAATCAGGTGGTGGTGCACTGCGCTTACTGCCAGCAGGGAGGGGATAGCCGCATGAGTGGCATCCACATCACGGTCGCTTAGTACAATGTAGTTCACCCCTTCGCTGACGGACTCTTCCGCTTGCTTGCAAAGTGCTGTGAGTGCTTCCTGCAATCCGGCACGCCCCTTTTCCACTTCAAACAGCAAGGGTAGTTTCACCGTTTTGAAACCTTTGTAGCGGATGTTGCAAAGAATATCCAGTTGTGCATTGCTCAGGATGGGATGGTTGAGGCGCACCATCTTGCAATGGCTTTCGCTGGGTGTCAGGATGTTCATGCCCACGGCGCCGATATATTCCGTCAGTGACATTACCAGTTCCTCGCGTATAGGGTCGATAGGCGGATTGGTGACTTGTGCAAACTGCTGGCGGAAGTAGTTGTACAGCAGTTGCGGCTTATCCGAAAGCACGGCAAGCGGCGTATCATTCCCCATTGAGTTGATAGGCTCGGCACCCGTGGTACACATAGGAACGATGAGCCGCTCCACATCTTCCTTGGAATAGCCGAAGGTGCGCAGCATCCTCTCGTAATCGGGCACAGTGTGCGCTACCTTACGGCCGCTTTTCAGCTCATCCAGTTCGATGCGGTTTGTTGCCAGCCAACTACGGTAAGGCTTGGCTTCGGCCAACTGTTTTTTCAATTCCCCGTCGTAGTAGATTTCGCCTTTTTCGGTATCTACCAGTAGTATCTTACCCGGTTGCAGGCGTCCTTTCTCTTTGATGTCTCCCGGTTCGAAATCCATCACGCCCACTTCGCTGGCAACTACCATCATGTCGTTGTGCGTAATTAAATAGCGTGCAGGACGCAATCCGTTACGGTCGAGCATACCGCCTGCAAAACGTCCGTCGCTGAACAGCAAGGCGGCAGGGCCATCCCATGGTTCCATCAGGATGGAATGGTATTCATAGAATGCTTTCAGGTCTTCGCTGATGGGGTTCTTTTCATTGAAAGATTCCGGCACCAGCATGGCCATGGCGTGCGGCAGGCTGAGGCCTGACATAACGAGGAATTCCAATACATTGTCCAGTGAGGCACTGTCGCTCATTCCCGGCTGAATGATAGGGCGTATCTCTCTGATGTCGCCCAGGACGGGAGAGGAGAGCACACTTTCGCGGGCTTCCATCCAACCCCGGTTACCGCGGATGGTATTGATTTCGCCGTTGTGCGCCAAGAGGCGGAACGGTTGTGCCAGTCCCCAGGTAGGGAAGGTGTTAGTGCTAAAGCGGGAGTGCACCAGTGCTATGCCGCTGGTGAAGTAGGGGTTTGTCAGATCGGGGAAGTAGCCTCGCAGTTGCAGTGAAGAGAGCATACCTTTATAGATGATGTTCTTCGTGGATAGGGAGACAACGTAGAAATCCTCGCGCGTGGCAATATCCGATTTGCGTACTTTGTTTTCTATTCTTTTTCTTATGAGATAGAGTTTACGGTCGGCTGTCTCGCTTTCCGTAAATCCGGTGATGAAAATCTGTTTGATATCCGGTTCGTTGGCAAGTGCCGATTCTCCCAGAATTTCTGGACAAGTGGGCACATTGCGCAGGTGCATCAATGTCAATCCTTCTTTTTCAATCTCTTCGATGATAATACTTAAGATAGCACCTTGGTCTTTCTCGTCTTTCGGCAGAAAGAGAAGACCTGTACCGTATTTCCCTTTCTCGGGGACAGGAATACCCTGCAAAAGAATAAACTCATGCGGGATTTGCAGCAGGATGCCGGCACCGTCTCCGGTTTTGTTGTCCGCCCCTTCCGCTCCACGGTGGCGCATGTTTTCCAGTACCTTCAATGCCGATTCTACCAGTTCATGTGATTTTCCTCCCTGGATATTGACCAGCATGCCTACTCCGCAGGCATCGTGCTCATGGGATGCCTCATACAAGCCCAACTGTTTGGGCTGTCGCTGGTAATCCTCTGCTTTTGTTTTGTTGTTAAAAAGTTCTTGTTTCATGATTATAAGCTTTCTTTATTGCTGTATAATATTGTTTGTGGTTTCAAAATGTTCGGCAAATATATGGTATTAATTGCAAAATGCTAATATGTATTCCTGCCTTCTTTCTTGCAAAATTCCTGCGATAGAAGATGAAGTTATGAATTGATAGAAAACACCCTCTGTTTTCTTTTAATCCTAAATCAAAATCAGACGGTTTGATTTGGATTTATAAATTAAGCCTTTTGCTTTTAAAATAATACTTTCTTTAACTTTTTGATGTAAAAACAACTTTTTTCTATTCTTTTGATAAATAAATAGTGGAAAGATTAACTTTATGTTCTTAAGAATATGTAT
>OGRD01000849.1_pt1 | contig 13973 bp, 8 predicted proteins | sample 1553441 | NCBI WGS metagenome assembly OGRD01 (sample SAMEA2580106, study PRJEB22360) | human gut metagenome | biome: human gut; feature: human-associated habitat; material: faeces | place: Denmark | collected 2008/2010
GCAACGGCGGGCGAAGGCAATGAGCTACATCTGCATCAAATTATTGAAAAAACTAGATTATGATGTGGGCGGATAGGTTCTTTTATATCTAACTATTTTACTACTCAAACTTTTCAAGCGTAGTGCATGCCTTCGCTTCTCCTAACGCACACCCTTTTGAAAGATAATCTTCCGCCACTGATAATTTCTTTGAAATTGCTTTAGTTGTAAGATTATTCTTGTTCTTTGATGTATGATCTATGATTATATACCCAACAAGGCTACATCCCATAGCATCACCCTTGTTACAAGCCATTTTGGTATACTTTAGGGCTTTTTCATAATCTTGATTTGCACAGTTTTCACCCAAAAAATAGAGTTCACCGAGACGTCTGCATGCAATTGGTGTGAATTCAATATTTAGATTACATGTTTTTTCGAGTACCTCGCACTCACGCTTGTCGCGTTCGTGCAATTCAAGTAGAAAGTGCTTACAGGCATCGGCAACGTTTCTTTTACAATGCTTATAGTAGTAGTCCAATGCTTCATCGAGATTTAATGGAACGTTATTTGGATCATAGTCATCACTATAAATATATGCAAATATAGATATGGATATTATGACTATTACACCACCTATAATCCCAAGGACTTTCTTCGCGTATGGGTGATTGAGGAGTTTTGATGTGGTGGATGACGTTTTTTTGTCGGCTTTTGAATGCGCTTTAGAGTCAGCTTTAGAATCGTCATCGTTGGGGGAGTCGGCGTTTTGGGCTCGGCTTTTTGATTGAGTATCGCGGTTTGAGTGTTTTGGTTCCTGATTGAATTGTTGTATGGCGTCGCAGATGGTTTCGGCGTATCGAACATATTTGGTTTTATTCGCATCATTGACGCTGAAGTAGAAGTCGTTATTGGAACTCGTCGTCAGTTTGATGACGTTCATGTCGTCAACTCTTTCGTATTGCGCCGTTTTAAGATCGCCGAGGCTAAAGTATACGCTGGGCAAGTGGAGTTCGTTTTGATCGAGGATGAGTTCGCCAGATTCCGTATCTTCGAAGCTATCGGGTGCATCGGGGTACAATACGGCATCGAGTTTGAGGTTTAATGAATCGGTTTGATTGTTCGTTTCCATGTCATTTCCTTCGCGTGTGTTTATGCCAATGACGATAACCATTGTTTGTCAGATGAGCTCTCTTAGACTTGAATAAATAACCCTATATTCAATTATTGTTCGTGGCGACGCCTCCTGTTTTATGCCTACCCTAACACTGCAGATGGGTAGCCCTTTACATTGTGTAAAAGGCATTTTTACATAAAAAAAAACATATCCGTCAATACAAAAGAGACGCATGTTAAAAATTTTTCGCTGGTGTTTGATAAGTGGCGAGGTCGTAGCGAGCGCCCTGAAAGGGCGATAGAAAACAGCCCGGGGTGTAGCGTAGCGCAACCCCGAGACGCAACCCCGAGGCTTTGCGAGTCGGTTATATTGACCAAAGTCAAGGGAATTGTGAAATGCGGTAGTCGTAGGGGTTTGCCGACGTGACATGGCGTGTGTAGGAAGAGACGACGAAGCGATGCACAATTTATTGCGTAAGAACTGCACAGAGGGTATAGGAATGCGGTTTTTGCGTGGCTGTTTGCGATAGACGGTCGGCTGAGATGTGCGTCGAAGGCGCGGAGTGGGCCTGGTGGATTCGGGCTCGATTAGAAGATAGGATTCAAGCGATATATGGGAAAGAAGCTCTTATGGATATTGGCGACATCGGCGTTGTTGGCGCCGTGCAGTGCGTTGGCACAGACGACAGACTCCGAGACACCAGCCGAACCAGTGCAAACCGACGTCGCCGAGAGCACGACGCAATCTGATGGCGCGGGTTCTGACTCGGCCAAAAATGCCGAGGTGGAGAGCGCGGGCGGAGCTGATGCTGGGATCTCGGATGGATCGGCCGATTCTGCGGCTTTGCGACGCCCGACGCATGCCGAGGCGGAGACTGCGGCACGAGATGCAGGGACTGTTGCCGAGCCTGCCGAAACAAAGCCAGCTGAAGAGACTGCGGGCTTGCCCGAAACGGTAGCGGCTCAAAAGAGCGACCGCGAGGCGCGTAAAGAGGCGATGCGCAACTTGTCGAAGCGGTACCCTGCCGATGGCAGTGCCGAGACGGCAACGGCTCCGACGCAAGAGGCTGCGCGCCCTTCAGAACCCGTGCAAGCGCGCGTCATACCGGCGGCGCAGAAGACGAGCGAGCGCATGCCGCATTTCGAGCATCATGGGTATTTTAGAACGCGGTTGACGGCGTTTGGCAATTACGATTTGAATACGCGCGGGACGTCGCCCGTGCCGGCGCCGCTCGATTCGAAACACCGAGGCAACGCGGCGCAAGACAACATCGAGACGAGTGATAGCGATGCGCTTCTCGGGGGCAACATTCGATTCCGGTATTCGCCGACGATTCACATTTCGGAGACGGTGCGCATTGCGGGTTCGTTCGACGTGCTCGACAACCTCGTGATGGGAACGACGCCCAATGGTTTGCGGACGAATTGGGGGGCGGATGCGTTTTTCACGTTCAATGGCGCAGAACCCGTCAATGCCGATACGATTGGACGCAATGCGATCACGGTGAAGGCGCTTTATGGCGAAGCCGATACGATAATCGGTACATTCCGAGCCGGGCGCGTGCCAGCGCACTGGGGGATGGGCATCATTTATAATGATGGTGGCGTCTATAAACGCGACGAGCAAATCATTGATGGGCAGGGGTGGAAATGCCTCGATTGCGATTCGAGCGATGCTGTCGATCGAATCGAATGGCGCGTGCGCGACCCATTTTTCGACGCGTTGTATCTCGATTTTTCGTGGGATTTCATCAATTCGGGTCTAGCGAGTTACAATTTGCAGAAAGACAGCTTGGGTCAGGCGTTTGATTTGGCCGATAACGACGACGTGTTGCAGTTTACGTTGTCGGTGTTCGATCGCCCGATATCGCAGCAAGAAGTCGATGAACGCTATCGAGCGTTGTATGAATCGCGCGATTGGACGGTCGATTGGGGCGTTTTGTTTTCGTATCGCGAGCAATCGATTGCCGCCGAGTCCGAAGCGAAGCAGACGAACGACGGCGCATCGTCGACGTACGACATGTATAAGAAAAATGCCAAAGCGTATGCCGTCGATTTATGGGGGCGATTCTTCATTCCGTGCCCGAAAGACGTCTTGTTGCGCTTAGAAGCGGAATTCGTTGGGGTATTTGGTAGCGTTTCGCACGACACGGGGCACGATGGGAAATCACGCGATATTACGCAGATCGGGTTTGCGTTCGAGGGCGAAGTCAAGTGGCGCGATTTGACGACGGGTCTCAAAACGGGCGTCGCTTGGGCCGATAACATGGTCTATAGTGGGCATTCGATGATCGAACAACTCGACGTCGTGCCGATTGGTTCGATTTTGCGCTTCGATCCGAATTATACCGTCGATACGATAATGTTCCGCGAGCTGATGGGCGGGATTAACAATGCTTGGTATTTGAATTTATATGGCGAATACAAGTTCCCGATCCAAATGCCGCAAACGACGATGGCACTTGGTGCGCGACTCGATTTGACGACGTCGGGCGCCGTCGAAAAGGAAGCGACGCCGGGGAATGCGTCGTGGTATGGCTTCGAAGGAAATGTCAAGTTATTCTATGACGAATCGGATCGGTTTAGATTCGAAATCGGTGCGGGCATCTTCGTGCCGGGGAAAGCTTGGAAAAACGTCGATTACCCCATTCTCCCCTCGCAGAGCGTCTACGAAAATTCGACATCGGAGGCGTATGATCCCGATATTGCTTGGAATGTACTCGCCAATTTGTACTTTATGTTCTAGGAAGAGTACCGCGATCGCGCGATCCGACCGACAGGGGCGCGCGATCGCAATCGTCGAAGAGATGAATTTATGAAAAAACGAATAGGAATCGCCTTTATCATATTGTTGACGCTAGCTTTGACGCCGGGATGCTCGAAGAAAGGCGCAAAAGACGAAGCGCCTGCAGCGACCTCGAAAACCGTCGATTTGGGTGAAGTCGACGATAGCGCCGCCGGTGATGAAGCAAAAAACGACGCCAAAGGCGCGAAAGCCGACAAAGATAGCGCAAAAGGCGATAAAGATAGCGCCAATGCCGACAAGGCAGGCAAAGCCGAGAAAGACGAGAAAGACAGCACAAAAGCTGGGAAAGACGGCATAAAAGCCGACAAAGCCGCCGACGACAAAGCCGGAAACGAGGCGGGTGCAAAGGCCCCCGAGGCGGGCGATGCGCCCGAACCGAGCCAACCCAACCCCAAAAAAGCCGACGACAAAGCCAATGCCGAGGCGGGCGATGCGCTAGGCGATTCGGACGAGGCGCAAAACGACGAGATGAATTTCGACGAACCCGAGCCTTTGCCCGAAGTACGACGACCCAAACCGCGCGTCGGACTCGACATCGAAAAATTGATCAACATTCGAGAACTACGCGAGCAAACGGGGTATTCGGGAGCATTGTCGGATGCGTGGTTATTGGGGCAGAATCCCGATGAACGGTATAACGCCATGCGTTTGGCGACCGACAATGCCAAAGACTTGGGATTTGCCATTCAAGTTTGGAAACCGGGCAATGAATCGGCGGCTTCGAAGCGATTTGGCGATTTATATGCGCAGTCGTTCGGCGGTAAAAAGCTCAAAGCTCTCGCGACCGATGCCTTTACGGCATCGCATCACGACGTGCACGAGCTCGGTTTTTATGATAGAAGCAAACGCGCAACGGTATTGTTGTCTTGCTCATCGAAAGTGTGTACGCTAGCGCAGTTGCAGTCGATCGCATTGACGATTCAACGAAGACTCTAGTAGCAGCCAGGGACGCAAAATGCGGCGCGGCTGGCGTCGATCGAAATGGCGTTTGGCGAGAAGCCAATCTCAGAAGCGATAAGATACAGCCCAGAGGGCTATGGCGTTGGAATGGTTCTGGCGCCGAGAATTAGAAGGAGAAAAGCGATATGTGCATGAACAATCACTGTCCGAATGGACTCGAAGTCTTAACGATAGCTCATCCGAATACGAAGGGTCTTTCGAATCCCGAAACGGCTGAAGCAAAAGACTTGGCGAAGATCATCGACCATACGTATCTCAAGCCCGATGGCGACCGCGAGCAAATCGAGAAATTGTGTGCCGAAGCACGTGAGCATCATTTTGCAAGTGTTTGCGTCAATACGACGATGGTTCATTTGGCAGCAGAATTGCTCAAAGATAGTGGTGTCAATGTCTGTGCCGTTATCGGGTTCCCGCTTGGGGCGGCGACGACGGCGTCGAAAGTCTTCGAAGCACAAGAAGCCGTTCGATGTGGCGCCGTCGAAGTCGACATGGTCATCAACGTCGGTGCGCTCAAGAGCAAAGATTATGCGCTCGTCGAATACGATATTCGCAAAGTCGTCGAAGGCGTTCCCGGCACGCTCGTCAAAGTCATCATCGAAACATGCCTCTTGACCGACGAAGAAAAAGTGATCGCTTGCGCCCTTTCGAAAGCGGCTGGCGCACACTTCGTCAAGACGAGCACAGGGTTTTCGAAGGGCGGTGCGACGGTCGAAGACGTCGCCTTGATGCGCCGCGTCGTCGGTTGCGAAATGGGCGTTAAGGCCTCGGGTGGGATTCGCGACACCGAAACGGCGCTCGCCATGGTCAAAGCCGGCGCTTCGCGCTTGGGCGTCTCGGCTAGCGTCGCCATCGTCAATGGCGGCAAATCGCATTCCGATTACTAAATCACTCGCGTTACGACATCTAGCCCCTAGCGTTCGGTCTATCTGAGCTAGGGGCGGCACATCCCCCGCACACGCCCTGCGGGAATTAAACCCGCCTGCTTGCCGGGTTTCGATAGTCTGGGGGCGTGATGACGAACACCCGATAAGAATCAATCCCGTGAAACAATTACAACTCATCGTCATCGCCATCGTCGTCGTTTTATGTGATGCCATATTGCAATATTTCTTATGGTATTACCCCGCCCCATCGGGTTCGGTCGTCGTCAGCGATCCATGGCTATTCTATAAACTGGCGATATATTATTCGTCTTGTTTTATCTCGTTGTGTACATTGCCTTTTTTATTGCTTTCGTTGATAAAAAAGATACCACAATCTGTTACATATATACTGTTATCCATTGTATTAACGATATATGTGTTTTTAAATCATGCCGATCACGAATACATGCGCCAAGTCGGGACGCATTATGCCATCGAAATGATGAATACGTACCAGTTGACGAGCGACAACGTGTTACCTCTCGTCGGTCGGGTTTTATCGTCCGATGTGAGGGGGAGTTATTCGGCGCTTTGGTTAAGTCTGATTCCGTTGGCAATGTTGGGTTTATTGCTCGGATTCCGCAAAAAGATGACGCAAGGTTTTGAAAAACTCGGTGAAAAGATACAAAACCGCGCAGCTGCCGCTGCGCGGCATCCACACGTGTGGATGCGCGTGGCGCGGTTTGCGCCGTGTATCATTGCATTTGCCATCGCTTTGGGCGTGGGTGGCAGTGGCGTGGCGCTCGTCTTTAAAGAATCGGCCAAAGACCCTGGCAAGATCGTTTTTAATCCGTCGCGACGCCAACTCAAGACGGCGCCCGTCTTTTTGACGATGATCAAAGAAACGACGCACATATCGCGTTCGTCGCTGACGCCCGACACGGCGCGCCCGATTATCGAGCGCGTTCAAAACGATTGGATCATGCGAAGCAATGGCCGTTGGAAATTCAAATCGCCCGACGACCCATTTGCAAAGACGTATGTCGGTGAAAAGAAGACGAGCGATTTCTATCGCCCCAAAAAGATCATCTTCGTCGTCGTCGAATCGCTTCGCGGCATGTCGTTGCCCATCTTTAACGAAGCCGAAACGCATCACGCCATGCCTTTCTTGGAATCGATCGTCGATGGATCGGCAGAGTTCTTGAGCAAAAACGGGCTCCATAGCGCATATTGGAAACATTACAATACGAATGGCCAGCCGACGATCGATGCGTTTTTCGCGCTCCATACGGGGTTAATTCAGCATACGACGCAAACGGTTGCTTCGGCCTTCCCCAACGACAAATTGATGGCTCTGCCCCAGTACCTCAAATCGCATGGTTACGAGACGTCGATATTTATCGGAGGCGATGCCACGCTCGATTCGCAGGCGATATGGGGCAATCGTTGGTACGATAAAATGGATTATTATATCGAATGGGACGACCGACTCGTCTTCAATGGTGCGCTCAATGAAATCGTCGGCGACGACGGCGCAAACCTCGACAAATCGCAGTTTAGCGTCGCATGGCTCATTACAAATCACGTCGATTGGACGTTGCCGAGCGATTTAGGCGTCGATCAAAGCGGGAAAACGCTCGTCGAAAAAATGTATCAAACGATGGCTTTCGACGACGACGAATTGCGCAAATTCATCACGACTTTAGACGAAAAAGGCGTGCTCAAAGATGCCATCGTCGTCATTACGGGCGATCACGGCTACGATCTCGGCGAGTACGAAGTCGAGAAATCGCAAGTCGCTGGGCTCGAAGCATGTCGGCGCAACGTGACGTGGATTCCGCTCGTCATGATATCGAATCGCGAAGATATGCCACGAGGCGAGCAATTGACGACCGCTTCGCATTCCGACGTCGCGCCGACGATTTTGTCGGCGCTCGATATATACGACGACAACGTCTTTACGGGCCACGATCTGTGGACGACGAATCGACGCATCACGATCAATACGAAATATGGCAATTCGATGATCGAAACGAACGATTTTACGGCAGTGTTTTCGGATCCCGTCGATCGACTCTATTCTACCCACGACTATATGCAACGGTCGAATGTCGCCTCCTCGCATCCAGATGTCTTGAAAGAGCTCCGTCGCTTGGTCGATGATTATTGTGCGATAGTCGATTATGCATACGAGCGTGGGATGTTTTAGACGAAAAAGCCGTGCGTATGCGCACAGCGTAGCGAGCACATAGCACGGCAGCGCAGGCGTATGCGCGCAAGGGCGGAACGCCCGAGCACATAGCCGTAGCCCCCCGAGCCCGTATTGAGCGATAGCGAAATAGGGCGATAAAGAGCCCGTATTGAGCGATAGCGAAATAGGGCGATAAAGAGCCCGTATTGAGCCCGTAGGGCGAAATAGGGCGCAAAACGCGCTTTTTTGCCAGTTTGATGCAGATACAAGGAAGCTAGCCCAAGGGGGGCGGGGGCGTACTCAGGTACGTTCCTGCCGCACGCGTGGCGACGCTGACGCCGTAGATGCGCAAAATGGCAAAAAAGAGAGCCCGTATTGAGCGATAGCGAGATAGGGCGATACAAAAAATGGTGCCCGAGGCGGAGAAAATGTGTGGATTTGTTGCTACAATGAATCGCGGTGCGGTGATCGGGGAGAAAAATAGATTGTAACAAACTGAAATATGTGGAAAATAACGACGCTGTAATAATGGCGTTGCACCTCGACCATATAGGGCAAGCGACGAGTTTGTTGGAAAAACGGCACGGAGGATGGAGATGCGAAGAAGCGTTTTGTTGGCATATGCGACGGTGGCGGCATGTGCGATGTTTGTTTCGAGTACGGCGCACGCCATATCGATATGCCTCGACCCAGGGCATGGTGGTAGCGATCCGGGGGCTGTGGGGTGCGGTTTGAAAGAGGCCGAAGTCGTGCTCAAGTCGTCGAAGATGCTCAAGACGATGCTCGAGTCGGCGGGGCACACGGTCTACATGACGCGGACGTCGAATGTCGACGTCGGGTTGGGGGCGCGAGCGAGTTATGCCAATGGCAAGGGCGTGGCGACTTTCGCGAGTATCCACAACAACTCCTTTAGTAATCCGACTGCGACGGGGATCGAAACGTTTTGTTACATCAATAACTTGAGCAAGAAAAGCGGCACGCAGGCCAAGAACATTCAGAACAATATGATAGCGACGTGGCCGTTGACCAATCGCGGTGCGAAAGAGGCGAATTATGCCGTCGTGCGCGAAACGAATATGCCCGCGACGTTGTCGGAGCTGGCGTTTATCAGCAACTGCAGCAAAGACGCGAAGTATTTGGCCAACGATGCCGAGCTCAAGAGGGCGATGGTGGCGCATTGCAAAGCTATCGTCGCACAATGGGGCGGCAATGCGGCAAAGTGCTCCGAAGGCGGTGGCGGCGGTGGTGGCGGCGAAACGACGTCGAAAGGCACCATCATGGCGGGCACGTTCAACACCACGATTGCCAATGACAAATGGCTAGGCGGCGTGAAATATACGGTTGGCGGGCAAACGCAAACGAGTGCCGGATCGTATTCGATGATGTCGTTTTCGCTCGCGCCGGGCAAGTATTCGGCGACGGCTTCGAAAGATGGCTTTAACACGGCGACGAAAGAGTGCCAAGCCGTCACGGCGGGCCAAGTCGCGTGGTGTTCGATTGCGCTCACGCCGAAACCTGCCGAAATTAAGCCTGGCACGGCTGTCGGGCACGTCGACAATGCGGCAACTGGGGCGCACATCGCCAATGCCAAAGTCGACATTAAGAATGGCGCAACGGCGACATATAACGGCAAAGACAAATGGTCGTTTTCGGTCAACCCCGGCACGTATCAAATCATAGCAACGGCCGACGGCTACGACGACAATGAGAAGAGTTGTACCGTCGTTTCGCAAAAAGAGAGCGATTGCACGATTACGCTCACGCCCAAGAAGGGGACGATTACGGGCGCCGTGACCGATGGTGCGCAAAACGTCGCCGCGAAAGTCTCGCTCAACGATTCTAACGTCGATTACGATGCTTCGACGCCGTTTACATTTACCGTCGATGCGGGCACGTATACGATCAACGCCATTGCCGAGGGCTACAAACCCGGTTCGGCGTCGTGCACCGTCAATCCGGGTCAAACGGCGACGTGCAATATTACGGTCGAAAGAGAACAAGTCGCCGTCGAACGCGGCACGCTCATGGGGCTCGTCAAAGATGCCAATAGTGGCGAAAACGTCAAGAGCGATGTGACGACAAACGATCAAACCGTCCACTTTACGGGCTCCGAATATTATCGCTTCTATCTCGAACCCGGCGAATACACCGTCACGGCAACCGCAACGGGCTATGAAAAAGGCGAAACCAAATGCACGGTGAAATCGGGCGAAAGCGTCCATTGCGATATTTCGATAACGCCGCTAGGCGGGGCATTTGCGGGCACATTGCTCGATGCTGTGACGAAACAACCGATCGATAGCGCCAAGAAACCGATCATCAAAATCGGCGAGTCGACTGTCGAGGTCGACGATAAGGGCGCGTGGAAATCGACGCAAGCCGCTGGCGAATACGACGTTTCGGCATCGGCCGAGGGCTACCGTACGACGGCTGTTTCGTGCACGGTCGAACCGGGCAACCAAGAATCGCCTTGCGAAATCTTGCTCGTGCCAAACGACACCGCCACGGGCGCGCTCGTCGGATATGTCTACGACAGCCGAAGCGAAACGATGCGCATTCCCGCCACGGTTTCGATCGATGGCTATAGCCCCGCCAAATACCCAGGCAAGGGAACTTGGCGCATGACGAATTTGCCCGCCGGATTCTATAACGTTCGCGCAACGGCCGACGGCTACTACGAAGCAACGAGAGAATGCCAAGTCATGCCAAGCGACGACGATAAAGAATATAGCCCCTGCAATATCGGCCTCGTCGCCAAATCGACTGGCGGTGCCGTCGTCGAAGCCGAATACGACACGCCGACGACAAAAGTTCAAGTCTATTCCGATTCTTGCTCGGCTACGCCGGCGACAAACAACGCCCATTCGTGGATGGCTTGGGCGCTCGGTATCGTCGCCCTCGTCGGATTGGGCATTCGTAGACGATTATCGTAAGGAGAGTTTTACAATGAAATGGTATCGCATCATCGCTACGACAACGATTCTCGTCGCCTCTTTTGCCGCGCTACAAGCCTCGGCTCAAGACCTCGTGCAAACCCAAAATCAAGCACAAAATCAAGCACAAACGCAGAATCAAGCACAAACCCAAAATCAAGCGCAAACCCATAATCAAGCGCTCGAACGCGGTCAGGCAAAAGAACAAACCCAAGCCAAAGAACAAATCCAAGTCACCGATCTCGTCCCCGCGCAAGCCATACTCCCCGCGCGTGAACGCGTCGAAGCCCCCGTTCACGTCGATCGAAAACCCGGTCTCCGTTTGCCCGTCGATGGCGAAATGATCGCGCTCGACGCGGCAAATATGTGGACTATCTCCGATGTTCCCGATGCAAAATTGACCGAAATTTCGAAAATCAGCACAAACACGAAATTCCCTTCGATTTCGCCCAACGGCGACAAAGTCGTCTTGTTTAGCCCCGAAAAAGGCGAAACGCCAAAACGACTCATCCAATGGTCGCGCCACGAAAAAACAGACCACGAAATCATGCGCGGTCAAGACGTCTCGACTTACGTCACCTGGGACGACGCCGACAACATCTCAATGCGCCAAGCCGACAAGCCCTTCTTCCACGATGGCCAAATGCTCAAACTCAAATTGGGCAATAAAAAAGCGACACTGCGCGCGAAAAAACGCCTCTCCGAATCGAAATACTTCACCTACGACGCCGACGATATCATCATCCTCGTGCGCAAAGATACCGAGACGCTGCAGGCGATTTCCGATACATCTGCCGACCGATACTATTCGCCCATGTTGTCGCCCGACGAAAAATTCGTCGTCTTCAACGGCCTGACGACGGGCGTCCACGTCTTCGACATCGAACAAAACGCCGTCGTCTACATCGGCGAAAAAGGCACCGATCCGAGCTTCTCGCCCGACGGCCGCTACCTCATCTATGCCGTCACCACCGACGACGGCGACGATTTCACCTCGGGAAACCTCGTCTTGATCGACCTCAAAACCCATTCGCGCCGCACGATTTCTAACCCATCAAAAGAAATCCGACTCCGCGGTTCGATCAGCTACGACGCCCAATTCGTCGCCTACGAAACGACTAAAGGCGTCTTCAGAGCAAAAATCGTGAATCAATAATTCCCTTCCGCCCTCTCTTTGCCCCTGCCCACCACAAATGTCCCCCTCTCCATTTATGGAGAGGGGGTTGCCAATATGCCGGGGGTGAGGTCAAACGCCCGCCGCGGCGGGCGTCTATTCCCTCTCTCCATTTATGGAGAGGGGGCTAGGGGGTGAGGTCAGGGGATCTTTTTAAGGTGATTCGGGTTTGCGAGTCGTCCGAATTCGTTGTAAATACGATTCGAATTTTGAGGTACCAGAGACGCCTCCGTGTGCGCACTCGGTACCTTTGGCATTTCAACATTCCTCGGAGGCTTCATGATACCTCAGCACCATTATATGTCTTGTATCGGCTGTGGAACGCGCGTACACGCCTATGATTCGGCGACTTTTTCGTGTCCAAATCGCGAATGCATGCCCGAAGTCAACCATATCCTTCAGAAAAAACACGTCGTCACGACGCCACTCTGGCAACGCAGTAAACTCGAAGATTCGAACAATCCATTCGTTCGCTATCGCCACCGCCTCTTGGGCTATCACCGTTGCCTCAATTCGCACCACACCGACATAGACTACCTCGAGCGCATCGCCCGACTCGACGGCGCACTCCAAGCCATCGACGGCACGGGCTTCGCCGAAACTCCCCTGACCATCGAAACCAACCTGGCCAACGCCATCGGTCTCGATCCGCTCCAAAAACTCTTCGTCAAAGACGAAACACACAACGTCGCAGGCTCGCACAAAGCACGCCATCTCTTCGGCGTCTTGCTCAATCTCTCGCCCGCTTCCCTCAAAGCACCATTTGCCATCGCCAGCTGCGGAAACGCCGCACTAGCCGCCGCCGTCGTCTGCAAAGCCGCAGGCGCACAACTCGAAGTCTTCATCCCAACCGACGCCGAACCAAGCGTCGTCGAACGACTCAAAACGCTCGGCGCAAACTTGCACATCTGCGAGCGACGCGAAGGCGAATTGGGTGACCCATGCTACCTCCGCTCTCTCGAAGCCGTCGCCAACGGCGCCATCCCTTTCACATGCCAAGGACCCGACAACGGGCTCACCATCGAAGGCGGCGAAACACTCGCATACGAAATCTTCGACCGATGGCACGCCGAAAACCAAACATGCCACCACATGTTCGTTCAAGTCGGCGGCGGCGCACTCGCCTCGAGCTCCGCACAAGCTCTCGCAGAAGTCATGCGACACGAACCCCTCGCCGTTCTACCGCGATTCCACACCGTCCAAACGCGCGGCGCATTCCCACTCGCTCGCGCCTACGACCGACTCGTCCGCGTCATCGACGCTCGACTACACGACAAACCATTCCCACAACTCAACGCCTACCAAGACGACCTATCGTTCGAACAACGCGCCAACGACCACAGCGCCGAAAACATCGCACAACTCCTCGTCATGGCAGACTGCATTCGCGCCGCCTGGGACTCCACCGCCGTTCAATCCGCCGTCCGATACGCCGCCGCCAACAAACACCTCTTCATGTGGCCCTGGGAAGACGCTCCACACTCCATCGCACACGGCATTCTCGACGACGAAACTTACGACTGGTACAACATCGTTTGCACCATGCTACGCACCGGCGGCATCCCACTCGTCGCCGACGAAACGCTACTCGCCGATGCCCACAAACTCGCGCATACGCACACGCAAATCACCCCATCGGCCACGGGCAGCGCAGGCCTCGCCGGCCTCATGCTCATGAAACGAGCCAACGCCATCGCCGAATTCGAAAACGTCGCACTCTATTTCACCGGGATCGAACGCTAATCGCGCACACGCCCCGCGACTCCCCCACCCCGACTCCGCCTAAACGCGCCCTATGCCTTCTGCATACGGGCGCGCAAAGTTGCGCCCATGCGCAACTTCGTCGGGCTATCTCGCCCCATTCGGGGCTCAATACGCCCTCTTTGTCGGGCTATCTCGCCCCATTCGGGGCTCAATACGCCCTCTTTGTCGGGCTATTTCGCCCCATTCG
>OGRD01000851.1_pt1 | contig 13939 bp, 15 predicted proteins | sample 1553441 | NCBI WGS metagenome assembly OGRD01 (sample SAMEA2580106, study PRJEB22360) | human gut metagenome | biome: human gut; feature: human-associated habitat; material: faeces | place: Denmark | collected 2008/2010
CATTGAGGTCATCAAGGCGTTCGGTCAGTCCAAGACCAGCTACGCAAAATTCGTCTCCGCCGCAAAGGAAGGGGCAGACTGCTTCATCGACTGGATGCGCGGGAGCCTCTTTGGACAGGCAGCGGGCATGGCAATCTTTCCATCTACGCTGCTTGGCATTCTGCCGGTCGGGTGCCTTCTCTATATGCACGGCACACTGTCGGCAGAAACATTTCTGGCGGTCATCGTCCTCTCCTTCGGTGTTATGCAGCCGCTGATCACCGCGTTTTCCTACACTGACGACATCGCCCAAGTGACGACTATCGTAGGCGAGGTGGCAGAGGTGCTCTCCGGCGAGGATATGCAGCGCCCGGAACGTGCGGAAAAGCTCCCGGCCGATAACGCTATCGAGCTGAAGGATGTCCGCTTTGCCTATCACGACAAGGAGGTACTGCACGGAATCGATCTGCACATTGCCCCGGGGACGGTCAACGCATTGGTCGGGCCTTCCGGCAGCGGAAAATCCACCATCGCCCGGCTCATCGCCTCCCTGTGGGATGTGAAGGACGGCTCTATCGAGTTGGGCAGCGTAGATATCCGCACGCTGCCCTTAGCGGAGTGTACGAAGCGCATCGCCTATGTGTCGCAGGACAACTACCTCTTTGACGAGAGCATCCGGGAGAACATCCGCATGGGCCGCCCGGCGGCCACCGACGCAGAGGTGGAGGCCGTGGCAAAAGCCGCCGGGTGTGACGCCTTTATCCGCAGTCTGGAACACGGCTATGACACGGTGGTGGGCGGAGGCGGCGCCCATCTGTCCGGCGGCGAGCGCCAGCGTATCGCCATCGCCCGGGCCATGCTCAAGGACGCGCCCATTGTGGTGCTGGACGAGGCGACTGCCTACATAGACCCCGAGAACGAGGCCGTGGTCCAGCAGGCCGTGGGCAAGCTGGTGGCGGGAAAGACCGTACTGGTCATCGCCCACCGCCTCAGCACCATCACCGGCGCGGATCAGATCGTGGTAGTCAATGGCGGCCGCAGCCAGGATGTGGGCACCCACGGGGAACTTTTGAAGAACTGCCCGCTGTATCAGGAGATGTGGCGGGCGCATATGGGCGCAAAGGAGGGAGAGCAGGCATGATCGGTGTTTTGAAAAAAATCTGGGACTTTGCCGGAGAGGAGCAGGACAATATCCGGAAGTCCATGATTTTAGGTTTCTTTTACGCGGTGTTCCATATGTTCCAGATCGCGGCCATCTATGTGGTGGTGCTGGCCCTGGTGGGCGGCTCCACAGACTCCGCCCCGGCCTGGCAGGCGCTGGGGCTTCTGCTGGCCAGCATTCTGGGCCGGGCGGTCCTCAACCGCTTCAGCCAGCTCCAGCAGACCCACGCCGGCTACTTCATGGTGGCGAACAAGCGCATTTCCATTGGCGACAAGCTCAAGCGGGTCCCCATGGGCTATTTCAACGACCAGAGCTTGGGAGAACTCACCGGCATCACCACCACCGTTCTGGACGAGGTGGAGAGTACCGGCCCCATGGTGCTGGTCGGTATCCTGGGCGGCCTGATCAATTCCGCCGTCATGCTGCTGTGCGTCCTGTTCTGGGACTGGCGGATCGGCCTGCTGGCCCTGGCGGGGATGCTGGTGTATCTGGCCCTCCTCTCCGGAATGGAGAAGCAGTCCGCCAAGATTGCCCCCAAGCGCCAGCGGGACGAGGCCCGGCTGGTGGAGGCAGTGCTGGAGCAGCTCCAGGGCATGAGCGTCATCAAGTCCTTTAACCTGACCGGAAAGGGCGACAAGCGGGTGCGGCAGGCGCTGGAGGACAGCCGGGCGAACAATCTGGCGGTGGAGAAGCTGTTTACTCCCTATATCTGGGGCCAGGAGATGGTCCTCCACCTGTTCAGCGTTCTAATTCTGGCGGCGTCGGTGGGGCTGTGCCTGACGGGAGCTATGTCCCTCGCCAATGCGCTGATGGCGGTCATCGTCTCTTTCCTGATCTTCTCCCAGATCCAGTCCGCGGGCAGCGGCGTGTCCGCCCTGCGTCTGGTGGGCAGTTCCATCGACCACGCCAACCAGGTAGACGACATCCCGGAGATGGACCAGCGTGGCACGGCCATCCGTCCGGAGAGCCACGAGATTGTATTCGACCATGTGAACTTCTCCTATGGAAGCCGCCCCATCCTCAAGGATGTGTCACTGATCATCCCGGACCGGACCACCACCGCCATTGTGGGGCCCTCCGGCTCCGGCAAGACCACCCTCTGCAACCTGATCGCCCGGTTTTGGGATGTGGACGGCGGCCGTGTGACCATCGGCGGCCGGGATGTGCGGGAGTACACGCTGGAGTCCCTCATGGAGCAGGTGAGCATGGTGTTCCAGCGGGTGTACCTCTTTGCCGACACGGTGGAGAACAACATCAAGTTCGGCTGCCCGGGCGCTACCCATAAGCAGGTGGTGGAGGCCGCTAAAAAGGCGTGCTGCCACGACTTTATCTCCGCCCTGCCGGATGGATATAATACGGTAATTGGCGAGGGAGGAGCCACGCTCTCCGGCGGAGAGAAGCAGCGCATCTCCATCGCCCGGTGTCTCTTGAAGGACGCGCCCATCGTCATCTTCGATGAGGCCACGGCCAATGTGGACCCCGAGAATGAGGACCAGCTCCAAAAGGCTATGGAGGCCCTGACGCGGGAGAAGACCGTGCTGATGATCGCCCACCGGCTCAAGACGGTGCGGGGCGCGGACCAGATCCTGGTGGTGGACCAGGGCCGCGTCGTCCAAAAGGGTACCCACGACGAACTGATCCGGCAGGCGGGCATCTACCGGGATTTCGTCTCCGAGCGGACGGAGTCCAGCCGCTGGACACTCTGAGCGTATAGCAAAATTGAAAACGCGGTGCAGGATCAGAATGTCCGCACCGCGTTTTTGATTGCTGAATGCTCTCTTATTGGGTACACGGGGCGGGCGTTTCTAAAATGACCTGTGCATCTGTAATTTTATACACCTAAAAAGATTGATAGCAGCCACTATATTGACTATGATGTTCTATGCTGCTGCCTAATCAAATCAGATTGAGAAGGTTTGAATTTCCTATTGACATATGTCCGAAAACGGATATAATATATATGAAATCGGATATTAAGGAGGCCGTGATGAACTGCGAAAGTGCAAGAAAATATGCCTATCTGTCTGCGGAGATCACTTCCCTATATCATGAAGCAGCTGTAAAAATAGGCGTTTCTGATACTGTCTTGGATATTCTGTATGTCCTTTGCGAGCAGGAAGGACAATGCCTTCAAAGCGACATATTCAGACTGACAGGGATCAGCCGGCAAACGATCAACTCGGCGATCCGCAAATTGGAGCGGGATGGGCTTGCCTATCTGAAGCAGGGGGAAGGCCGGAATACATTGGTCTGTTTGACCGAAAAGGGGCGGGATTTTTCTGCTCAAAAAGTCCGCCCACTATTCCAGATTGAAAATAAGATATGGAGCGAATGGACAGTCGATGAGCAAGAGCGGTATCTTCTATTCACACAAAAGTACCGGGACTCGTTCAAAAAATACCTGCATGAAGATCTGTAATCGTATCTGTCCTCGCCCATCAAGGAGCAGTTATGAACAGAGAAAATAAGCGCAAGCAGTATGAAAAAGGGTACTATAAAACACATGGGTGCAGCGACAGCTTCACCTGTAAGGTATGCGGCAGATTAGTCGTGCCCACCGGAGCGGGAAGCGACCACCGCAATCATTGCCCAAACTGTCTCAGCAGTCTGCATTTGGACATTGAGCCTGGAGATCGGGAAGCAGACTGCGGAGGGATCATGGACCCGGTGGGCGTTTGGGTCAGAAAAAATGGCGAGTGGGCGATCATCCACCGATGCAGGAGATGCGGGCATTTAAGTTCAAACCGGGTGGCGGCCGACGATAATCCCATGAAGCTGATGTCGATTGCGATGAAACCACTCTCCCAACCACCGTTCCCATTGGAAAAAATCGAGGAAATGACCGCTCTCATGGGCGGAGATGGACAGTTATCTTACGGATAAAAGCGGACACCATAAATCCGAACATATTGCTTGACAATGATTTTGAATATGGTATAATGGGCCACCGTCGGAGGACTTATCATCGTAGGGATAAGGCCGGATAAGATACCGAACAGGCGGTTTGCCGGAGGGTTACTCTTGCGTATGAGAGTGCCGGATAAGAAAACCGTTATGTGCGGCTTTCTTATCCGGCCTTTTTATTTTGCAGGGAGGGAAAGAAATGGACTTATTAACCGGGAAAATCCGACCAATCTACTTCAAGTATCTGTCCGCCGCCTTTGGCAGCGCCATGATCACATCGGTCTACTCTATCGTGGACATGGCGATGGTGGGGCAATATCAGGGACCGGATGGTACGGCCGCTTTAGCTGTTGTCGCTCCGATTTGGAACATCATTTACAGCCTGGGCCTGTTAATGGGGATTGGCGGCTCCGTTATCTTTAGTACCCTTCGGGGGCAAACGGAGCGCAAAGGTAAAGTTGAAAATGAATATTTTACAACGGCGGGGATCGGCGCCGCCGTATTGTCGGTGATAGCGTGGCTGGCAATTTTGTTCTTTGAAAAGCCGATCCTGCTGTTTTTCGGTGCGGACATCAATCTGCTTTCTCTGGCGCAGACCTATCTGGAACCGATTAAAGTCGTTGTGCCGTTTTTCCTGTTCAACCAGATGCTGGCTGCATTTTTGAGAAATGACGGCAATCCCGGGCTGGCAACAGCAGGTGTCTTGGCCGGCGGCCTGTTCAATGTTTTTGGCGACTATATCTTTGTATTTACCTTTGACATGGGGATTTACGGCGCGGGGCTTGCCACGGCGATAGGCTCCGGCATCTCGTTCTTCGTCATGCTGTCCCACTTCTGGTCAAAGAAAAATACACTGGCCTTTCAAAAGCCAGCCAGAATTTTTTCTAAGTTGAAGGAAATATCCGTGACAGGCTTCTCTACCTTCTTCATTGATGTTGCGATGGGAATTTTGACCGTCCTGTTTAACCGGCAGATCATGAAGTATTTAGGCACAAGCGCGCTGGCGATCTATGGCCCGATTGTGAATGTGAGTACCTTTGTCCAGTGCTGCGCGTACAGCGTTGGGCAGGCGTCACAGCCAATTATCTCCATCAATTTTGGCGCAAGGTATGGGCAGAGGATCAAGGATGTCCTGCGGTATGCGCTCTATACGGTCGCGGTATTCAGCGTTTTCTGGACGGCCCTTAGCTTGATTTGTCCGAACCTGTATATTTATATTTTCATGAAGCCGACAACGGAAATATTGGAGATGGCCCCCGCAATCATCCGCTGCTATGGACTTTCCTTTATTTTACTGCCGCTCAACATTTTTTCTACTTATTACTTTCAGGCGCTGATGAAGCCGAAAGCGGCATTTATCGTGTCTGTTGCCAGAGGCTTTATCATCAGCGGTATTCTGATCATGGTCCTCCCCGCCGTAGCGGGAGCCGATTCTATTTGGCTTGCCATGCCGGTTACAGAGCTGGCAGTCGCTGTGTATGCGGCGCATACCATTGTAAAATACACAAAAAAATTATCTTTTGAAAAGGGGCAAAGGTTATGAACACGCTTATTACCATCAGCAGGGAATTTGGAAGCGGCGGGCGGGAGCTTGGACGCAGACTGTCGGAGCTGCTGAATATCGCCTATTATGACCAGGAGATTATTACTGAGATCTCCAGGCGCACCGATCTGGCTGAGCGATATATCGAGCAGGTCATCGAGCAAAAGCCCATTCCCGCCTTCCCCATCCATATTGGCCGCAGTCTTTATCCATTGTCGAATCCGATTTATGAGCAGAGACAGGCTGTTATGCTGGAGCAGAACAGGATCATCCGTGAAATGGCAAAAAGGTCAAGCTGTGTGATTGTCGGCCGCTGCGGTGACCACATTTTAGAGGATGTTCGACCGTTTCGCATATTTGTCTATGCCGAATTGGAACATAGGATCGCCCGGTGCATGGAGCGGCGCACGGCAGAAGAAGTGTATTCGTTGGAAGAAATGAAGCAAAAGGTGATTTCCGTTGATAAAAACCGGCGGAAATACTACGAATATTATACAGGGAAGAAATGGGGAGACCGGTTAAATTACGATCTCTGCGTCAATACCAGCAGACAAGAGATAAAGGAAATTGCGCTGGCCCTCAGCTCTTTTATTTCGTTGGGATAAATGATACCTCCAAAGAGAGAAGTAAAATGATCCGTGCAGTTGCATTTTCCATGACTTCCCTGCTATAATACCAGCAGGAAAGCGATTGGAGCGCGGCGTGGTTTGGCTCGGAATATCAAATTGGGAGGTATTTCAATGCGTACAGAAGGCTCTCCGGAGCAATCGCTCCGCCGTGTGCTGAAGGCGGCTGGCTACAGGATGCGGAAGTCCCGTGCGCCCATCAGCTCGGACAACCTTGGCGGCTATATGATCGTGGATATGTCCGGGAATGCGGTTGCGGCAGGCGGCCGCTTCGAGCTGACTTTGGAAGAGGTCCGGGAGTGGGTGCGAGACATGTGCTGACCGCGGCTGCGGCTGGGGGGCGTTCCTCCCTCAGCTGCTTTGCCTTGAGCATTCACCGCTGTGGTAAGCTGCCGATGCGGTTATCATGTAAAGAGTGCTTATCCAAATCAATAGAAAGAGAAAGGAATTTGCTTTATGAACAAGGGAGAACTGATTGCTGGTATGGCCGAGGAGAGCGGAGTCTCCAAAGCGGATACGGAGAAAGTCTTGAACGCATTTCTCTCCCAGGTTGAGAAAGCGTTGTGCGCGGGAGATAAGGTCCAGCTCACTGGCTTCGGCAGCTTTGAAGTGAAAGAGCGCGCCGAGCGTACCGGCCGGAATCCCAAGACCAACGAGCCCATTGTGATCCCAGCCGGGAAGATGCCAGTCTTTAAGGCTGGCAAGGTATTGAAGGACGCAATTAAATAAAGAAGCAGACGCCACAATGCAGCACCAACCTGAATATAAGTGTGAAGCACAAAACCGCCCCTCCGAGCATTTGCTCAGAGGGGCGGTTTTCATTCGCTGGCGCTTGTATTTCGTAGAAAACTTTCAAAGTATGGTAGAGTAGACCGGCCATAGCGTCGCTGCCACTCCCTTGGGTGAAGTTTGCGGACCTCATTCAGATCATCCCTGTAATCCGAAATATACGAAAAAACCTCCTGTACGATACGCGGCAAGTTGACCATCGTTTCTTTATATTCGTCCTGATCGACGAGTGCCGGTACAGTGGCATCTATGTACGCATTATCCTTGATTAAAATGGACTTTGTGTAGTCAAGGCCGGACTGGCTGCGCTGAGATCTGGCGGAGCTTTTGAAATGATAAGCATGGGGGTGGCGGATATGGGAACGAAAAGGAATGCAGATGAACAGGTCGTCCATGTATTCGATCAATAGACAGGAGTATGGCCTGTTTTTCTTTACGGCAATCTCCGGATACTGACTGTGGGGGTAATCTGTAAAAAATTTTGCTGATAGGCTGTGGATCTCCGCAATATACTCCATTTTTCGCCCCCATAACAAAAGAAAAGCGGGGAGGGCGATCCCTCCCCGCCGGATGGCTTCTTTCGGTCAATTTTTATTTTACCGTTGAGTCAGTACCGTCACTCAACATCTTCGCTCGGTCAATTTTTATTTTACCGACGAGTCAGAACCGTCACTCGTCTCATGCAGAAACCATCCCTGCTACTATTATTATAATGGCCGTCTGGAAATATGTCAACATGAAGTTTGGAGTGAAAATTTATAGTTCCAAACGACTGTCCCTATTATTTGCTGTTTGTATTTGCCCTCTACACAAAAAGTCCGCATTCATTGATTATCAGAAGGCGGGCCACCGTCATACAGCGCCGATGGCCCGCCTTCGACCCATTCTGGGCAGTTACTTCCTGCCCGCCACATAGCACAAAGGCAGTACACGCCCCCCGAGCAGAGTGTGTTCCGTCACCCAGAAATCGTGAGACGAAAGATAAGCAATGAATTCCCCGGCGTTCCATAAGTGGTAGACGCGAAAGCCGGTCCGCTCCATACCCCAGGTCCGCAGGCTGGCAAGTTTCCCCCCAGCGTGGATAAAAGTAGGAGCGAATAGCCACCCACCCGGCTTTAGGACTCTCCGAGCTTCCCGCAAAACCTTTTCCGGCTCCGGTAAGATATGCAGGGCATTGGCGATTACCACCGCGTCAAAGGTTTCCGAGGCATACGGCAACCGGGAAGCATCCTGTACCGAGAAATGAAGCCGGGAAGATCCGGTCTGTTTCTTCGCCTCCGCAATCATTTTGGAAGAGGCATCGGTGGCCTCCCACAACCGGACATACGGAGACAAGGGAAAGGACAGCTGGCCTGTGCCACAGGCCAGTTCCAATACATTCATATCCCGGGTGAGATGCGGACGAATGTGATTGCAGATTTCCGCATATATCGGTGCGGAGCGCCGCATGAATTTGCTGTAATGTGCGGCCATTCCCTGCCAGAAGTCCAGATCTGATTTCCTCATAGCAATATGCCTCTTTTGGAGTTAGTTCTTGATAACTAAAGAATACTCCAAAAGGCTCCGCGCTACAAGCATTTTTTGCAGAGGAAAGCCGCGTTGTAGACCAAACGGCCCGCAACGCGGCTTCCTTGCTATGTTAAGAGTTCTAACAACTGCCGGATGTTTTTCTTTCCGAAGGATACCTGCGCCCCATCATTGATGACCAGGCAGGGGACGCTCATCACCTGATACCTCTCCCGCAGGTCTGGGAAGTGGTTCAGGTCATAGACCTGGGCGGTGATGTGCGGATTTTCCGCGGCGATCCGCTGGGCCGCCGTCACCAGTTCCGGGCACATGGTACAGGAGAGGGAGACCAGAATCTCTAATTTGATAGGCTTCTGGACCGACTGAATCGCTGCTCTTGTATCTTCGTCCAGAGCCTGCCCCGGCCCGGCGGCATTGTAGAGGCCCAGGACGAAGGAGGTGAACTCGTGGCCGCCGGGGACCCCATGGAAAGCGAGGCCTGTCCAGCTCCCATCCGGCCGGCAGACCCGGACACAGGGCAGGTGCTCCATCTCTTCGGCTGTTCCTATCTCTGCTGTGAGCTTACTGCTCTGCGCCGCCAGTTCCTCCATATACTGCTTCAACTCAGCCGAAAGAGGCGTTTCGTCCAGATACAGCCGCAGGACCAGTGGAGCGGCCATCCGGGCAAATACCGTATGGAGCTGGGCCAGCATGCCCCCCGTAAAAAGTGTGCTGTTTGTTTCGGTGGATACCGCTGTTTCTTCTGCCCGGCTCACCGGAGCTTTGGGATGGATGCCGGTCTTTTCCTGCATGGCGGCGCACAGGTGTTCCAGCTCCGTGGCGGCAAGGGCGCCGTCTCCCACGGCGGTAACCACCTGGCGCAGAGGCTTGACACATACATCACCTGCGGCGTACAGGCCGTCCGCAGTTGTCTTTTGGCTCCGGTCTGTGAGGATATAGCCCTGGTCATTCAATTCAGCCAGGCCGCGCACCAGCTCCGTGGCCGGCTCATAACCGGCAAAAACGAACACGCCGAAGGTCTCTCCGTCCGCCGCATGGTGCTTGGTCACTTGACCGGTTTTGGTATTCCGGTACCGGAGATAGCGGAGAGAAGTGTCGCCGGACACCTCCTCCACCTCTGTGTTGGTGAGAACGGTGATCTTCTCGTGGTTTCTGGCTGCATCCGCTGTTGCCTGGGCGCAGGTGAAGTCGTCTCCCCGGATGAGAATGGTCACCTGGCGGGCGTACTTGGTCAGGAACACGCTCTCCTCCGCCGCAGCAAAGCCGCCGCCCACCACAAAGACATCTTTCCCGGTGAAGAACTCTCCGTCGCAGGTGGCGCAGTAGGCCACGCCCCGCCCACGGAACTGCTCCTCCCCCTGGAAGCCCACCATGCGGGGATGGGCGCCGGTGGCCAGGAGGACACCGAAGCACCTCAAATCGCCCCGGCCGGTGCGTACGGTCTTTATGTCACCGGAGAGCTCCAGCCCGGTGACCTCGGCCAGCAGAAATTCAGCGCCGAAGCCCTCCGCCTGCTTCCGCATGGTCTCGGTAAGCTCCGTCCCACTGGTCCTGCCCACGCCGGGATAGTTCACCACTTCCGAGGTAATGGTGATCTGCCCGCCGAAGTGGTCCTTCTCCACGACCACTACCCGGTAGCGGGCACGGGCCAGGTAGAGGGCGGCAGTGAGTCCCGCTGGACCGCCGCCGATGACCACGACATCGTAGAAATTTGCCGTCTGCTCCATGGCTTAAAGCTGCCCCACCAGATCCAGACTGGGCTTCAGAGTCTCGGCGCCAGGCTGCCACTTCGCAGGGCATACCTCGTCTCCGTGCTCCGCCACGAACTGGCACGCCTGTACCTTCCGCAGCAGTTCGTCGGCGTTCCGGCCCACATTGCCGGCGTTGACCTCATAGGCCACGATTTTCCCCTCGGGGTTGACAATGAAGCTGCCCCGCTCCGCCACGCCGTCGGCTTCGATGTAGACCTCAAAATCCTTTGCCAGACAATGTGTGGGATCAGCCAGCATGGGATACTGGATCTTCTGGATGCGCTCGGAGGCGTCATGCCACGCCTTATGGACAAAGTGGGTATCGCAGGAAACGGAGTAAACTTCGCAGCCGATGGCCTGGAATTTATCGTAGAGGTTTGCCAGGTCCTCCAGCTCCGTGGGGCACACAAAGGTGAAGTCGGCGGGATAGAAGAAAAACACGCTCCACTTTCCCAGTACATCCGCCTTGGTAGCGGTGCGGAAGGCGTTATTCTGATAGCACTGGACGGAGAAATCGGCAATTTCTTTTTGAATCAGGGACATAGGAATACCTCCATTCATAATTTCGCCGGTTAGCGATGACTAACCACATAAAATTATACAACTTTCAGAGAGATGCGTCAAGCGGCGCTTAAGGTTTTCTGAAACGGATCGTAGCCCCTATGTATTTCAGAGAAGGATAAAGAAACAATCAATACTGGGTGGGCGATGTGGGGCCTGAAACGAAATTTACCATTTTACTTTATCAATATTGCAAGTGGAATGCCCGCAGGACACATCCTAAAGAAGGCCTGCGGGCATTCGCTTTTCTCATATCAGTGTATAAGACGGCAGGGCTTGGCTGCACCTTAGGACATCAGATAATGAGCTGCATCCTGCCACTGGGCCGGGGGATAATCCTCCGCTTTGAGCTGTTTCAGGGCCTGACGAACGCGCTCACGGCTGCACAGCAGTCTCAGATCCGAGAGATAGAGACAGCCTACAAGCTCCTGGAGATCTTCCAGGAGACACTTTTCATCTGCCATTCTACTCACCACTTGGAGAGGATGCGGCCATAGATCAGGCTGCGTTCATAATCAAACTGCTTGATTGCCAGAATGACCGTGTCCCCCACATGGAAATCCAGGTCTGAGTGCAGTGTGGAGTAGTGGCAGAGACATACCGTTTCGTCGGAGAGCGTGCAGAACACGCCGCCGCCGTATTTGCCGGAGATGACCGCCTGCCGGCGGCTTCCGATAGGGGGCCTTCGGAGCGCTCCCAAAAAGGGGTTGTCCACTGTATCCTTTACTGAAACCCAGAACTGCCCCTCTCTGCGGTCGTACTCCTTCAGAACACAGTTCAAAGTCTGCCCGGGATGATACCGCGTCCGGAGATCAGGTGTAGCGATGTAAGTGAGGTCCTTCTGGCTTAATGCTGCCCGGTAATCTCTGCGCCGCTGCGGTAATCCGGCCCGGTGCGCTTTACATGCGCAAGCTGGGGCGGCACAAACCGGGTCTTTCCGCTTTTGGTTTGGCCCTTTGCCAGCTCCTGCACCCATTTCAGGGCAGCCTCCCTTGTTTCAAAGTTGGCCTGCAAAATGGCATAGCCCTTTGTCACATAGTAAAAACAGGTTATGAACAATCCATCCATGAGCTGTCCGGTGGGATTGAAGCGCTCGAAAAATCTATGGATGTTCTGGACAGCCAGCTTATACGCTACCGGGAAATGGAAAAAGATGCCAAGTCGCTGGCACAGGACCATGTGCTGACGGCAGAGCTGATTGAACGGCTCATCGAGCGGATCGAGATCGACCATGAGCGGAATATCCATGTAATGTTCCGGTTCAAAAATGAATTTCAGGGAAAGGCGGTGGAACCATGCACAAAAAATATGTGATCGCCCTTTATATCCGTCTGTCCGTGGAGGACTTTAAGACTGAAAGTTTGAGTATTCCCAACCAAAAACTGATCCTCCGGGAAAAGGCCATGTCGCTGCCGGAATGGGATAACGGCGAAGTGCTGGAATTTGTTGATAACGGCCATACAGGTACGAATTTTGAGCGCCCTGCGGTACAGGAACTTTTGACGATGGTCCAGGCCGGGAAGATTGACTGCATTATCGTAAAAGACCTCTCCCGGTTTGGCCGTAACAGCATTGAAACCGGATATTTCATTGAGCGGGTATTTCCCCTCTACCACACCCGGTTTATCTCTGTCAGTGATGATTTTGACACCGCCAATTTCAAAGGCGATACCGGCGGGATTGACGTTGCCTTTAAGTACCTTATCAGCGAATGTTACAGCCGGGATATGTCCATGAAAACGAAAAGCGCCAAATATGCGAAAATGCGCCGGGGAGAATATCAGAGTGTTATCTGTCCTTATGGCTACCGCAAGAGCGCAGACGGGCGTATGGAGCCGGACGAGGACGCTGCAGGGATTGTCCGGCAGATATTTGAATGGGCGGCTGACGGAAATACAGCCGCCGAGATTACAAGAAAACTGTATGCCATGAACATCCCTACGCCTGGAGAATACCGGAAAAGTAAAGGCAAGGATCACTATAATGTTTCCCGGACGCATGGCGTCTGGAGCAGCTCAACAGTCCTTCGGATGCTGGAGGATCAGCGGTATATCGGTACCTATGTAATCGGGAAACGCAAGGTCAGGGAAATCGGCAGCCGGCGTGTCCAGCTAAAAGATGAAAGCGAGTGGTTCAAAATCCCAGACCACCACCCGGCAATCGTAAGCATGGAGCTGTTTGAGAAAGCCAATGCTTCGATCAGGCGTTTTTCCCTTCCGAATAAAAAGCGGCGTGACTACCTTCTCCGCGGGAAAGTATTCTGCGGCTGCTGCGACCATGCCATGTCACTTAGAAACGGGGCATGGTTTTACTGCCGTCATTCCGAGGTAGCAAAAGAACTTCCCTGTTATGGCGTAAAGGTCAAAATGTCGGAGTTGGAGCAGGTGGTCTTTGATACGACCCGTGCACAGATGGGGCCGGCATTGGGGATTGACAGCAGCAAGGACAAGCTGGATTTGCAGACGATCCAGCAGGCCGAGCATGAAGAAAAGCTGCACTCTATCCAGGACAGCAAACGGCAGCTTTATGAACAGTATGCGCTTGGAGAGATTGACCTGGAAACCTATCAGGAGCGCAAGGCGGTATATGATGCGGAGCTGGTGCAGGCAAAAAATGTCCATGCTGCTATTACCGCACAGACCAAACAGATACAGAGTGATTATGAGGCAAAGCTGAAACAGCGGGAAATTGTCCGGGAAGTAGGCAGCGCCGACACCCTGACACAAGCCCTGATTGACAGGCTTATTAGTAAGGTTTATATTTTTCCGGGGAATCGGATTGAGATTGAATATGTGACGCAGGATTTCTTGGGAATAGACGAATCGGGAAAGGAGGCATGAGTGCCGTATGAAAGAGCTGCGGGTGGCTATATGGCTGCCCGGAAAGCCTCAAAAAAAGTTATAAATTTTTTTGTCGTGGGCTTGACATACGGGTGGCGCAGGTCATGAAAGCGGATGCGTGGCAGCCCCGCCCGTTTCAGCACCCGCTGGAGCATGTGCAGGACGCTGTCCGGTGACATGGGGCCTCCGGTGGGCGATGGGAATACCCATTCGCTGTTGCCCGTTTTTCTTCTTTGTTGCATCAGAACGTCTATCGC
>OGRD01000856.1_pt1 | contig 13871 bp, 14 predicted proteins | sample 1553441 | NCBI WGS metagenome assembly OGRD01 (sample SAMEA2580106, study PRJEB22360) | human gut metagenome | biome: human gut; feature: human-associated habitat; material: faeces | place: Denmark | collected 2008/2010
CACACCCGCACGCGCACACGGGTATATGTAGGGATTTTACCTACCCTACCTACCCATCCTACCCTACCTACCCATCCTACCCTACCTAACTTAATCTATTTACCGAAGTTTCGCAAGTGCGCATGATTATACCCAAAATTAGGTATTGTAGGATTGATATATTTGTAGTACTTTTGCAGCGTGGATAGATTTTGGGATGGAAGAACATATAATTAACATGTAATTAAACATATAATTTTCCAAGGAGGATGTAGAGGAGGATAGAACATATAATTAACATGTAATTGACCATATAATTATTTCTCAAGGAGGATGTAGGGGAATAGAACATATAATTTTGCAGAGGATGATATGGTGGGGATATATGGGCATATCATTGTGTAAATAAACAAAACATATAAGCGTATGAAAAAGATTTTCTTATTTGCTTTTGCACTGCTCGCAAGCAGTGCGATGCAGGCACAACTACAGGAGTATTCGGCAGTAGAGTTGCGCAACGCAACTGATGCGGGTACATCGACCATCAACCATGTTTACTCGAATGCGCAAGGCGACATCTTCTTTATCGGCACAGCAGCATCGAACGGCGATAACCCCGCAGTATGGTACAAAGTGGACACCGTAGAGACTGCGCCTTTCCGCGTAAATGCAAAAAAGACAAACAGTAACTTGATTTTTGGCAAGCAGGCAGCCAAGGCAGAGACACCCAGTTGGTTCGGTGCGAGCAACCGCGGTAACTTCAGCAGTTTGGCTGCGACCGCAACTGACAACGGCGACTTGGTGATGGCTGTAACTTTCTGCCACTCGGACAGCAACTACTTGGCAGACAACAAAGCATTGCAAATGAACATGCTGACGAATACAGGTATTCACTCACAGAACAAATTAGAGGGAGCGTATAGCGTGGTAAACAACAAAATCGAGAACTATGGCGCATTGGTGGTAGCGACCCAAGACGCATGGCTGAACAACGCCCAAGTATTCCGCCAGATAGATGGGCAAGCCGACGGATTTAAGTTTGTAGATGTAGCCACCGACGGGACGAACTACTATGTGCTGACATTGCTCAACCCGGGATTGGTACTGGAAAGCGACACTATCAGAGCGGCTCACAAGAGCGGTAGTATAGCCGTACTGAAACTCAACAAAGAGTGGAAATTAGCCGGTTACTGCGTCAGTGAGGGTACTGCGGGCAAGAACATAGGTAACCTACGATATGCGGGCGGCAAACTGTACTACAGCGGTAACCTCACCGCCACGAAAGGCGGGTTGTTTGGCATGGGCGGCAAGACGATAGAGACCGCTAATGCCGGGAACGGCATTGTATTGGCTACGCTGGACACCGACCTAAAGTGCGAATCGCTGAACCTAATCGAAACCTGCGCTGCAGCCGGTAAGAAAAGCGGCGCCCTCACCATTTATGATGAGGTGATTGATGGTGCTAATGCATACTTGACCGGTTTCTTTATGGGCGGTATTGTGGTAGCAGGGGGCGACACGATGAGTGCAGCCAACGCCACGGCAGTGCTAATCAAATACGACTTGAGCAAAGGCAAGATAGCCCAAGCCACGCATTTGGAATCAACGGCTATCACCGGTGCTTCGAGCCTGATTGCACACGGGGACAGTATCTATATGTACGCCTACGACTGGGCAACCGAGAACCGTATCGCACTCTACGGCTATGACAAAGAACTGAATGCAGGCGACACAATTGCGTTGGTAGAAGCCACAGGAAAAGAGGTTAGCAACAGTGCAGTATGGACAGAGAAGGGTATCTTGGCATACTCATTCCGCACCGACAACACCATCACTTTTGCAGCCGACGAAAAGGAGACCTACACCGCAGTCGATGGTTTCCGCGCCATATTGGCACAACAGTATCTATTCAAAGAGCCGGAAACAGCAATAGACAATACTGTATTGCCGACCGAGAAAGCCGTGAAGTATATCCAAAACGGACAACTCTATATCCGCCGCGGAGAACATATTTTTAACGCTTTGGGACAACAACTCTAAGTGTTGGCATAGTAATTGTAGCAGTTCTATCGGGTGGTAGGACTGCCACATTGCTGTATTATATGTGGAAACAAACAACTTACACAATATGAAAAAAACACTATTTATGGCAGCCATGGTGGCTGTAATCGGGTTGGCATCTTGCTCCAAACCCACTGAGAATCAAGAGACTGTCTATTCGATAGACGAGGTGTATACACAAGCAGAAGAGTTGGTAGGCGATACGATCACCTTCCAAGGCGTATGTGCACACCTCTGCAAACACGGGGGACGCAAAGCCTTTTTGATGGGCACAGAGAGCGACACGATCTACACGGAGAACGACACGATTGTAAAGCCGAGAATACTGCGTGTAGAAGGGGCTGAGATGGGTAATTTTGATGCGGCTTGTATCAACAACCTTGTGCGCGTAAAAGGCGTACTGCACAGTTTTGAGTACCAACCCGAGCCGACGAACGACCCCGCAGAGAAACACGGTACGACCGGACAAGGGTGCGAGACCGAGAAACAGGCCATCAAAGAGTACTACGCCACCGCTATCAGTTACACGATCGTTGGGGCTGAAGAATGACCTCCCCAAGCCCCTCCAAAGGAGGGGATGTACTAAGCGGGACAGGGAAACATTAATTACCATGTAATTAGACATTAATTTCTTTCTCCGTATGCGCTTTTTTCTCCATTAATAGCGGTAACCATTAATTGCTCTGATGGGGCTCCATTAAAGGCCATTAAAGAGCCATTAAACATAGTATGGAACAACAAACAAAAATAAACAAAGGCGCGAAGGTGCGCAAATGGTTGCGTATCATCCATCGCGACTTAAGTTATGTATTCGCCGGGATGCTGTTGGTATATGCTATCTCGGGTATTGCACTGAACCACAAAGACAGTTTTAACAGTCAGTACTCGATCGTGCGTACCGACTATGCGCTGACGGCAACACCGCAAGCAGAGGTGTCGCAAAAGACTATCAATGAGTGGCTTACGGAATGCGGTGTAGAGGGGCAAGAGATACAGCATTACTTCCCCGATAACAACACCCTAAAGGTTTTTCTGAAGGGAAACAGCAACCTTGTAGTGGACTTGCAGAGCGGTAAGGCGGTATTGGAACAGGTGAAGAAACGCCCTTTCTTAGGCAGCCTAAGCAAACTGCACTACAATCCCGGAAAAGCATGGACATGTTTCTCGGATATCTTTGCCGGTTCGCTGATACTGATTATCATTACGGGTCTGTTTATGCTGAAAGGTAAGCACGGGCTATGGGGCATAGGCGGCATAGAGTTCGCCATAGGAATCTTGATTCCGCTGCTGTTTATCTTGCTATAAACGACTGATATACAGTTATCTAATCAAAAGAGGTCGCCTGATATTACATCGGGCGACCTCTTTTGGTTCATCGTTAAGGTTGTACCTTTTGACGGGGGCTACCGCTATTGGGATTGTTTGCGGAAACGGCTACGCAGTTTGGAGAGCAAGGCGATGAGCAGTGTCCCATGCCCCACCTTAGGAAGGAGGAGGCTCATAGTATCGGCGAAACGATCCACACGCTGAAGGCGGGTGCGCCAAGTCCGGCGGATAGTGCGGGTCTCTTGCTCGATGCTGTGTCGTTGCTGCTGCGCCTGTTGCTCCAAGCGCATACGCTCTGCCTGCAACTGCCCGACAGAACGCAATCGGCTGAGGTCAGTCATGGTCCGCCTCCTTTCCATTGTCATCAGCAAAGAGGATAGCACTGAGCGTACCGATGAGGGGATTGACGAACCACTGCTTGCGGAAGGCTATCGCCAAGACGAGCAAGAGCAGATAGACACCACCGATGATCAAGCATGCGCCCCACATCGGGACCCATTGAGCGAGGACAAAAACCAACGCCAAGGCAGCGAATGCCAAGAAGGCAAAGAGAAGCAGAACCACCACCAATGCCAATAGCACCAAGCCGAGGATGCGGCTCAGTTTGTCCAAGAGGGAGAGGCGAAGCAAGTCGTACCTCGAACGGAGATACGACTTGCAATCCGCCAACAACTTATCGTATTGCGACTCGTCCATACTCATTAGGCTTTGGAGTCTGCAATCGCCTCATCTACAGCGGCTTTCAGTTCGTCATCAGTGAAACAACCTTTCACCTTGGCAAGCACTTTGCCGACAAAGGATTCTAACTCGTCTTTGCTAAGGGGCAGCCCTTTCTCGCGTGCCAAGTCAGCAATCTGACGACGGATTTCTTCCCCACTCTTCGGGGCAAACAACAAGGCTGCAGCGGCTCCGAGCACTGCTCCACCGGCAAAGGCAGCCAATACTTTTCCTAAATTTGCCATAGTTCTTTCAGTTAAAGGGTTAATACTTACAAGGTAGTGTGCAAAAGGCGTGCCAAGCGAGCGACACTAAGAGGAAAAAGACCTCCCCAAGCCCCTCCATAGGAGGGGATGTCACACAGCGGGGAACAAGGGAACATATAATTACCATATAATTAGACATATAATTTCTTTTTGCTCCATAAATATTGGGAAACTGCGCTAATTGCGGTTAGACCTCCCCAAGCCCCTCCATAGGAGGGGATGTCGCACAGCGGGGAACAAGGGAACATATAATTACCATGTAATTAGACATTAATTTCTTTGCTCTCTATGCAACACCATTGCCATTAAAATGCAGAGGGACTAAGGGAACATATAATTACCATATACTATGAATTCCCAAAAAATAAATTAGTGTTTGCGTTGTATGGGGTCTCTATGCATACCATTACAGGGACATTAAAAACTATTTCTTTTGTCCCGAATGGCGGAAATTGGGCGGAGGATGAGAGAAAATGGCAAGAAAAAGCGGGTAAGGCTTGTGAGAATGAGAAATTTGTAGTAATTTTGCGATCGCTTTTGCAGTGTGCAGTTTTTGCACTATGCAGGGGCGATAGATGTAACATCGTTTGGATAGAAGCGCATAGCGGCAGACATCGGGCGAGGTTATGATTGTTTCACTAAAAAAACTTTTTAGTCATGTACTTGACATCAGAAAAAAAAGCAGAACTCTTTGCTAAGTATGGCAATGACGCTAAGAACACCGGTTCTGCAGAGAGCCAAATTGCTCTGTTCACTTTCCGTATCAACCACCTTACCGAGCACTTGAAACAAAACCGCAAGGACTTCGGTACGGAGCGTGCGCTGACGAACCTTGTAGGTAAGCGTCGTCGTATGTTGGATTACTTGAAGGATCGCGACATCGAGCGTTATCGTGCTATCATCAAAGAGTTGGGTATCCGTAAGTAATCTGCGGAGTTCTCTGCTCAGAGAGATTTGGATTTGCGAGGACGCAAGGCGTTGGCGCAAGACTAAGAGAAAAAGAGACTGTCCGATGGGCAGCCTCTTTTTGTGTGGTGAATTAGGGGATTAGCATTACTCAAACTCTGCACCTGTGGCGGTGTAGTATTTACCACCTTGGTGTATCATAAGCAGTCCATTACGAATGAATTTTGCGGGCATCTCGACGCCAACATCTACGCCCGTGGTTTTGAAAGTACCACTATAGGCTTTCACGATATTGCCTGCACTATTCTTAGCATTGATAGTATAATGGTAGGTTGTACCGCTTTCCAAACCATCCACTACGAAATTGAACCCATTGTTCGCCACCTGGGGTGTCGCCGGCTCTTGGCTGCGAGCGGGGGCATCAAAACGAATGTTTTGCAATACGCCATTGGCATCAAATATGAGCAAACAAAACAAACTGCTACCTTTACTAATATCTATGGTATAGGTAGTAGCACTCGGGTCTTGAGGCCAAATAATCTCCACATAGTGGTCAGAAGGATTAAGAATCGGCTCATCTACAGCGACCTGTTTGGCAGATAGCGGCAACACGATAAAGTCTTTCCAACACTCTGTTTGTCTGTATTTCTCCACCGACTCGGCAGGGACATACAAGGGTATGGTTGGCACACCATAAAAGGCATCATCATAAATTTCAGGCGGCTCTATTGCATAGCAAGTTACTGAAGTTAATGCAGAACAATCACGGAATGCACTAATCTCCACCGATGTAACATACTGAGGGATAGTAATAGTTGAGAGGCCGGAACAGCCATCAAAAGCATTATTACCAATTAGAGTAACAGTAGTAGGAAGGGCTACTGTTCTTAGGTTAGGGCACCTCATAAACATACACCCCTGCACAGATTTCACACCTCGCCCAATGACTACAGACGATAATGACGAATCTCCCGAAAATATGCCGCCACCAAGTTCTATCACACTCCCCGGAATTGTAACAGAATCTAATACCAGACAGGATGCGAAAGCACTAGAACCTATATTCTTTACACTATTAGGGATACTAATCGTAGCAAGATTACTACAACCTTCAAAAGCCTCCGTCTCAATACTTTTAACACTTTTAGGTAAGACGACACTTCTTAGGCCTTCGCAATAATAGAATGCGGCAGGTCCTATGATGTTAATCGTGTTTGGAATGATGGTATTTTGGCACCCGGCGATCAGAGCATTGGTAGAAGTTTCAATGATTGCATTGCAATTATCACGGCTATCATATTTAGGGTTGCCCTGTTCTACCGAAATTGACTGTATATTACTACACCATGCAATCATTTGATATCCTATCCGGATTACAGACTTGGGTATAGTGAGGGATTTTAACCCACGGCATCCTCGAAATGTATAGTTACCGATAAGTATTACACTATTAGGAATAGTGATTTCGGTCAGACTACTACATCCCTCAAATGCACGGGCACCAATACTTATCACACTATTGGGAATGATAACTGAGGCAAGATTAGCACAATAATAAAATGCACCGGCATCAATCTTTGTTACGCTATAATCTTTACCATTATATGTAACAGACGAAGGAATACAGACCGAAGAAAGTCCAACAAACTCCTTATGGGATACTACTGCCACGGTGCTATCGCTCGTACAATCGTAATACAAATCACCATATTGGAAGCCATGCGCCATATTGGTTGCTACAAATAGGAATAGGATAAAAGTAAATAACTTCTCTTTCATAATACTTTATACTTTTGTACTTTGCGAGTGCAAAGATACTACATTTTTTGCATGTTTGCAAACAAATGGATAAGTTTAGCGGGGAGGGGCGGGCTTGGCAAGCCCGCGACGGGGACGCTTCGCGGGCGGGGGGATAGACGGAATAGAGGATATAGATAGACTAGGAACTCTATATAGACTAGGAGAACTAGGGACAGGGGGGCGGGGGAGACAGAAAGGGCGAAATCGATGCCTAAGACCTCGGTATCGAAACGGCAGAATGTCGCCAGCGACGCATACAGCGCGGGAGCGGAAATCGGTTACGATTTCTTCTCGCTGAACAAGACCTTACGCGAAAAAAAGCAGCAGTTCTTCCTCTTTGCACGCTACGACATCTACGATGCGCAAGCCAAGATAGACGCCAGTCGCAACTATTGGGCAGGGCGCCAGAAACTATCGTGCGGTTTCAACTATTTCCCTATCCCGCAGATAGTGGTGAAAGGCGAGTTTGGCTATGGCATACTGAACCAGAATCCGCACTCGGAGAACCGATACAACAACGAGCCGTATATCGCGCTGAGTATCAACTACTGCGGAATGTTCTCGATGTAGATTTTGGAAAGCAGGCGGATAAGACCTATCCGACAAAAAAGACAAGCATAAGCAAATAAATAACTAACAAATAAACGATAATGAAAAAGATTTTCTTTTACGGAATGCTGCTTGTAGCAGCGGCAACGAGTATGACCTCGTGTGAGCAAAATGGCAATGGCGTAGAAAATCCTAAGGATAATCCAAAGGACACTACCATATTGTCAAAGAAAGAACAAGCCTTGAAGGCAGCAATGACTCCGTATGTGGACAACACGGTGATTGCCACCTACAAGAACCTCTCCGATGCGACCATCACACTCTACAACAACTGCGAAAATATCTTCAGCAAGTTTGAGGCAAAGACGCTCACCGATGCCGATGTGCAGGCGGCCGCCAAAGCGTGGACCGATTCCCGACGCTACTGGGAGTTGAGCGAGGCATTCCTGTTCGGCCCCGCAGCCAACCACAACATTGACCCACATATCGACTCATGGCCACTTGACAAAGACGGTATGGATGCTATGCTCGGCAACGCCGAACAGATGAAACTGATAGAGGAGCAAGGTGCTGATTATGTGGGTGATAAACTCGGCTATGGTTTGCTCGGCTTCCATGCCTATCGAGTATATGCTCTATGCCAACGACAATGCTGACAAGAGCAATGTGCGCACACATAACATCTCGACCTACACCCGTGCGGAGTTGGTTTACCTTGTGGCTGTGGCAGAAGATTTGCGCAACCAGACGGTGGCTCTCGAGGCTTCGTGGGCAAGCGTCAGCAATGTGAGCAAGGAGAAACAGGCTATCTTGGAAGAGGCTGAGATTGACTATGGTGTAGAGTTCAGCAAGGGCTACGGCTCGTATATGAAAGTGGCTACCGGCGGTACTTACGCCACCTATCAGGAGGCAGCCGAAGAGTTGATCCAGGGCTGTATCGACATTGCCGATGAGGTAGGTAACACCAAGATCGGTCGCTCGAACACCGCTACCTCGGAAGAAGACCGCAACTACATCGAGAGCCCATACGCGCTGAACTCGATTGAGGACTTCCAAGACAACATCCGCTCGATACAGAACGCATACTGCGGCAGCCAAGCAGGCGATGCATCGGTATCGGACTACATCAAATCGGTGGACGCAAACCTCGATGCAGAGTGCCGCAAGGTTATCGAAGACGCCATCAACGCCATCGGTCAGATTGCAGAGCCGTTTGCATTGGACGCTAATGCCAAGGGTGCTGCTGCCACCAACGCAGTGAAAGTGGTAGGAACAGACCTTGTGAATGTACTGAACAAAGTGAACGCCAAACTGAGCGCACAAGACTAATCACAAATAAATCAATAGAATATGAAAAAGTCATATCTTATGACGGGTATGCTTGTCAGTGTTTTTGCACTGGCAAGTTGCCATATTGAACAGGGTGGTCAAAACGAGCCCACCAACAAAGACACCGAACTTCCGGATTGGTACTACACGGGCGGACAACTCGGTACATCTTTTCTATCCACAGCCAACGCATACGAGCAGCCGACACCATCGGTAGAGAACGGCAACTGGATGGAGTCGTTTAAGGCCGGAGAGGCATTGTTTGAGAAGCAGTTTATGAGCAACACGAGCGGTACACGCGGCGGCTTAGGACCGGTATATGTGCGTTCCTCGTGTATCCACTGCCACCCCGGCTACGGGCATGGCAAGTCGGTGGCAGAAGGCACCTACAACTCGTCGGAGATAGGTAACGGCACGCTGCTTGTGATCTACGACCCCGCAACGGAAGCCTACAAGACTTGGGTAGCCGGTATGCCTCAGTTGCACGCCGTTGCCCCCTTCAAAGCCCCAATAGACGAGAGCAAGATCACGGTCAGTTGGAAGACCGTCAGCACCTGCGCTGCCAGCGGCAACAAGATGGCTTTTGCCGACGGCGAGACCTTTGAGTTGCGTTACCCAGAAGTGAACATGCCGGAAGACGCTATCTATGGGCACGAGCAGTTGGACCTCGGGCAATACGAGGTAAAACTAGAGAACACGATAGGTATCTTTGGTACGGGTCTGACCGACGCTATCCCCGACGACTCGATTACCGCTCAATGGGCGAAAGAGGAGAAGGCTTATGCTGCAGGCTATCTAAAGCACTGGAAATCAGCGTGGTTTGAAGGCGGCAGTTGGAAAGCCGAGAACGGTGCTTACTACGCTAACTCGAAGCAGGGCGACGGCACGAAGTATGTGCGCCGCTACACCTATGCCATGTCGCGCGGACCGTTGCTCGACGCTGCCGGAGCGAATGCGATATGGAACATCACCAATGTAACGCGCTCCGACCGCCGCTACCACTACTTAGACCTCGCAGGCAAAAACTACGCCACCATCTCGTCGAAAGACCCGGATGTACAAGCCGGTTTCCCCGCTTACATTGAGAAAATTGACCCGAAACACGAGCACGCCGAGTGGTTCACCGACAATGTAGAGCAGAATATCTACAACTATCTGACCAGCACCGACCTGCCTGTGGAGATGTCGGACGACGAGTACTCCGATTTTATGGTTTGGCACCGCGGTTTGGCAGTACCGGCGGCGCGTGATGTGAAGGACAAAGATGTGCTGCGCGGGCGTGAACTCTTCACGCAGATCGGTTGCGCCGAGTGCCACCGTCCGTCGTGGACCACAGGCGCAGACTACATCCAAGACCCGAACAAGTTCTTCACCCGCAACAACGATATGCCGCGTTATCCATACCAGACCATCTGGCCCTACACCGACTTTGTACAGCACAAACTCTGTATGGAGAAAGATATCCGTACCGGTTGGTGCCGCACCACTCCACTATGGGGCCGCGGTTTGCACCAGAAAATCACAGGCGATGCGTACGAAGCATGTATGCACGATACACATGCCCGCAATGTGGTGGAGGCTATCATGTGGCACGGCTACAGCGAGGAGAGCGACGCCTTTGAGACAACCAAAGCCTTCTACAACCTGTCGAAAGCCGACCGCGACGCACTAGTGAAATTTGTGAACGCCATCTGATCTCGATGTGCGTCTCCGCTCCACTAATGACGGTTACACAGAGGAACAAAAGGGAACATTAATTACCATGTAATTAGACATTAATTCCTTTGTTCCGCTTATGCTCTACGGGACTCCATTAAACGCCACTAAATAGCCATTAAAACTGTCATTTTGTCCCGAATGCAGAGAATGTAGAGATTGCATTATCTGCTTTTGGGAAAAATAGACAGAATGTAGGGGCCGCTACCGGAAACTATGCGCAAGAAGCGCAAAATTAGCGAGATAATGCAAAGAAAAGCCGATAGAATTTGGATAATCGGAAATTTTGTAGTAATTTTGCAGCCGATTTGCGCTGAGTCTCTGGCGATTGAAGTAGGTAGCGGGCGAGCGGGGCGACAGTCCGGCGAGAAGCAAGCACCGAATAGTAGTGAATACTCTGCGCTGTAACCATTTAATTATCAAACAGAAATGGATTTGATTAAGATTGCCGAAGAGGCATTCGCCGGTGAAAAGAAAGAGTTTCCGGCATTCAAAGCCGGTGATCAGATCACGGTGGCTTATCGTATTAAAGAGGGTAACAAGGAGCGTATCCAGGAGTTCCGTGGCGATGTAATCGCTATTCACGGCAGCGAGGACAAGAAACGCTTCACCGTTCGCAAGATGTCGGGCAATGTAGGTGTAGAGCGTATCTTCCCTATGGACAGCCCCTTCATTGAGAGCATCACCGTTAACAAGTACGGTAAGGTTCGTCGCTCGAAGATTTACTACCTCCGCAACCTCACAGGTAAGAAGGCTCGTATTCAAGAACGCCGAGTTAAGTAAACCAAAAGGGAAAAGAAAGAGCCGCAAGGCTCTTTTTTTTTCGAGGATACTGAAGGACCTCCCCAAGCCCCTCCAAGGGAGGGGATGTGTGTGCGGGGGAGGGGAGAACAAGGAATAAAGAATAAAGAACAAGGAACAAAGAACAAGGAACAAAGAACAAGGAACAAAGAACAAGGATAAAAAGCAGATTAGGCTATGTCCGGATTTCGTTTAGAGAGTGCATATAAGCCGACAGGCGACCAACCGCAGGCGATAGAGTCGCTTGTGAGCGGTGTGCGTGCGGGTGCGCCGGCACAGGTGTTGTTGGGCGTAACGGGAAGCGGAAAGACTTTTACGGTGGCGAATGTAATCAACCAACTAAACCGCCCCACCCTAATCATGAGCCACAACAAGACACTTGCGGCTCAGTTGTACTCGGAGATGAAGGCCTTTTTTCCCCACAATGCCGTAGAGTATTTTGTATCGTACTACGACTACTACCAGCCCGAAGCGTATATCCCCTCGACCGACACCTATATAGATAAGGACTTGAGTATCAATGAGGAGATTGACCGCCTGCGTCTGTCCGCCGTAGCCGCCCTGCTGAGCGGGCGAAAGGATGTGATTGTGGTGTCGTCGGTGAGTTGTATCTATGGTTTGGGTTCTCCGCAAGACTTCACGCAGAACTGTATCTCGCTAAGGCGTGGCGAATACCTGCCGATGGACGAGTTTCTGAAACAGTTGGTAGCCGCACAGTATATCCGCAACGACATCGAGTTGGCTCGCGGGCGTTTCCGCGTGAAAGGCGACACGGTGGATATTGCGTTGGCCTACGCCGACTATGTGGTGCGTATTGAGTTTTTCGGGAACGAGGTAGATACTATCTCGACGGTTGACCCCGTGGACGGCAGCATGATAGAGGAGTTTGACAAATACAACATCTCGCCTGCGACGATCTTCTGCACCAGTCAGGAGCATATAGCGTCTGCGATGTCGCAAATCAAATTGGATCTTGCCAATCAGGTAAACTATTTTCAGGAGATAGGCGAACCGCTCTATGCGAAGCGTATCGAGGAGCGTGTAAAATACGACCTGGAGATGATACAGGAACTCGGTTACTGCTCGGGTGTGGAGAACTACAGCCGATATTTCGACGGTCGTGAGGCGGGCAGTCCACCCTATTGTTTGCTGGATTACTTCCCGAAAGACATGCTGCTGGTGATAGACGAGAGCCATGTAACCGTACCTCAGATACGAGGGATGTACGGTGGGGACAAGTCGCGCAAAGATAACCTCGTCAACTACGGTTTTCGTCTGCCTGCGGCACGCGATAACCGCCCGTTGACCTTCGATGAGTTTGAGCAGAAGACGGGGCAGACGATCTATGTATCGGCGACACCCGATGAATATGAGTTGCAGCGTTCGGAAGGTGTGGTGATAGACCAGGTCATCCGTCCGACAGGTCTGCTTGACCCCGAGATAGATGTGCGCCCGACGGAGCATCAAGTGGACGACCTGATGGAGGAGATACAGCAGCGCATTCAGAAAGATGAGCGTGTGCTGGTAACGACACTGACGAAGCGTATGGCAGAGGAACTGGACGAGTATCTGCGTCGATACGGCATTCGCTCTGCTTATATCCACTCGGACATAGACACGATAGAGCGGGTGAAGATCATGGAGGACTTGCGCAAGGGCTTGTACGATGTGCTGGTGGGTGTGAACCTGCTGCGTGAGGGATTGGACTTGCCGGAGGTAAGCCTGGTAGCGATATTAGACGCCGACAAGCAGGGTTTCTTGCGCGATAAACGAAGTCTGACACAGACGGTAGGGCGTGCGGCAAGGCATGTGAACGGCAAGGCGATTATGTACGGCGACACCATCACTGCGGCCATGCAAGCGACGATAGACGAGACTAACCGCAGGCGCAAGATACAGATGGCATACAACGAGGCACACCACATCACGCCAACGGCGATAAAGAAAGACATCAACACCTCGGCTCTTGCCTCGCTCTACAAAGACCCCGAGCAGGAGAAAGAGAAAGTGGAGCAAGCGATACGCGAGTCGTGGAAGAGTGCGGACTGGCAGAAAATGGACAAGAAAGCGTTGGGCAAAGCCATTGAACAGAAACGGCGTGCGATGCTGGCTGCCGCCAAGGAGTTGGACTTCGACAACGCCGCACGGCTACGCGATGAGATGCTCGCTATGGAGAACCGCTTGGAGGCGATTACAGGACAATGACCTCCCCAAGCCCCTCCATGGGAGGGGATGTAGCACAGCGAGGACATAGACTCCGTTAATACCGGTTAATGGACGATTAAACATGTAATTACCCTTGGTTTTTCAACATATACTTATCATGTAATTAAACATATAATTAGGCATATTTTCCTATTTCTCTTTACACAAAAACATTCAATAATGTGTTCAAGAATTTTACAAAAACATCTACTATAC
>OGRD01000857.1_pt1 | contig 13856 bp, 8 predicted proteins | sample 1553441 | NCBI WGS metagenome assembly OGRD01 (sample SAMEA2580106, study PRJEB22360) | human gut metagenome | biome: human gut; feature: human-associated habitat; material: faeces | place: Denmark | collected 2008/2010
AATTCGGGATGATTTTGCCATTCTTCTTTACTTCCCAAATATACTACTGAAGTTAGTTTTGTACAAACATCAAAAGCTTTCGCATCAATATATTCTAGTGAAGATGGTAATTCAATTTTTTCTATATTATAGCAACTACTAAATGCATATGGTTCAATTATTCGTAATTTTTTTGATAACTTTACATAGCGAAGTTTTTTACATTCAGAAAATGCTGCTACCCCAATTGATTCAACACTATTTGGTAGTACGATTGCTTCTAAGCATTCAACATTTTTAAAAACATAAGGGCAAATTCTAACAACTTTAGAAATCAATTTGATTTCTTTTGCATTTTTACCTGTTGCGTAGGCTATTACCTTTTTGCCATCTTTGGTATATATAATATCATTTTTACTAAGATATCTATGATTTCTAGGATCTACTACTAGGCTATTAAGTCTGTAACAACGGTATCCTGTAAAGCTCTCCGCAATATATCTTATCGATTCATTTATTGAGATTCCTCTCAAGCTTTGACAATCGGTTAAAGCATAAGGACCAATTATCAATAGATTTTCAGGTAATACAATATTTTCTAAACCTTGATATCCTCTTAAAGCATTCCTTTCAATTTCATAAATCGAATTAGAACAAACTATTTTCTTTAATTCATCTTTATTTTTGCATTTAAATTCACTTGATATTTTCGTTATCGTGTGAGGTAGATATATTGTCGTTTCACTACCACGATATTCTTTAAGAATACCTTCTTCAATAACAAAATCCTTAAGTTGTTTTTTGGCATTAGTTTCAATATTATTTTCTTGTTGATAGATTTTTAGTTCTTTTTCACTCCATTTGTTTTTTCTACCAATTATCTTTACACTAGCATTAGGTACAATTGCATTGTCGTAAAGAGTAATTAAATCCCAGTTTTCTTTATCACCACTAAAAACTATGGTTGGAACTTCTGATACCATCAATCCTCCTGTCGCAACACTTAGCAAAGTACTTGGTAAAAAAATTTTCTTTGCGGGGCACTGTAAAAATGCATTTTCACAAATACTTGTTACATTACAAGGTATCTCAATTTTTTTCAAGTTGGTAAATTGAAAACTACCTGTACAGATTGTACTTAACCATTTTGACAATTTTACACTTTCAAGTTTAGATTCGCAAAAAGCATAATTACCAATCCATTTGGTGTTAGAACCAATGATTACTTTTTTTAAAGTTTTATTGGCAAAAAAGGCGTAATCTCTAATGTAATATACTGAGTTGGGAACTGTAAAACTAGTTTTTGTTAAACCGTTGGCATAGAATAATAAAACTGATTCGTCTTCTGAATACAAGCTTCCCTTTATAGCTTTATAATATTGGTTATCATCCGATACGATAAATTCTATTATATTATTTGCATACATAAATGCTGTTGGATCAATATCAGTTAAAGAATTGGGAATATTTACGCTTTTTAAATTTGCGCAATTTACAAAGGCTTGTTTATCAATTTTTTTAATACCTTCGTTTAAAATAATTTTTTCAATATCAAAACAATTTTTAAATGCCTCAACACCTATTGATTTGATACTTTTAGGTAATTCTAAAACTTTATCAGTACCATAGTATTTTTTTATTTCATCATTTACTATTTCAAAGTCATTTATTGTCATAAATTCACCTTCTTTGCTTATTTAGTATATCATTTTATTATTTTTATTTCAAGGTAATTGAAAAGGTGGCTTTAAAACCACCTTTTAGTCTCAATTATTTTTTGATATCGTATTGAGGAGCATTTACATCTTCTTGAATTTCAACATCATCTTCACTAACAAGACCAGTACCAGCAGGGATTAGACCACCGATAATGATATTTTCTTTTAATCCATCTAAAGTGTCAATCTTACCACGGATTGCGGCTTCAGTTAATACTCTAGTTGTTTCTTGGAATGATGCGGCTGATAAGAATGAATCAGCTTTCAATGATGCTCTTGTGATACCAAGTAATACTGGTTTTACAACTGGAAGTCTACGACCAGCTTCATAGCATTCTTTAATTACTTTATATATTTCAGGTTTAGAAATGAATGTACCTGGTAATAAATCAGTATCACCTTCATCAATAACAACAACTTTTTGAAGCATTTGTTTTATGATGATTTCAACATGTTTATCAGAAATAGCAACACCTTGAGTTCGATATACTTTTTGAACTTCTTTTAGGATATATTTTTCTACTTTATCAACTGAGGCAACACGTAATAATTCTTTTGGATGGATTAATCCTTCAGATACTAGGTCACCAGCTTCAATATGATCACCAACTTTAACAATTGGTTTCTTACCAGCATCAGTTAAATAAGTTTTACTATTTCCTTCAATTGGACTTTCAACTGTTATTTCAGTACGATTATCTAATCTTGTATCAACTTTTGTAATTACACCTTTAACTTCAGAAATGATACCTTTACCTTTTGGTTCACGTGCTTCAAATAATTCTTGAATACGAGGAAGACCTTGAGTGATATCATCGCCACCAGCAACACCACCACTATGGAATGTACGCATTGTTAATTGGGTACCAGGTTCACCGATTGATTGAGCTGCAACGATACCAACAACTTCACCTTTTTCAACAATTCCAGTAGTTGATAGGTCAGAACCGTAACATTTTACACAAACACCAACTTTTGAGTCACATGTTAATAATGTTCTAACAGTTACTTCTTTTACTCCTGCATCAACAATTTTTTGAGCAATTGCTTCACTGATAAATTCGCCTTTATCAACTAAAACAGTCTTTTTACCATCAACTTTTGCAACAACAGGTTTTGCGGCAAAACGTCCAACGATACGATCTTTTAAGTTAACACAAACGTTTTTATCTGAATAACCATTAGGTGTCTTTTCTGGATCCTTATAATATAGAGTAGTTAATACCATACCTTTATCAGTACCACAATCAACTTTAGTAATTGTAATATCTTGTGATACGTCAACTAAACGTCTTGTTAAGTATCCTGATTCAGCTGTCTTTAAGGCTGTATCTGTTGAACCTTTACGAGCACCATGTGTTGAAATAAAGAATTCAGACATTGACATACCTTCAATAAAGCAAGCTTTTACTGGAATTTCCATTGATTCACCATTTGGCTTAGCCATCAATCCACGCATACCTGCAAGTTGTGTAAAGTTACTTGAACTACCACGGGCACCAGAATCGGCCATCATGAATATATGGTTCTTAGTTGCGTCAACTTTCATCTTTGCCTTAATTGCAGATTCGATATCATCTTTTGCTTTATTCCATACGTCAATAACCATTCTTGTTTTTTCAGCTCTAAGCATTGTACCACGACGATACATTTGATTGTATTTCTTAACTGTTTCTTCAGCTTTTGCGATGATATCACCTTTTTCATTAGCAATAACAACGTCGAAGGCTGAAACAGTAATACCAGCAATTGTAGAATATTTGAAACCTAAGTCTTTCATCTTATCTAGTGTTTTTGATGTTTCCGCAAGTTTAGATTGTCTGAATACTTCACTGATACTCATACTCAACATACTCTTCTTAAATGGTTCAACTAATGGAGCATTTTTAATTATTTCGCGATAGTTTTCACCACGCTTAACAAAGTAACGAAGTGGTGTGCCATTTGCAAGATTATCTTTTGTAGGCTCATTTACATATATGAATTTTTCTGGGAAGATTTGATTAAAAATCATTTTACCATAAGTAGTTATTAAGTATTGATTTTTTAGTTCATTATTTAATTTTACTTTTTCTTCATAATTAGGATCATTTACATCTAAATGAACGAAAGGTTTGCTTATAGCATAACCTGGAATAACAAATCTTGTATGAAAGTCAATAGCGCCTTCTTCATAAGCATGAATAACTTCTTCTTCGCTAGAGAAAGCTTTACCTTCTCTACCAGGAACAAAGAAACGACCAACGCTTGGAGTAATACCAGCTTCAATATCATTCTTCAATGCTTCAATATCGCGATATTCTACTTCATCATTTACAATTATTTTGTTATTAAATTCTATTTCGCAAGTTAAATATGCATTGTATACTTCTTCCCACGTTTTATATTCACGATCAATTTGTGAACGTTCAATAGAAAGATAATAGTTACCTAAAATCATATCTTGTGATGGAGTAACAATTGGTTTACCATCTTTGGGTGCTAAGATATTTTTAGATGCCAACATCAATAATCTTGCTTCAGCTTGAGCTTCTTCAGATAGTGGTACATGCACTGGCATTTGGTCACCATCAAAGTCAGCATTGAAGGCAGTAGTTACAAGTGGATGTAGTCTAATTGCTTTACCTTCAACTAATTTTGGTTCGAAAGCTTGAATTGAAAGTCTATGAAGAGTAGGAGCACGGTTTAATAAAATCGGGTGTTCTACTACAACATGTTCTAAGGCTTCCATAGCTTCTGGAGCACCACGTTCGATTAATTCCTTAGCACGTTTAACACCTGCTTTTTCTTTTGACGCAAGTGATATTGTAGTGCCATTATCAACCGTTATTGTATTAGCTTCATTTAATTCTTTTTGACGTAAGTAATTGATAATAAATGGTTTAAATAAAATTAATGCCATTTCACGAGGAATACCAGCTTGATACATCTTCAAATCTGGTCCAATTACAATTACTGAACGACCTGAATAGTCTACACGTTTACCTAATAGGTTTTGACGGAAACGTCCTTGTTTACCTCTTAAAATATCTGATAATGATTTAAGTGGACGATTTTTATCTAATGCAGCTTTATTCTTACGTTTTGAGTTATCAATTAAAGAATCTACTGCTTCTTGTAACATACGTTTTTCATTCTTGATAATAATCTCTGGAGAGAATGATTCAATTTGCTTTCTTAAACGTGTATTACGTGAGATAATTCTACGATATAAATCATTTAAGTCAGTTGTTGCAAATCTACCACCATCTAATTGTACCATTGGTCTTAAATCAGGTGGAATAACAGGGATAACATCCATTACCATCCATTCTGGTTTATTATTAGAATGATAGAATGCTTCTACTATTTCAAGTCTTTTAATAAGTTTTTCTCTTCTTTGTTTAGTAGCAACTTTTAATTCAGCGCGGATTTCTTCAATAGTCTCTTGTAAATCAATACTTTGTAATAAGAACTTAATAGCTTCGGCCCCTGTTTTTACTTTGTATTGGCCAAAGTATGTACGACTATATCTACTATGTTCTTGTTCAGTAATTACACGACCAGGGAATAAATCTTCAATTGAATCATCATTTACTTCTGTAATAATGTATGAAGTAAGTGCTGCAATTTCTAAAACATCTTTTGTTTTCATATCAAGTAAAATAGCGATTTTACTTGGAGTATTTCTTAAATACCAAATGTGAACTACTGGAGCCGCAAGAGCAATATAACCCATTCTCTCACGACGAACCTTACTTTCAGTTAGTTCAACACCACATTTTTCACAGACTTTGTGTTCACCTGTTACATTTTTACGTGATTTACCACATGCACATTGGTAATCTTTAGTAGGACCAAAAATTACTTCACAATATAAGCCATCTCTTTCAGGTTTTAAAGTACGATAGTTAATAGTTTCAGCTTTTTTAACTTCACCTTTTAACGTATATTCTACTGTTTGGCCTGATTCATTTACATAGGTTACTTTATCCTTATGAAGTGGATCATAAGTGAATTTTCTACCTTGTAAGACTGGGTTAGCCCATGAAATTATTTCCTCAGGTGAGGCAATTCCTATTTGTAAATATTTATACTTTCTCAAATAATTCACCCCTTAATTATAGGCCTCGTTTACTTGCTTGTGCTTGCGCAAACTCATCTACGAGACTCTTATTGGCAACATCAACACCTTCATTGTCAACAAGTTTAACACTTAAGCCTAAGCCTTGCAATTCTTTAATTAAAGCACGGAAGGCTTCTGGAATACCTGGTGTAGGTAATGGTTCACCATCAACGATGGCTTTATATACTTTGTTACGACCAATAATATCATCTGATTTTATTGTCATCATTTCTTGTAATGTATGTGCTGCTCCATATGCTTCTAGAGCCCAAACTTCCATTTCACCGAAACGTTGACCACCGTTTTGGGCCTTACCACCCATAGGTTGTTGTGTTACTAGTGTGTATGGTCCTTCACTTCTTGCATGAAGTTTATCATCAACCATGTGTGCAAGTTTAATCATATACATGACACCAACAGAAATCTTGTTATCAAAACGACGTCCTGTGCGACCATCGAATAAATATGTTTTACCATTTTCATCGATAATAGCACGTTTGTTAGCAGGATTTTCTCTAGCTAATTCTTCGTCTTTTTCACGAGCTTCATTCATTATATCTACGATATCTTGATGAGTTAAACCATCAAATACTGGAGTTGCAACATGAACGCCAAGTTTCTTTGCGGCCATACCAAGATGTATTTCTAATACTTGTCCAATGTTCATACGTGAAGGAACACCTTGTGGATTCAACATAATATCGATTGGAGTACCATCTGACATGAATGGCATATCTTCAATAGGTAAAATATTTGAAATAACACCTTTATTACCATGACGACCTGACATTTTGTCACCTTCAGTAATCTTACGTTTTTGTACGATATAAACTCTAACTACTTCATTTACTCCTGGTGGTAATTCGGCACCTGATTTACGATTGAAACGTTCGATACGGTGTACAATACCACTTCCACCATGTGGAACCTTTAATGAAGATACTCTAACATCTTTTGAGTTATCTGAGAATAATGCTTGAGATAATCTTTCTTCTGGAGTAGGTTCAGTAATACCTTTGGGAGATACTTTACCAACTAGTGTATCGCCTTCTTTTACTTCAGCGCCAAGACATACAATACCATTTTCATCTAAGTTAGCAATAGAATCTTTACTTTCACCATCTAGGTCACGAGTAATTTCTTCTTTACCAAGCTTTGTATCTCTAACTTCACAAGTATATTCTTCAATGTGAATTGAAGTATATACGTCATCTTGAACAAGTCTTTCACTCATAATTACGGCATCTTCAAAGTTGTAACCGTTCCAAGTCATAAAGGCAATTACAACGTTTCTACCTAAAGCAAGTTCACCTTGATCCATTGATGAACCATCAGCTAAAACGTCACCAGCTTTTACTTTTTCACCTGGTTCAACGATTGGTCTTTGGTTTACACAAGTTGAGTGATTAGATCTATCATATTTGTTTAATAGGTAAGTATGTTTTTCACCTTTCATATCGCGTACGATAATCTTATTACCATCAACATATTCTACAACACAATCAAAGTCTGCGCAGATTGCAACACCAGAGTCTTTTGCGGCCTTGTATTCAATACCAGTACCTACAAATGGTGCTTCAGGCTTTAATAGCGGAATTGCTTGACGTTGCATATTGGCACCCATTAGCGCACGTGTTGTATCATCGTGTTCTAGGAATGGAATACATGCTGTAGAAATAGCAACGATTTGTTTTGGTGAAACGTCAATTAAATCCACATTCATACGATCAGTTTCAATAAATTCACCATATTGACGAGCAATTACTTTATCATCAAGGATAACTAATTGACCAGTCTTAGGATCTTTACCCATATTAACGTTTGCTTCCGCAATTATAAATTCTTCTTCTTTATCAGCAGTAAAATATTTTACTTCATCTGTGATAATTGCAAGACGATTTTCTTTATCTTTCTTAACAATTAAATATGGAGTTTCAATAAAACCAAATTCATTAGCTCTAGCATAAGATGCAAGTGAGTTAATCAAACCAATGTTTTGACCTTCTGGTGTTTCTACTGGACAAATTCTTCCATAATGTGATGAGTGTACGTCACGTACTTCGAAACCAGCACGGTCACGAGAGATACCACCTTGACCTAAGGCAGAGAAACGTCTCTTATGAGTTAATTCTGATAATGGGTTAATTTGGTCCATAAATTGTGATAATTGGCTACTACCAAAGAATTCACGGAATGTTGCAGTTAAAGGACGAATGTTTACTAAATTTTGTGGAGTAACACTCTTAACTTCAGCTGATGTTGACATTCTATCACGAATGTTCTTTTCAACTTTCATCATACCCATACGGAATTGGTTTTGTAATAATTCACCGATTAAACGTAAACGACGATTACTCAAATGGTCGATATCATCAATTCTACCAACAACTTTACCAACACCAACATGTAAATTGATGTAATAACTAATTGTAGCAAAAATATCAGATAATACTACATGACATCTATCTTCACGTTGATCATTACCATGTAATCTTACTTTTAAGTCACCTTCATTTGTCTTTACTAATACATCTAATGTTTCCAAAACAACGCTATTGCCTTGTAACATTACTTCATATTCGTAAGTTTTACGGAAACTTTCACGATTTTCACTTAAAATATCAGCTGTACTCTTTCCAGTATTAGGGTTACGACGGTATGTAATTTCAGTACCAGCTGGTAAAATTACTTCACCTGTTTCAACATTTACTAAATCATTAGCTAAACGATGTCCTACAGCACGAGCAACAACATCAAGTTTCTTATTAAATTTGTAACGACCAACCTTTGCAAGGTCATAACGACGAACTTCAAATAATCTGCTTGCAATATATTTTCTAGCTGTAACAGGAGAAGTTTTTTCACCTGGGCGTAAGTTATCATATAATTTTTTTATTGCATCATCTTCACGGAACGAATCATCTTTTTCAAATGTTTTACTAAACATATCTAAGATGTTTTGTGGACGTGGTGCAATATCATCGTTTTCACCAACAAATAGATTAATCATATCTAAGTTAGTTGGAACACCTAAAGCACGGATAAAAGTAGGGAGGCATACTTTTTTTGAACGGTCGATTTTTGCAAACCAAACATCTTTGTTGTTCTTTTCAAATTCAATCCAAATACCACGCGTTGGGATAATTTGACCCGCAAAGATAGATTTGCCTGATTTTTTATCAATTTCTTCTGAGAAGAAAACACCAGCAGAACGAACAATTTGTGTTACAACTACACGTTCAGAACCATTAATAATAAAGGTTCCCCATGGTGTCATAACAGGAATTTCCCCCATAAATATTTTATCGTCTTTGAATTCACCAGTTTCTTTATTTTCTAATTCAACATTAACACGTAATGCACGAGAGTAATTTACTTTGTGAATTTTTGCATCTCTAATTGAATATTTTGGTTCATCAAACTCATGTTCTTTAAAATGAAGTTCAAACTTTTCTCCATCGCCATGGTCTTTAATTGGTGAAAGTTCTTTAAATAAGGCACTTAAGCCGTCTTTCATAAACCAATCAAATGACTTTGTTTGAATCTCAATTAAGTTAGGCAGTTCAACATTTGTTTGAACTCGCGCATAATTGCGTCGAACACGTGTTCTACCATATTGGACATTTTTATAACTCAAATTAGCCACCTCTTTTTAATTTTGTCTGAGTGATTTTTATACGAAATATGCCGTTCAAAAAGCATTATACCGCATTATATCATATCTTGATTATTGTATACCAAGTTGCTTTTTTTGTCAAGTAAAACAACACTTTTTTTATAAAAAAGCGTTTTTAACTTTCATAAAAAAGTAAATAGCGATAAATTTTGTACCAATTTATCGCTATTTTTGAGCTTTTATTATGCAATATTCATCAACAACGTTAACAACTTCTACAGCGGTATAGACTTCTTTCATTGCTTTTATCAAAGACTGAGCACCATGTTTTTTTTGAATAACGCACCATAGATTACCATTTTCGTTTAAGTGTGAAGCACCACCGATAACTATGTCATTAACAATCTTTTTTCCTGCCCTTATAGGTGGATTAGTTATTATCATATCATAATTTTTGGTAATATTTTGATAAGAATCACTAGCGAATATTTCCGCATTTTCTATCGTATTAATGCTTTTATTTTGTCTTGCTAAATCCAGTGCACGTTCACTTATATCTACCATATCGACCTTAGTATTAGGATATAATTTTGCAATTGATAATCCAATTGTTCCATATCCGCAACCAACGTCAAGTATTGTTTTGGCATCATTTATTGTAGCATATTTTAATAAATTTCTACTTCCTAAATCAATTGATGTTTTAGAAAATACTCCATTATCAGTTAGAAAATCTATTTTTTTCCCCTTTATACTAAAGGTGATTTTTTGAATATTACTCGGTAAATTTGTATTATCTTCGAAATATTGATGAGGCATATTTGCTCCTTTCAAATAAAACAAAAGCCTGAGTAACTCAGGCTTTTTTATAAACAGTTTTTAACTATTTAATTTCTACTTCAGCGCCGACTTCAACGAATTTAGCTTTTAAAGCTTCAGCTTCTTCTGGAGTTACTTTTTCTTTAATTGGTTTAGGTGCATTGTCAACTAAATCTTTAGCTTCTTTTAATCCTAATCCAGTTACTTCACGAACTAGTTTGATAACATTTAATTTTGCAGAACCAGCACTAGTTAAAATTACATTAACTTCTGATGGAGCTTCTTCAGCTGCAGCTGCAGCACCACCAGCAACTGCAACTGGAGCAGCAGCTGTAACACCGAATTCTTCTTCGATTGCTTTTACTAATTCATTTAATTCAAGTACGCTCATTTCCTTTAAAGCGCTGATAAATTCTTCTTTATTAAGTTTAGACATTTCGTTTGTTCCTCCTAATTAATTTTCTTTTTCTGATACTGCCTTAATAGCACATGCAAGATTGCGGATAGGTGCTTGTAAAACACTTAGTAACATAGATAACATACCTTCTTTGTTTGGTAATGTTGATAATGCTTTTAAATCCTTTTCGCTTGTTACTTTGCCATCTACGATACCAGCTTTTACAGTAAGTTTGTCATGATCTTTTGCAAATGCATAAACAACTTTTGCTGCAGAAACTTCGTCATGTGCAGTAACGATTGCGCTTGGACCTACTAAATGAGTGTCGATACCATCGTATCCACCTTCTTCAGTTGCACGGCGTAAGATGTTGTTTTTAACAACTTTCATTTCACAGTTTTCAGCATGTAGCTTAACACGAAGTTCAGTAACTTCAGCTACAGTCAATCCTAGGTAATCAACGAATAATGTTGATCCAGCTTTTGAGATCTTTTCTCTAATTACTTGGACCTCTTCATGTTTTTTAGCGATTGTCGCTTCATTCATTGTTTTCACCTCCTGAAAAATTTTTTCTTTCAATTGAAAGAAAGATTTGTTCCTCGGTAGGAATATTAAGCTTTTGAGCTGTCTTATCTCATTAGCACCTACTGTCTACGGCAGAGACTTTTTATACTACTTTTTACTTATGAATTTTTATATTAAGCTATTTCGTCTGGACTAACTTTTATGCCAGGTCCCATAGTTGAAGTAACTGTTAAATTTTGAATATAAACACCTTTAACAGTTTGTGGTTTAATTCTCATAATTTGGCGATAAATTGCAGCAATGTTTTCTGCTAATTTTTCGTTACTAAATGAAATTTTACCAACTGGAACTTGAACATTACCAACTTTGTCAGTACGATATTCAACTTTACCAGCTTTGAATTCTTTTACTGTTTGTTCAATATTCATTGTTACAGTACCAGTTTTAGGGTTTGGCATTAATCCTTTAGGACCTAAAACACGTCCTAATTTACCAAGTTCACCCATCATATCTGGAGTTGCAATAATTGTATCAAATTCGAACCAACCTTCTTTAATCTTTTCAAGATATTCAGTATCACCTGCATAGTCAGCACCAGCTGCTAAAGCTTCTTGAGCTTTTGCACTTTTTGCAATAACTAATACACGTACAGTTTTACCAGTACCATTAGGTAATGAAACTGCACCACGTAAATTTTGTTCTGCTTTACGAGGGTCAATGTTCAATTTGAAAGCAACTTCTACTGTAGCATCAAATTTTGCAGTATTTGTCTTTTTAACTAATTCAACTGCTTCAGCAAGATTATATCTTTTTGAGCGATCAACTAGTTTTAAAGCTTCTTGATATTTTTTACCTTTTTTTGCCATTTGTTATTTACCTCCTAAATGTGGTCTAACGGAATTTCCTCCCACAAGACCTTATAATTAATAAAGTCGATTTAAAGAGAATATAGAAAACTATTTTTCTACAACGATTCCCATGTTTCTAGCAGTACCTTCAACAATGTTAGCTGCTGCTTCGACTGTGTATGCGTTTAAATCAGGCATCTTCATTTGTGCAATTTCTAATAATTTTGCACGACTGATAGTTGCAACTTTGTTTTTCTTCGCATTATCGGAACCTTTAGAAACTCCTGCTGCCTTCTTTAATAAGTCAGATGCTGGTGGAGTTTTTGTAATAAAAGTGAAAGTACGGTCTTCATAAACAGAAATTTCAACTGGTATTACGTATCCAGCCATGCTTGCAGTTTTATCATTGAATTGGCTACAGAATTGTTGAATGTTAACACCTGCTTGTCCTAGTGCTGGTCCAACTGGTGGAGCTGGATTAGCCTTTGCAGCAGGGATTTGAAGTTTAACAACTTTTTTTACTTGTTTAACTTTAGCCACGAGACACACCTCCTTATTTTGTCCGTGAATGTGGTTTATGAACACTATGATGTTCTCCCACACCTTTTTAAATTCATAGTATAAAGCGTCATTGCACGCAATATTTATTATACTCATTTTTTGCAAAATTGCAAATAATATGTATTTAAATATTAAAAAAGATAGGTTTTACCCTATCTTATTAACTACTAAAAGTTTTTCTTCATATCTGCAAAGCTTTGTGCAATTTTGAAGCCAGCAAATAAATAAATATATCTAGCAGGATTGTCAATTCCAGTAAAGAAAGTCATGTAAGTTGAACCATGATCTTTTAAGTACTTACATAAATGGCAGAATAATCCTTTGCCAAGGCCTCCACCTCTTTCATTAGGATCAACACAAATACCATCTAAATGACCGCGTCCTGTTGCTTCAGTATACATTGCGCCAGTCCAACCAACAACCTTATTATTATGGGCTGCAACCAAGAATGGTCTTGGTTCATCACGTTTCAAGTTATATTGGATTGAATGGGCAAACCCTGGGTTATTGATTACTTCGCAGAATTCATCAATACCATAATGTTTTTTAGGATCGTATATTTCTACAAATAATCCGCGTTTAGCATTTTCCTCTTCTTGCTTAACGACTTTTTCTGGTAATTCATATTCAGAAAGAGGTAAATGGAACCCTTCGTGAATGCTATTTACAAAGTATCCATGATGGTATAAGAATAAATAGAAATCAGAATTCATTCTCGCAGCAGGCATTCCTGGGTGTTCATGCTTTTCTGTATGCGGTATATACCATGGCCAGCAAATTCCGCTCAAGAACACAAAACGAGCAGAATTTCTTCCGTTATCCTTAAAATATTTTTCTAACATATCATATAATTTACTACCAATTCCTTGGCGACGGTATTCTTTGCGAACAATAAATGTGTGAATATATCCTGAAGCATTAGGATTTTCTTTATCAGTATCTTTTACGCTTCCGCTTGCAAAACCAACTAATTTGTCGCCTTCAAGAGCTAAGAATGTTCCTTCCTTTTTAAAATTAGGATTTTTAAATAATTTATCTGAAAATTCTTCTTTTGTTAATTTCTTGAAGAAAACTTCTTCTTTTGTTAATTCATTAAAAACATCATACATTTGGTCTTGGTATTTTTCTTCATATGGTAAATATTTTATCATTGTTAATTCCTCCTGTTTTTACTCCTTCATTATACCTTATTTTTATTTTTAAAACAAATACTTTGTATTATTTTATCGGGTTATTGTGTTTATTTTATGATAATGTCTTAATGTTTATTTTTAGAAAATGTCCCAAC
>OGRD01000861.1_pt1 | contig 13815 bp, 7 predicted proteins | sample 1553441 | NCBI WGS metagenome assembly OGRD01 (sample SAMEA2580106, study PRJEB22360) | human gut metagenome | biome: human gut; feature: human-associated habitat; material: faeces | place: Denmark | collected 2008/2010
GCATCCTTAAGGGCTGTGTCTTGTGGGGGGGGCACCCCCCCCAGCCGCTCTCTATGGTTCACAGGGAGCCAACGGTGTGATCCTTATTACTACTAAAAAGGGACAAGAAGGACGTGTGCGTGTTAACTATGCCAACAATACAACCTTTTCATCGCCTCTCGTAATGCCTGAGTTTCAGAATACCTATGGTACGAGTTCAGACGCACCTTCAATGAGTTGGGGTGAGAAGTTGGTTTCCCCCCCCCATCGTTATGACCCCGAAGATTTTTTCCAGACCGGGTTTGATGAAACGAACTCTATTGGCATCACCGCTGGTACCGAGCGTAATCAGACTTATTTTTCGGCCGCTTCTGTAAACACGCGGGGCATTATTCCCAACAATGTCTACAACCGTTATAATTTTTCCTTGCGGAATTCCGCCGTGCTTCTGCCTGAAAAGCTGACGCTCGATTTGGGTGCTACTTATATGAAGCAGTATTCGCGGAATGCATTGGTGCAGGGTATCTATCACAACCCGCTGATCGGCGTCTATCTGTTTCCGCGAGGAGATGATATCCGTAAGTATCAACTTTACGAGCGTTATAATGCTGGTTTGGGTTACAGCGAACAATTTTGGGGTTTGGAATTCATTAATGGCGTGGAAAATCCTTATTGGGTTACCAATCGAGAGCTGTTCGAGAATAATATGCAGCGTTATACATTCAATGCTACGCTCAAATGGAATGTTACCGATTGGTTGACTCTGTCCGGTCGGGTGCGTACGGACAACACGCGGATGAATTATACGCGTAAAATCTATGCCTCTTCGAATACTCTTTTTGCATCGGAATATGGTAACTACTTGAACCATACAATGAGTCATAATAACCTCTATGCTGATGCCCTTTTGTCCATCGACAAGAGTTTTTTCGACAGAGCGCTTTCCCTGCAATTTAACTTGGGAGCCAGTCTTACGGATGACAAACATTCACTGGTCGGTTATGAGGGACATTTGGCCGGTATTCCGAATAAATTCACTTATAACAATATCGTATCGAGCGACCTGAACACACTACCCGGTCAAGAGAATTACCATGATCAGAATCAGGCCGTTTATGCCACGTTACAACTGGGTTGGAAAGGGATGCTTTATCTGGATGTGACGGCTCGTAACGAATGGGCTTCGCAGTTGGCTTTTACGGATGAATTGAATATCTTTTATCCTTCAGTAGGCCTTTCTGCCGTGATCTCGTCGATGGCAGATCTTTCGAAAACAGGCATTTCGTTCCTTAAAATTCGGACCTCGTACGCCGAGGTCGGCAACCCGCCGCAGCGTTACATTACGGGACGGAATTATTCGATCAAGGGAGGCGTTGTGACAACCGAAACTATCGCTCCTGCTACGCATTTGCGTCCGGAGCGTACCAAATCTTTCGAAGTAGGTATGAATGCAAAGTTTCTCGACAACAAGATCTGGGCTGATTTTACTTACTATAATACGGCGACTTATAACCAGTTGTTCTGCTATGACGCCCCTCCCTCGACCGGTTACAAGAAGGCCTATTTGAATGCCGGTAAAGTCAATAACTGGGGTATTGAGGCTGTTGCCGGCTATAAGAACACGTGGAAGAATTTCTCATGGTCGACGAGTTTCACTTTTTCGATGAACCGCAATACGATTCGCGAACTGGTTCCCGAAGGAACGATTGATCCCGTAACGGGAGCTGAAGTGAATCTTCCGGAAGTGAATATGGATTTCGGAGGTTATCGGGTTAAGTTGAAAAAGGGCGGCTCTATCGGAGATTTCTATGTGACAGGTCTTAAAACCGATGACAAAGGCAACATTTATGTCGATCCGAACTCGAATACGGTGACGACCGATCCCGACACCTGGATTTATGCAGGAAATACGGATGCGCGTGCCCGTTTGGGATGGAATAACCAGTTCTCCTGGAAAGGTATTTCACTCGGTGCATTGTTCGATGCGCGCATCGGCGGTCGCGGTGTGTCGGTGACACAAGCTTTGATGGACCGCTTCGGGGTTTCGGAAGCTTCGGTTGATGCTCGTGAAAACGGGATTCAGCTTTCGGAACATCAGATGCTTCCTGGTTCCGGAGCTCAGGAGTTCTTTAATAATACAGGCGACGGTATGGGCATGCTGGCTCGCTATGTCTACGATATGGATAACGTGCGTCTGCGGGAGCTTTCATTGGGTTATGACCTGCCTTCGAAATGGTTCCGTAACAAGATGCAGGCGACGGTGTCGCTTGTGGGCCGCAACCTTTGGATGCTTTATAACAAAGCTCCGTTCGATCCCGAACAGACCGCTTCGACAAGCACTTATTATCAGGGAATCGACTTTTTCATGCAGCCGAGTGTCCGTACAATCGGTTTCAGCGTGAGACTTCAATTCTAAAACGATAGAATCATCATGAAAAATACTTTATATAGAACCCAAATTGGTTTGGCTTTCGTTACGGCTTCGCTGTTGACAATGGTATCTTGTACGGGCGATTTCGAGCATTTCAATACCGACCCGAATTCCGCACAGCAAATCGACCCGACTACATTGATCACCTCCATGGAGCTGGATGCAATGTATCCCACTACGGGTGAAACGACGGTTCCTGTGAATAATTATCAGACAGGTTGGAACTTGTTGGCAGACCATTATGCCGGTTACATGGCATGTGCCAATCATTGGGAGGGTGGTATCAATCCACTCGTTTATAATTTGACGAATAATTGGCGTAGTACTGTCTTTTCAGTTGCATTTACGCAAGTGATGCCTGCATGGCTTCAACTCAAAGCGGCCTATGATCAGGGATTGGTTGCCGGTGAGGTGATGGCTGTCGGAGATATTCTGAAGGTTGTGACTCTTCACCGGGCCAGCGATATGTATGGTCCCCTGCCTGTGCTTCATTTCGGGGAGGCGCGTTCGCCTTATGATGCTCAAGATGTACTTTACGACCATTTTTTCCAGACGCTCAATAATTCGATTTCCGTTTTGGAAGATTTTCTTGCTACAACGCCCGACAGCAAAGCGTTGGTGAAGGTTGATGCCGTTTATGGCGGGGATTTTGCCAAATGGCTGAAATTTGCCCGTTCGCTCAAACTGCGTCTGGCGATGCGTATCCGCTATGTCGAGCCGGACCTGGCCCTTCAATATGCGCAGGAAGCCATTGAGGGCGGGGTCATCACCTCGACGGATGAGAATGCCTTGTTGCAGACTTATCGCCAGATTACGGTCACCAATCCGTTGGAAATGATCTGGAACTCCTACAACGATGCCCGTATGGGAGCTTCGATGGATTCGTATCTGAATGGTTATGAAGATCCGCGCCGCGAGAAGATGTTCCAACCTGCGACCATTACCGGAGGAGGTTTTTATGGTGTGGTTAACGGTTTGGGGTCGACCGAACAGAAATTTTATACCAAGATGTCCGCTCCGAACATTTTCGGTGAGACTCCGATGCGTTGGCTGCTTGCTTCGGAGGTGGCTTTCCTGAAAGCGGAATTCAAACTGCTGAAAGGCGATAAGAGCGGGGCCAAATCCGATTATGAAGAGGGCATTCGTCTGTCGTTTCTCGAGAACGGATTGTCCGCATCTGATGCTGCCGATTATGCGCAGAGTATGAAGACCCCTGCCCGATTCATAGATATGTCGGAAAATCCGACCAAGTATTCAAAGAATGCATTAGGAACCGTTTCTGTGAAGTGGGCCGAAGATGGAAATGAGTTGGAGCGAATCATTACTCAAAAGTGGATCGCCCTCTACCCTAATGGGATGGAGGCATGGGCCGAGTTCCGTCGCACGGGTTTCCCGAAACTTTTCCCGATTAACGAAAATAGCAACGATCCGTCGATTGACAAAAATAAGCAGATTCGACGGGTGATTTTCCCCAAGAGCGAGTATGCGAACAACGCCGGAGCCGTGAATGCTGCGACGCGCTTGTTGGGAGGACCCGACAGTGGAGGTACCCGACTTTGGTGGGATGCCCGATAAAAGTCGAATAGAAATCACAAATGAATTTCATTATGAAAAATAGTATAAAACATTTTCTGTTGCCGCTCGTTTGTGGAATTGCGTTCATTTCCTGTGAGAAGCAGACCACTCCTGAGCCGGTTCAAATCCAACGTCCGGAATTACAGTCGCCCATCGTACGTGACGATGTTTATTATGCCCGTTTGCGTGCTTACAAGAAAACGGATCACAAACTCGCTTTCGGCTGGTTTGGTTCTTGGACAGCTATCAATCCTTCTGAACAAAGTCGCCTGCGCAGTGCCCCCGACTCGATGGATATTATTTCGATATGGAGTCAGTGGCACAGTCTGAGTCGGGAGCAGATCGAAGACAAAGCTTTCGTGCAGCAGGTATTGGGAACGAAGGTTGTTTTTTGTATTTCAGCAAAAGATGTTCCCGAAGAGTTCAAGGTTGACGGTCAGATCACCGATGAGTCTCTTAAAGACTATGCCAGGGCATGGGGCAAGGATTCGATTGATAAATATCAATATGACGGTATTGATATTGATTTCGAGACTGCTGCAGACCATTTGGGACCACTGAATACCACGCCCGGACTGTTCAAGAAGTTCTGCGAAGAGTTGAGCCAGTATATCGGTCCTAAATCGGGGACAGGGCGTTTGTTTCTGATCGATGGTAACATTGATGCTCTTGATCAGGGTATTGCAGAGCTTTGTAATTATGGTGTTTCGCAGGCTTATGGATGCTCGTCTGCGACCATGGGCTATACATCATTGACAAGCCGTACGGCAAGTGCAGAACGGGTGGGCTGGAAAGCCGATCAGCTTATTTTTACTGAAAATTTCGAATCTATGTGGAAAAGCGGCGGGATACTTCATACTACCTTGTCCGGCAAACAGATGATGTCGTTGCAAGGCATGGCCGATTTTGCGGTAAATGGTACTTCGTGCGGCTTTGGCGCTTATCACATGGAGTATGAATATGGCCATTCGGATATGCCTTATAAATATATGCGTCAGGCGATTCAGTATGCAAATCCTGCCCCGCATGGGGACTATTCGAAAAATTTGGTTACGTTGAACGAGGCAGGCGAGTACGCTTTCGAGATTCCGGTCTTTCCTTCGGGCATGAGCGAAGGGGTTCAGTTCTCATTGACGGCATCGTTGACGGGCGTACCAACAGCCGATGCAGATATTCCGCTGGTTGTGGACAACAGTCTGGTGACTGCTTATAATAATTATTATTATACGGAATATAAAACGCTGGATCCCGCACTTGTCTCTTTTTCCGGACCGCTTCATTTCGTGGCTGGGGCACAGGATTCGGAGACTCCAGTTATAGTAGGCATTACAGATATGACGGCGTTGGGTGATGAGGAATATTTGGTTCCAGTGCGTGTTGATTTCTCAAAGCATTCAGGTTTTTCTGCCAATACCGACAAAGAGGTTTGTTACCTTAAGTTGAAGACGAAGCAGCAGGTTTGTGTTCTGTCGCTTCCTGGAATGGAGCAGGTGACTGAAATCTCTGTGATGCAAGGAGAAGACGGTATGGTCATTGAGAAGAAAGGTTATACGTTGCAATTGCAGGCCTCCATCGGAGTGCCTGTCGATAGCAAATTTTCCATTGTGGCTGATCCTGCCTTAGTTGATAGTTATAACAAACAGCACGGCACGAAATACACCCCGATGTCTGCGAATGATGTAACGCTTCCAGACGAGTTGTTGCTTCCGAAAAATAGTCAGGCGACCACCCCTATTGAGATTAAGGCTGTTGATTATGAAAAACTGACGTCGGACGGATCGATGGTGGTTTTGAAAGTCGATCTTGGCGGGAATGCGGATTTCAATACCATTGGAGATAAGGATGTTGTTAAATTCGTGGTATTCAAAAAGATGGAAGGGAATATTGAGGAAAATGCTACGCGGGTTCCCGGTACGGTGATTGCGGATATGAGCGGATGGACTTATGATGCTCCGGGTGCAGAAGGGCTCGTCTCTTCGCAAATGTTCGACGGAGCAATAGCGATGAATCAATCAGGCTGGTATATTACAAACGGCTCCGTGACGGCGACTGTCGATATGGTGAATGTTCATACGCTTGCAGGTTTCCGCATCCGTCCCATGTATGGTTTAGGCTATTATAAGGTATTACGGCTTTATGACGTGAAGACGAGCGAAGACGGTCAGCATTGGGTTTCGCAATCGGGGGATTCTTTCGTCTCTTTGGCTTTGAGCGGTGATGATTGGCAGTATGTGAAATTCTATAAGCCTGTTTCTTGCCGTTTTGTCCGAATGACCTATCGTTGCGATAAAGAGAGTGCATCTAATAGTTATGTAGGGTGCAATGAGTTCAATGCCATTGCTTCGAATTAATTGTTAAATACGGAAAAACTATGAACCTGAAATATTTTATTGTTTTTGTCGCAGGTATGGCTGCTCTTGCAGGGTGTCAGGAGGCTTCCGAATACATACCGTCGATTTATATCACCGAGGCACAGCGGCAAGAGGTTAAAACCATTACGATCTCCCAAGCTGGAGAAAAAGCCGAATTTACAGTTTCGGCGGCACAGATTGTCGACCGTGATACGCATGTGTCGTTTGAAGCATGTCCGGAACTGGTTGCGGATTATAATGACAGATACGGACGGACTGCCGTTGCACTCGAAGACTTTACGTTTGCGAAAAAAGAAGTGGTGATTGCTGCCGGTAAAAATGTTTCGGAAAGTGTCGAAGTTGTCGTGAACGAGGAACTGAAACCGGGAACATTCTATTGTCTGCCGGTCAAGATCGCCTCTACGGACGGAGGCATGTCGATCTTGGAATCGTCGAGTAAGCTTTTTCTTGTATTCCGGGCACCGGTTAGGAGTAAAGCGGTCTATATTGGGTCAGGCAACAAGTGCTTTGTTCCGACTTTCCCCGAGCATCCCTCATTTGAAGGATTGAATCTCGAAACGATGCAGGAGGTGACGCTTGAGTGCCGTGTTATGGTCAACTCATTCACGAAGAGCGATCCCTACATTTCGTCGATTATGGGATTTGAGGGTGATGTTTGTATGCGTTTCGGCGACGTGAAGATCGGCTATGACGTGCTCCAGGTCTGCAAGGGTGATTATCAGCCGGCAGCTATCAATTCTCCTTGTGCTCCGAACCTGTGGTATCACGTGGCCGCCGTGTGGTCGCGCTCTACATTACGTGTTTATATTGACGGAAAGTTTGTTGCTGAGCAGACGCACAAGGGCGAAACTGTCAACCTTGCTGGATACCATAAATTGGGCCGTACTGGAATTGGCTTCAGTTTGGGTGCAGCTTCGGTTTATAACAATAACCGTCCGCTTAACGGTTATTTGGCCGAGGCACGTGTCTGGTCGCGGGCGCTCTCGTCGAATGAAATCGCCAACAACAAGGATTTGGTGGTTGTCGATCCGCAGTCGCCCGGCTTGCTGGCCTATTGGAAGATGAACGAATGCGAAGTGCTTGAAGAGCCTCGTAGAGACCCGATTCTTAATCGCATTTTCTATAATCGGATTGTCGATCAGACGGGCCACGGATATGATGCCTACGGGGAAGGAAGAAATCCGGATTTTATTGACACCAATTGGTAAGCGACATACATTTTTTCGAAATGGTCCTGTTTTTTGAATCCCTATTTTAAGCAACGGACCTCGTTGTACGGAAAAATGCAGTGCTATGTATCGAAGCGGGCGGCCTGCAAGCCGTCCGCTTTTTAATTAAAAAATAAACTATGAAATTACGATATCTGTTTCTTGCCGCAGTGTTGTTTGCCGGGGCATGCAGCCGGCCGTCGGAGACCTTTTCTACGGGAATCATTCCCGTTCCGCAGCATGTGAATTGGGGTGAAGGGACATTCCGTATGCCTCGGACGTTGACTTATGTCACTGATCTTGAGGGGCAGGAAAAAGCCGATCTTGCAGCGTGGATGGAGCGTTCGGTTGCAGGCCGGTTTTTCCCCGTTCCTTTTGTCGAAGCCCTCGAAGGCGATATTCCGGCTCTGCGGTTGCGGATTGCAGATAAAGGTGCCCCCGAGAGTTATCGGCTTGATGTCGTCCGCGACAGCATGACGATTACGGCTCCTGATGCAGCCGGTTTGTTTTACGGTTTGCAGTCGCTGGCGCAGTTGGCAGAGCATACGGGGCAACGTATTCCCGCCGTTACGATCGAAGACGCTCCGCGTTTCGCTTACCGGGGCTTCATGCTCGACGTATCGCGTCATTTCCGGGATAAGGAGTTTGTCAAACGGCAACTCGATCTGCTGGCCCGCTACAAGCTCAACCGGTTTCATTGGCATCTGACCGACGGTGCTGGCTGGCGTATCGAGATCAAGAAATATCCCGAGTTGACGGATTTTGCGGCTTGGAGGCCCTATTCCTGTTATACGGAGTGGTATTACGGCGACCGGCGTTACTGTCATCGGGATGATCCTGCGGCCGAAGGCGGTTATTATATGCAGGAGGAGATCCGCGAGGTGGTTGAATACGCTCGCGCCCTGCATATCACCGTGATTCCCGAGATTGAGATGCCCGGGCATAGCGAGGAGGTGCTGGCAACCTATCCGCAACTTGCCTGCAGCGGCAAGCCTTATGTCAATAAGGACTTGTGTATTGGCAATGAAGAAACCTTCGAATTTCTGAAGAATGTGCTTTCGGAAGTCATTGAACTTTTTCCTTCGGAATATATCCATATTGGAGGTGATGAAGCGGATAAAGCGAGTTGGGCGACATGTCCGCGCTGTCGGACTCGGATGAGGCTGGAAGGACTGGAAGATGTTGACGGATTGCAGAGCTATCTGGTGCATCGTATTGAGGTGTTTCTTAACGGCAAGGGACGCCGTTTGTTGGGCTGGGACGAGATTCTGCAAGGCGGATTGGCTCCGGACGCTACGGTGATGTCGTGGCGAGGTTCCGAGGGCGGTATTGCAGCCGCCCGTGCGGGACATCAGGCCGTGATGACTCCCAATAGTTATTGTTACCTTGATTATTGCCAAGATGATCCTACGCGTGAACCGCCGGCTGCTGCGGCTTTCGTCACGCTTGAAAAGGCGTATTCCCTGGATCCGGCTCCCGATTCGCTCGGCGTCGATGTCGTGCCGATGATCCTCGGCGTGCAGGGCAACCTGTGGTGCGAGCACGTGTCGACTGGGGAGCATGCCGAGCACATGATGTGGCCGCGCCTGATGGCCATTGCCGAAGTGGGGTGGAGCCTTCCGGAACGCAAGGATTACGATGATTTTCATGCCCGCGTACTCGATGCCGTGGCGTGGATGCAGGAGCGGGGATACTATCCCTTCGACCAGAAGAATGCCGTGGGATCCCGTCCCGAGTCGCTCGAACCCGTCCAATGCCTTTCGACCGGCAAGCCGGTCGTCTACCATACGCCTTACAGCCCGAAATACGCGGCGGCTGGCGACGGTTCGCTGACCGACGGGCTGCGCGGAGACTGGAATTACGGCGACGGCCGCTGGCAGGGCTGGCTCGATACGGATGTCGATCTGGTCGTCGATCTGGGCGAGCGCCGCTCCGTGAAACGCATTGCCGCCGACTTTATGCAGGGATTCTATGCTGATATTTGGATGCCTCGGGCGGTTGAAATTTCTGTTTCGAACGATAATAAGGCGTATACGATGCTTGCGACCGTTGAGAACGACGTGCCGTTCGATTTCAGACAGGACTGTTACCGGACGTTTGGCTGGACGGGTGAATCCCAAGGACGTTATATTCGACTGAAAGCCTTTCATAACGGACATCCTGGCGGATGGATTTTCACCGATGAGATAATTGTGGAGTAATACATTGATCCTACAGAAATGAATCTTTCTTCGCGTTCGCCTCTTCGGTGGGTTCCGAGTTTGTACTTTGCGATGGGTCTTCCGTTTGTGGTATTGAACATGGTTTCGGCGGTTCTGTACAAGGACCTGGGGATCTCGGATGCGCAGATCGCGTTCTGGACCTCTCTGATCATGTGGCCATGGACGATCAAGTTTCTGTGGAGCCCTTTTCTGGAGCTTTACCGGACGAAGAAGTTCTGGGTCGTGGGGAGCCAGTTGTTGAGCGGCGTTCTGTTCGGCGTCGCGGCCCTGTCGCTTCACCTTCCGCTGTTCTTCTCGGTCAGTGTTGCTGTCTTTGCGGTCGTTGCCTTCAGCGGGGCGACGCACGACATCGCGGCCGACGGAGTCTACATGTCGGAGCTATCGCCTGCGTCCCAGGCGAAATACATCGGCTGGCAGGGCGCGTTCTACAACCTTGCGAAACTGGTCGCCACGGGTGGTCTGGTGTGGCTTGCGGGGTGGCTTTACGAGGGTTTCTCTGCCGACGGCGCGTCTTCTTACGACGCCTCTGTGGGTTCGTGGACGGTCGTTTTGCTGATCCTGTGCGGCACGCTCGTCGCTTTGGGCCTTTACCATCTCCGCGCGCTTCCTTCAGGCGGCTCGGCTTCAGAAGGCCGCTCGCTGCGGGATGGCCTGTCGGGCCTGCGCGAGGTCATCGGCGCTTTTTTCACGAAGAAACACATCTGGTATTATATCGCCTTCATCATCCTGTACCGGTTGGGCGAGGGCTTCGTGATGAAGATCGTTTCTCTGTTCCTCAAGGCGGATACCGCATCCGGGGGCTTGGGTCTTACGAACCAGCAGATCGGCCTTTACTACGGGACTTTCGGCGCGGGGGCGTTTCTGCTGGGCTCGCTTTTGGCGGGCTACTACATCGCCCGACGTGGTCTGCGGCGCACTCTTTTCACGCTGTGCTGTATCTTCAACCTGCCGTTCGGGGTCTACGCCTTGCTTGCATGGTTCCAGCCGCAGTCGATGTGGCTCGTGGGCGGTGGCATCGTCGTGGAGTACTTCGGCTACGGCTTCGGCTTCGTGGGCCTCACGCTGTTTATGATGCAGCAGGTCGCTCCGGGTCGTCACCAGATGGCGCACTACGCTTTCGCTTCGGGTATCATGAACCTCTCGGTGATGCTCACGGGCATGGCTTCGGGCTTTTTGAGCGATCTGATGAGCTACCGGATTTTCTTCCTCGCGGTGATGCTCGCCACCATTCCGGCTTTCGTGATCACCCGGCTGGTTCCCTTTACCTATGACGACAAACCAAACGACAAATAATTTATATGGATACACTGAAAATTGCGGGCTCGAATCAGCCCGATATGCCGTGGGAGGATCGTCCCGCCGGCTCCAAAGAGGTGATGTGGCGTTACACGCAGAACCCGATCATCGGGCGTCATGCGCTTTCGACGTCGAATTCGATCTTCAACTCGGCGGTCGTTCCCTTCAAAAAAGGAAAATATAACTATGCGGGCGTTTTCCGGTGCGACGACACGAACCGCCGGATGCGCATCCACGTGGGCTTCTCGGTCGACGGCCTTCGGTGGGAGATCGAGGAGTCCGACTTCCGGCTGGAGGGTGCGGACGCCGAGATCGGCCAGTGGGTCTACGGCTACGACCCTCGCGTTGCGAAGATCGGCGACAAATACTACGTTACGTGGTGCAACGGCTACCACGGGCCGACGATCGGCATTGCGTGGACGGATGATTTCGAGACGTTCCACCAGCTTGAAAACGCATTTCTTCCCTATAACCGCAACGGGGTTCTGTTTCCGCGCAAGATCGGGGGCCGGTTCGCGATGCTGTCGCGTCCGAGCGACACGGGTCACACGCCCTTCGGGGACATCTTCTATTCGGAGTCTCCGGACATGGAGTTCTGGGGCCGCCACCGTCATGTGATGTCTCCCTCGGCGTTCGAGGTTTCGGCGTGGCAGTGCATGAAGATCGGCGCGGGCCCCGTTCCCATCGAGACCTCGGAAGGGTGGCTTCTGTTCTACCACGGGGTGCTTCGCTCGTGCAACGGCTATGTCTACGCCTTCGGCTCTGCGCTGCTCGATTTGGAGGAGCCGTGGAAGGTCACGGCCCGCAGCGGTCCCTACCTGATCTCTCCTCGCGAAACGTACGAATGCATGGGCGACGTTCCGAACGTTACGTTCCCGTGCGCTGCGCTGCACGACCCCGCGACGGGGCGCGTGGCCGTCTACTACGGATGCGCCGACACGGTTACGGGCCTTGCGTTCGGCTATATCCCTGAAATCATCGACTTCACGAAGCAAAACTCGATCCTCTGATGCGACTGCGACGAACGCTGCTTACCCTGGCGCTCGCCGCAGCCGTTTTCGGCGCTGCGGCTTCTGCGCAGACCCCTGCCGACCGGGTCGACCCGTTCATCGGGACTACGAACTTCGGGACCGCGAACCCCGGGGCCGTCACGCCGCACGGGATGATGTCGGTGGTTCCGTTCAACGTCATGGGGTCGGAGGAGAACGTCTACGACAAGGACGCCCGCTGGTGGTCCACGCCCTACGAATACCACAACAAATTCTTCACGGGCTTCGCGCACGGCGCTTTGAGCGGTGTGGGGTGCCCCGAGCTGGGCGCGCTGCTGACGATGGCCACGACCGGCCCGCTGACGGTGGATTACCGGGAGTACGGCACGTCGTACAGGGACGAAAAGGCCTCCCCGGGCTATTACTCGGTCTTTCTGGACAAGTACGGCGTCCTTGCCGAAGCCACGGCCACGGCGCGTAGCTCGGCCGAGAGGTACACCTTTCCGGAAGGCACAGGGCATATTCTGTTAAATCTGGGCGAGGGGCTTACGAACGAGAGCGGCGCGATGGTTCGCCGGGTGAGCGCCACGGAGATCGAGGGTACGAAGTTGCTGGGGACGTTCTGCTACAATGCGCAGAAGGTTTTCCCGGTGTACTTCGTGCTTCGCGTTTCGAAGACTCCGAGTGCCGGCGGCTATTGGAAGAAGCAACGGAAGATGACGGGCGTGGAGGCGGAGTGGACGCCGGACAACGGGAGGTATAAACTCTATACGGAGTACGGGCGCGAGCTTTCGGGCGACGACGTGGGCTACTGGTTCTCCTTCGACGGCCTTGCGGCGGGCGAGCAGGTGGAGGTGCGCATGGGCATTTCGTATGTCTCTACGGAGAACGCGCGCAAAAACCTCGATGCCGAGCAGGCCGCGGACGCACCGTTCGACGCCATCCGGGAACAGGCCCGCAAGGGCTGGAACGAGGCTCTGGGCAGAATCCGGGTCGAGGGCGGCGCCGAGCAGCAGCAGAGGGTGTTCTACACGGCGTTGTACCATGCGCTGCTGCACCCGAACCTCGTGAGCGACGTGAACGGCGAATACCCGCTGATGGAACGTTCGGGCGAGACGGGCGTGACGGATGGCGAACGTTATACGGTCTTCTCGCTGTGGGACACCTGCCGCAACCTGCACCAGCTGCTGACGCTGGTCTACCCGGATCGTCAGCGGGAGATGCTGCGCTCGATGACGGGGATGTACGAGGAGTGGGGTTGGCTTCCGAAATGGGAGCTTTACGGCCGCGAGACCTTCACGATGGAGGGGGACCCTGCGATCCCGGTGATCGTCGACAGCTGGATGAAGGGCCTTCGGGATTTCGATGTCGCCAAGGCCTACGAGGCGATGCGCAAGTCGGCCACGACGCCCGGTGCGCAGAACCGCATGCGGCCCGACATCGACCCCTATATCGAGAAAGGCTATATCCCGCTGGGATTCTATGCCAAGGACCTTGCGGGCGACACCTCCGTCTCGCACGCGCTGGAGTACTACATGGCCGATGCGGCCCTGTCGCTGCTGGCCGACTCGCTCGGACAGGGGGACGACGCGCGTCTGTTCCGCGCCCGCTCGCTGGGCTACAAACGCTATTACAGCCCGGAAAGCGGGACTTTGCGTCCGCTCCATCCCGACGGATCGTTTTTAAGCCCCTTCGACCCGAAGGCGGGCGAGAACTTCACGGCGGCCCCGGGCTTTCACGAGG
>OGRD01000867.1_pt1 | contig 13739 bp, 27 predicted proteins | sample 1553441 | NCBI WGS metagenome assembly OGRD01 (sample SAMEA2580106, study PRJEB22360) | human gut metagenome | biome: human gut; feature: human-associated habitat; material: faeces | place: Denmark | collected 2008/2010
TCCCGCAAGGCAAAGCGGCCATTTTCCAACCCGTTCTCAGCTCAGTGCGTCCTTCAACTGGTATTAATGTGTTTTAATGAGATTTGACGGATAACAGGGAAATTAATAAAATATTCTCTTTACGCCAAAATCGGAAAGGAGACGGCCATGACCATGACCGATACCGGCGTGAAGCCGATTCCGGCATACGTGCCGCCCGAGGACGGCAAGCCACGCAACGCCGTGGACGAGAAATGGATGAAGCTGACCCGCAGCGCCCGCCATTACATGGAACGCAGGGCAAAGGCCCGGAAGGAAACCGTCGATGGGTCTGAAGCTCGTCATTGAGCGCGAATGCTCCAGAGACCATCAGACGGCCCTCAGGCAGTTCCTGTGCTGTGAACCTGGATTATCCAAGGCATTACGTTCATCTCTTTTGCCATGAGGGTTTCGTCTCCGTCGTATATGTTTTCGGCGGTCTGGTATTCCACTTGGCTTATGAGCATTCGGGCGGCTTCTATATCCGCTCGTTGTTCCGTGTAGCGGTCGGCGTGGCCTCCCCTGTCGCGGTGTTTGGCGTGGCTGATTTCGTGGGCCAGTACGCACCGGTATTGGGTTGGGGTGAGGTCGTCCGCTATGTAGATGGTCTCAGTGTTCGCGTCGTAGAGTCCTTGGTACCCGGTTTGCATCGGGGTGATGATGACTCTTTTCGCGTACCACCTGGCTTCCTGCTCTAGGTCTGTCGTCACGGCAGCTCCTCGTATGCTTCCTGTTCGGCCTTGGTGTCGCCCGGCTTGGCCACCAGTGTTTGCATACGAGCAAACGCTTTCTTTGCAAGCTGAGCGTCAGATTCAATCTGAGCTTTTGCAGACGCCTCTTCAAGGATGAGGAGTGGATCGCAGCCAAGTACCCTCGCGATGGCGTCAATCTCTTCGGTGTTGAAACAGCGATCACCACGAATCTTGTTGTAGTAGCTGTTACGTCCGATACCGGTAGCTGTACAAAGGTCGTCTATCGTCATGTTGCGGTCACGACGTCGATTTTCGATAACCTCTATGACTCTTTGTGTGAAGAGTGATTCATATTTGCTCATGTGAAAGATTGTACCGTTTTCCGGTACGTTTGCAAAATTCGTGCCGTTTTGGGTTGACAGTACGTACTGGATACGGTACTTTATAAAACATGCAAACAAACACACAGCTCTCCGCAACATCAATAGAACTGATTAAGGCAGTAAAGGCCGAGGCGGCGCGCGCGGGCGTGTCCACCCCAGAACTAGCCCGCCGAACTAGGCACGACCGCAAATTCTTCTACGACCGCTTCCTATTCCTCAAAGCCTTTTCCACTGATGACATCGACGCCATTGCCACAGCCCTCGGCATCACCGCCGCCGACATCATCAACTCGGCACGATTCGCAGCCGAAATGCACAACGCGAAGGCGGTGGAGTGATGGTTAGGACCTACCGGCTTGGCGGCGCGGAACGTGAGAGGGCCCGTGCGCTGATTCGTATTCTCAGCATCGACATGGATCGTGTCAGATGGTTGGACGGCCACCCGATGACGGTTCGCGTGTTTGATGACGGCAAATGCTGGGTCGAATACACGGGACTCGTCGTCTGCGACAAGGAAGACATCGATTTCTGTCTCCGGGGGCTCGAGCCCGTGGATGTCGGGCCGGGGTCTATAGGGACAGGATCCGGGAATGCCGGAACAGGATTCTTCGCGAGGATACGCGGATGTCTCTCGATTTCGAGGTCTCGACCATCGCGACGATGACGGTGCCGGACTCATGGCGCTTGAGCTTGGAGGCTCCACGGTATTCGACGATAGCGCCGCCAGTCGGCGTCACCCGAATGTCTCGTTCGGTGAGCCACCCGTTGTTGCGCAGTATCCACCCGTCCCCATCCGTCTTCTCTACTCCCCAATCGGTCGAGAGGTACAGGCGTCGTTCCGCGTCGAAGGACAGTAGCAACGCCGTCAATCCCATCCAGTTGTCCGCCAGCCATTTCCACATGGCTCAGATTCTAGCCACAAAAAAATGCCGCCGATTGGAGCGGCGGCGAATGTCAGATTGAAAGAAGGTCCAAAATGACTGAATCCAATGTACAGCCCTTCGAGTTTCGGGGCAACCCGGTCGCCACGGTGACCACCGGGAACGGGACGGTGCTGTTCTGCGCGAAGCACGTCGCCACCGCACTCGGATACAGCAACACCCGTGACGCAATCGCAAAGCATTGCAAGGGTGTCGCGAATCGCTACCCCCTTGAGACGGCCGGTGGAATCCAGCAGATGGTATTCATCACCGAAGGCGACGTGTACCGTCTGATCGCCAGCAGCAAGCTCGCCAGCGCGGTCGAGTTCGAGCATTGGCTGTTCGACGAGGTCGTACCCCAAATCCGTCGTACCGGCGGTTACATTCCCCAGGGCGAAACCCCGGAGGAGACGATGGCGCGCGCGGTGCTCATCGCGCAGAAGACCATCGAAGACCAACGGAAGCAGTTGGACGAGCAGAAGCCGAAGGTGCTGTTCGCTGACGCTGTCGCAACGTCGAAGCGGAGCATTCTGATTGGGGAATTGGCGAAGATCCTCAAACAGAACGGCGTGAAGACCGGCCAGAACCGGTTGTTCAAACAATTACGTGAGGACGGTTTCCTGATGAAGCGCAACGGGAATCCGAACATGCCGACGCAGAAGAGCATGGAACTGGGTTTGTTCGAGGTCAAGGAAACATCGATCGCCCATTCGGATGGTCATGTGTCGTTGAGCTTCACGACGAAGGTCACGCCCAAGGGCCAGCAGTACCTCATCCAGAAGTATCTGGGCTGCACTCCCCTTGACCTGGAAGCGGGTGCGTGATGGCCGGTAGTCAAATCAAATCGTCTCTTGACGGCTGGCCGATCGCCAAGGTGGCGAGCTTCCTCGGTGTCTCGAAGGGCAGTCTCTACGTGTGGTCGTGCCACGACAAGTGGGGAGGCCGGTATCCGCCCACGCCGAAACGCGTAGGCCGCAGGCTCGTTTGGAATCCACAGGAGGTCATCGACTACCGGGACCGGCGGTGCGCGATAAGCCGCAGGGAGCTGGTCCATGGCGAATAAGGGTTTCCCGGATTCAAAACCGGGAGAAAAGGAAGAGGTGCCGGCGTCGCACTGTCCAAGGTTCACGCCGGCACCAACATCACCAATCACATTGAAAGGAAAACAAGTGATGTCAGGACACAAGATTACCGGAATCCACGCCATCGGCGTCGAGATCCCGAAGGGAATGTCATTCAAGGAGCTCATGGAGCAGCTGCTTGAGGGAGGAGAGGTTGAGTTGGAGAAGGAGTTGGACGAGGAGACGCGCCAGCCGGAAACCGGCAAGTGCGATTGTCCGGTGTGCGATCCGGACAAGGACACCGTGGAGGAAAGATTGTTCCATCCGGTCGATCAGTGGCAGCACGCCGTCGATGTGGCCAGTGACGTGCATGACGCGGCCGGCTCTCTCGAACACGCGCTGTTCGAGCTGGGTGAGAACCAGTTGGCGTTCGAGGCGTCGATGATCCTCAGCCAGTCGCTGACCCTGCTGCGTGCCATCCAACGCAAGCGCAAGGAGGTTGCGGAATGAGCATCGAAGCATTGCGCAAAAAGAAGCGTATGCGCCGACCCCGGCCGAGGTTAACGGACGGGCAGAAATCGGCCGTGCTGCTGGCTCTCACGTTCGCTGAGGGGTGGCTGGTCGGTTTCGCCGGCACGCATAGTCGCATCCCCAGTCCGGTGGGTACGCCGCAGTGGATGATAACCGGCTCGCTCGCATTGGCGGTCGTATTGCCGCTCGTGTTCGTGGGAATCCTGTTGAAGTGGGGCGCTGATGGAACAGCCAAGTGAGTTCACGCTCTGTCTGCCGGGCGACCCGGTGCCGAAGGGGCGTCCCCGCGTCTACAACGGGCACGCGATGACGCCGAAACGCACCGTCAGGGCGGAGGAACGCCTGTTCGCGGAATTCCGGTTGAAATACCCGCAGGCGAAACCATACCAGTGCCCGGTCAGGTTGGAGGCCGAATTCTGGATGTCCCATAGGGGCAGGCCGGATCTCGACAACCTTTTGAAGCTGGTTTTGGACTCGTTGAACGGCGTCGCCTACATGGATGACGCGCAGGTCATCGAATCCCACGCCACCAAGCGCATGCCCGACCTATGGGTCTACGGGTCGAAGGGCCGCTACCGGAAGCGCAAGAGCGGCGACCCGTACACGTGTTGCGGGCATGAGTACGAGCCGCACCTCTATATCAGTATCAAACCGCTCCCGGAATGGGAGCCGAAGGAAAGGAAACAATCATGAGCAAGCCTATCAACGAGCCGCGTATGGTGCAGCAGGCGCTGATAGCGGACGAGGACCTGAGCTTCGAACTGGCGGCCCTGGTGCCGACCGCGAACGGGATCACGAACGCCGCATCCACGTTCATCGACAAGGCCACCAAACTGTTGCTGTCCGACAAGATCATACTCACCAACGAGCAGCATACGGCCGTCACGTCGGCCATCGCCATCGCCCAACTGACCGTCAAGGAAGGCGCGGCCATATCGAAGCTGCTGCGCAACCCGGACGCTTCGGCGGAGGTCATCGCCGGACTGCGCCTCACCTCCAAGGACAGGCAGGATGCCTGACCGGCGTCTTTGGATGCCGCGTTGCAGGACATGCGGGCCGCTCGGCAAGCCCACCGGACTGGACGAGGCGGTCACCTGCTGCAACCGGCACACGAACCAGACCAAGCATCAGACGGCGTGGTATCCCACCTACGCCCAAATCACCGTGAAAGGCACATCAAATGACTCCATCAACCATTGAAAACACAGAGGCCGTGAACCCGGACGGGGAATTGCGCCAAGGATTGTTCGCCGCGCAGGCGGCGCGCATCGTCGAACTGCAGGCCGAGATCGCGTCCCGTCAGGAGGAGGTCGACGAGCTGAAGGCCCGTATCCTCGACTCGCATCCTGTCGGCACCTACCAGGCCGGCAACCTGAAAGTGCAGGTCAAGCCGGGCGCGCGCCGCATCAACGCCGGCACGTTCGAAAAAGCCTACCCGGCCACCAAGTATCCCGGAGCCTACCAGTTGCGGCCGCGGCCGCTCAGCCAGTTGGAGAAGCTGCTGTCGGCGGACGCGGTGGCCGATTACGCGATGAGCGGCAAGCCGACGGTGGTGGTCTCATGAACGCAGAACTGTCCAGCCTGGGCATCGCCCAGATCGTGGAAAGCGTTATCGCCGACTACGACCTGCGTGACGAGGACGGCAACGAGCTGACCGACGACCTGTACGTCATCCGTTCCGAACGGCTCGACGAGCTGGGCCTCACCGTCGCCAGACGCATCCACAAGGCCATACGCGAACTGGAGACGCAAGGCAAGACCGGCTTCCCCGTGCATTCGATGGCCTTCGGCAGCATGCCGGTAACCATCGCGAAGGACGGCGACCGCACCTACACGCTGCGCTTCGACAATTCGGACGAGGCGGTGGCCATCACACGGCTCAGCCGGACCGCACTCACGGACATCAAGAAACAGATCAACGGGTTTTTGAAGGAGGTGAAGAACCGTGAGCATGAATGAGGCGGTATTGGCCGTCGCACAAGCCCAGCAGCAGGGTGATGCGATACCGGTCGACGTGCCGCCCATGACCCAAACGGCACCCGATATGGGCAAGCCGCCCGTCACGCCGAAGACCAAAATCGGCACGATGGAGGAGCCGCAACTGTGGCCAGAGATCCGCCAGCTCATCGAAGCGGATATCGCCAACGCTCCGCGCGAACTGCAGCGTGAGATAGGCCCGTCAGAACTGGGCACGGATTGCGTGCATTGCCTGGCGGCGAAGCTGGCGGGCTGGCCGGAGCGTCGTTCGCCGGGTTGGCGGCCGTTCATCGGCACGTGCGTGCACGAGCACTTCGAGCAGATGTTCCGCGAGCTGAACAGGGATCCTGCGCACCAGTTCCTCTACACGAGTGAGGACAACGTGACCGAACTCGTGGAGCGCTGGCGCAGCGAATATCGCGTCACCGTAGGCCGATTGCAGGGCCTGCACGGCGGCTACGACGTCACCGGTTCGATCGACCTCTGGGATCGCAAAACCCATAGCACCATCGACTGGAAGATCGTCGGCAACACAACCGTCATCAAGGTCAAGGCCCACGGCCCATCGCAACAATACCGGATACAGGCGTCGCTCTACGGCATGGGCCTGCAGAACGAGGGCGAACGGGTGGAACGCAACTGCATCTATTTCCTGCCCCGCAACAAGACCAGTCTGGGTGATGCGTTGCCCTGGGAGACGAGGTTCGACCCGGAGCCCGGCAAATGGGCGTTGAGCCGCGCCCAACTGCTCGTCAACCTCATGGATTGCGTGGAGCAGGCGGAGGGCCCCGACGTGCGCGACAGCTGGATCAAACAGTTGCCGGCGGCCGGACCCGACAAGTGCTTCTCATGCAAGGGGCGGGTCTGGCCGGATATGAGCGCGCTTCCCGAGTTCGACGAGAAGCCGTGGCCGGACGTGCCCGACAAGTGGCTCCAGCTCATCCCCCTAATCGAATCCGAATACCAGTTCACCGAATAACGAAAGGAAAACAATCATGTTCGGACAGCCACAGCAACAGTATGGTTACCCGCAGCAGGGTTACCCCCAACAGGGGTATCAGCAGGGGTATGGTCAGCCGCCGGCACGCCCGGCCGTGTCCATGACCCCGGAGCAGATGCTTGCCAGCATCGAATCGCAGAGCAGCAAGGGCGCGAAATTCGAACAGCCCGGCACATCGATCAGCGGAATCATCGAGAACGTGACCGCCAACCAGATCCGCGATTTCAAGTCCCGCCAGCCGAAGTTCTTCGATGACGGACAGCCGCAGATGCAGGTGCTCGTCACCATCAACACCGGCGTCACCGATCCGATGGTGGAGGACGATGACGGCCGGCGCACCGTGTACATCAAGGGCTTCGGCCTCCAGCGCCGCGCATGGCTTCAGGCGTTGCACAACGCCGGGCTGAGGAAGGCCGCAGAAGTGCGGCCTGGCGACCGTTTCACGGCCACGTTCACCGGTTTCGGCGAGGCGAAGCCCGGCATGAACGCGCCGAAACTGTTCGAATACGTGATCGAACACCAGTCGCCGGCCGACCTCGCCATGAACCAACCCCAGCAGCCCGGCATGCAGCAAGCCCAGCCGGCATACCCGCAGCAACAGTACGCGCCACAGCAGCCCCAGCAGGCCCCGAATCAGGGATATGCGCCGGCTCCGGTCGACCCATGGAACCCGCCGGCACAGGCGCAACCCGCTCAGCCGGTACAGCTCGGCCAACCACAGGTGGATCCGATGAAGGTCAACCAGCTGAAGGCCATGGGCAAGCCGCCGCAGGAGATCGCCGCCTTGTTGGGCGTGCCGGTCGAAGCGGTGACGGCCGTCACCGACCAGGCGCAGCCGCAGAACCACGGCGGCTCGGAACAGCAATTGGAAACCGGTGAATTCTGATGGACGAACTGCTGAAACACCTGCAGAACCAGTGGCTCGAGCTGATGAAAGACATGGATTCCCTCGCCTCCGATCAGGACGGTTTCCGTGACGTCGACTCGGAAAGCCTCCAGCTCATGAGCGTGAGACTCGTGCTCCTGGGCTGGCACAAGAGCAAGGATTCCGACAAGGACTGAGTCCAGTCCCGACCGCCGTAGCCGTATCCAAGCGGCCGGCACGAATGCAAAGGCGTGCACGGCACCACACATATTCACATCACATCAAAGGAGTTTCAAGGATGACCGACATCTACGGGTACGCGGCAGCCGCGCCACTGTACCGTGCGGCCGGCTGGATGCAGGTCATCCCCCTGCCCGAAGGCCGCAAGACCCCACCACCCAGCGGTTTCACTGGACGCAGCCGCAAACCCGTCACCGACGAACAAGTACAGGTCTGGTCTCAGGCGACCCCGGACGCGAACACGGGAATCGTCATCCCCGAAGGCGTATTGGTGTTGGACATCGACGCCGCACAAGGCCATCAGGTCAAGGCGGACGGGGCGAAAGGCATCAGCGAACTCTCTCAGGAACTGGGCATGCTTCCGGCCACGTGGAGCAGCACGGCGCACGGCATCGACAGTCCGGCACGCCACCTGTTCTACAAGGTGCCCGAAGGCCTCGCGTGGAAGGGCGGCGCCATCGAGGGCGTCGACATCCTGCAACCCGGCCACCGGTATTCCGTGGTCTGGCCGTCGATCCACCCGAGTGGCGAAATGTACTGCTGGTACACGCCCAGCGGCAGGGTTGCCAGCACGCTCCCCCGCATCAGCGATCTGGCGACACTGCCATGGAAGTGGGTGGACCACCTGCGCAAACCCGACAGCATGGCGAACCTGACACATTCAAACCCGTCGACCACTCCAATCGCCTCTAATCCGAGGGGATACGACGACCGCATGTGCAAGGCGGTCAACACGTTCCTCAACAAGACGCTCGCCAACCCGGCAAGCAAAGGCTCCCGACACGACACCACGCTGCAGGCCGTCTGGGCGTTGGTTAACTTCGCGCAGGAAGGCCATCGTGGAGCGCTCGACGCCATCAGCCAATTGAAGCCACGCTTCATCAGCGAAATAGCGCCCGACCGTCAGGGCAAGGAGCGTGAGGCGGCACGCGAATGGGCCAGCATTCTCAGTGGCGCGATGGAGAAGGTCAACGGCGTGCAATCGCATGTGGATCCGTGCAAGCAGTCGAAAATCGAACGCATGACGCCCGGCGAGTTCGACGAACTCACCCAAAACGCGGCTGCGAGTCAAATGGAGGAAAGTCACCCGGAAGCAGTTCAAAACACTGGAACAATGCCGGTTCAAGCCGGTTCAACACCCGTCGCATCGGTTCAAAACGGTTCAATGGAAAGTCACGAGGCAAGTAAAAACGCCTCCTCCAGCTGGCAGTTCGAAGACCTCACCCAGCTCGCTTCCGGCATTGAACTGCCGCCAACGCCAACCGTGTTCCAACGCGAGGACGGCCAAGGACTCTTCTACCGTGGCGCGGTCAACGACCTGCACGGCGAACCCGGCTGCGGCAAAAGCATGCTCGCCCAGATCGCCACCGCCCAGGAACTCAAACAGGGACATGACGTGATCTATATCGACTATGAGGATTCCGCCAGAAACGTCGTCAAGCGTCTCCTGCTGCTCGGCGTGACCGGCGAACAGATCGTGCAGCATTTACACTACGTGCGGCCCAGCGCCAAGCCGAGCAGCCCCACCAGCCTCGACGGCTGGAAGGAAACCCTCGACTACGCGGACACGGCCACGCTGGCCATCATCGACGGCGTCACCAGCTGCCTCGCCTACGCCGGCCTCGACAGCAACTCAGGGGATGACATCGCCGCCTGGTACAACACCATGCCACGACTCATCAGCGCCTGTGGGCCAGCAGTCGTACTCATCGACCACGTCGTCAAAAGCAAGGACAACCGGGGCCGCTACGCCGGCGGCAGCATGCAGAAACTCGCACTCATCGACGGCATCAGCTACTCGGTGGACATGACCAAACCAGTCGGCAAGGGCGTGCGCGGCACCATCGTCATCAAATCAGGCAAGGACCGCATCAGCGAAATCGAGGAGCATTGCGCCGTCAGCTGGAGCAGCAACGGCAGCCACCTGCGCGAAGCCGCACGCATCGAAATCAACAGCACGGATCCGAAACTCATGCGCGTCACCATCGCACGCCCCAACATGATGCCCAGCGATGAAACCACGCGACAGCGCGGCCTCGAACGACCCACCGGGCTCATGGAGAAGATCAGCCGGATCATCGAGAACGCGCCCGAGGAGCCGAACCAGACCGAAATCATCGAACTGCTGAAGGACGACGGTTCAAGCGCACGGAAGACCACCGTGCTCACCTCCATCAACCGGCTGCTCGAGGGCGGATGGATATCCAACCGCTCCGGAAGAAACAACCGGAACATCTACGCCAGCGTCAGACCATACCGGCAGATGGACGACCCGAAATCGGACGCTTTCGTGGATCGGATGAGCAGGGAGGAGGAGAGCGAATTGGATAAGGAAAACCATCTCGAAATCTAGTTGTTCCCGTTGTTCCCAGTTGTTCCGAGTTGTTCCCGGAACAACTGGAGTAGCGATGTCCAGCTGTTCCCAGCACTCCCCACCCACACTACGTGTGTGGGTGGGTGCGGGAACAACTGCGACTCGGCCCTCCGGAACAGCAAAAAAAGCACGTCAACGACACTAGTTGTTCCCAACCAAGAAAACGTCAGAAAGGAACCACGAAATGGCACTCACATTCAGGGAGCAAATCGAAGCTACCGCATGGGAGCTCGGCAACGGAGAAGGAACCACGCCCGAGCTTCGGAAGCGGTTCGACGCTGACCCCGAGACCCCGAATTTCGACCCGACCAAGGCGTTGGAGATGCTGCACATACTCCAGCTCATCAACTACAAGCAAGCCGGCAAGGGACGCGGACGCGCCCGCTGCCACTATCTGAAGAAACCCGAATACGGACTACTCAACCTCAATGAGCCGAAACCAGCTCCCAAGGACGAGCGGGAGCGGGAAAACCGCATCCAATGGGCCAAGGACTTCCGCGTCATCGCCGACTGGCTCGACGCGAACTGTTACACGACTGAAAGCGAGGAAGCATGAAAGAATCCGTCACCATCCAATACCGCTGTGAGGATGCTGACACCAATCTGGTCGAAACCATCCCAATCGCCTCCATCGGCATCGACCAGTGGAGTCAAGGCCATCCCGTCCTGTTCAACCTTGACCGGAGAGGACATCACGGCCGCCGTATGCTCAGCGTACTCATCACCGCCTGCGAAGCGGTGCTGCATGAAATCCAGGACATCAAATGGGAGGACTGACCCATGGCCGGACCGATTGACGTGATTCAACGGGCGCTCAGCGCACTGGCCTCAGCGGGATTGGGCAGCGAGTCGCCGGCAGAGGCGTATGTGCTCGGCTACCAGGCCGGCTGGCGGGAAGCGCTCGACCTGTGCATACGAATCGAAACGGCAATCAACAATGAAACGGGGGGAAACGAATGAGCATCATCAGCAGTGAAATCGAGGCGCAGAAGCAGCGTGACCCGTCGTACATCGACAGTGGCCTGCAGTGGGCGTGGGGACGAGGATACAAGGCCGGAGCGTCACGCGGAATCACCGAAGAGGAGATTGCCGCCGCCATGGCCGAAACCCGAAAGTTCATCACGCTCCCCGGCGCGTGGATGGAGAACATCATCAGAATCGCGTTCGACGCGGCAAGAAGAAAGGCAATGGAGGAGTGAGCAGGCCACGCGCCCGTGAACGCAAACCAGCATGGCTTCGCGCGTTCATCCCGAAAACGAGTCCCCTCGTTGTCACCGTCTGCGAGGGGTGCGGCCTGTACGTCATCGAGGATCGGGAAACCGTGTGGGAGTCGTGGGATTACGGGTGTGTGGCGGGTGACGACCTGACCGTGGCGATAATCCTCGGCCGCCCGTTGACCCGCGTCACGTGGCTTCCCTCCGTCGGCCACCCGCTGCTCCGTAGCACCTGCGGAGATGCAGGCATCAGACCGGACGGCCAATACCTCGCCGGTCACACGTGCCATTTGGCTCGGATAAGCGTCAAACCGTTCAAACCGCCGAAACGGGAACGCCCGCCAGGCAAGCCATGGGGCGGGCCGAAACTGTCGAAGCAGGAGATAGCCGAATTCAAACGCATCTGGAATATGCCATACAGCCAGCTCAAACATGAGAAAACCCCAACCAACAAGGTCGGCCAGGGCGGTGAGAAGCAAACACTATTCTAGCCGACCAGCCGGAAGGGGCTCAGCATGAACTGCCAGAACTGCAGGACGATGACCGAAGAGGGGTGTTCGCTGTGCGAGACGTGCGAGATGCGTTTCGCCGGCACATTATTACGCTTGGCGCGTGATGTCACGCCGTTGCATGACAGCCTCGACGCGACATTGCATCCGGGAGGGCATTCGCCCACGCGAATCCAGACCGCCACTCCCCCGACTCCAATCAGGCTCGACGTGCTCGACCTGATCGACATGCTCGACGCCACGGCCCGTGAACTATGGCGTTGCCTCGACGGCATCGACGCCTTGGACTGGCGCAAAGACAAACGCAACGAGGATCTGAAGGCCACGCTCATCGCATGCGCAGGCCACCCCAGGCTCGCCACGTTCGCGGACGCGGGCTTCTACATGCACGTCGTTGACGGCATCGCACGCAAAGTCGATGCTGCGCTGGACCCGCCGGAGCAACGCCGCGAGATAGGCACCTGCGAACTATGCGAGACCATGCTCACCGCTGGGGCAGCAGACCAGTGGGTGACATGCCCGGTCTGCGGGAGGGAACAGCGAGCGCAGACGGTTAAACTGCGTAGGCTCAAGACGTTGTGTTGGGATGATTCCAGGCGCGGGTCTGCGGCTGAGATAGCCAAGGTGTTCACGGACGCGGGAATCACCGTCAAAAGGCATACGCTCACCGTGTGGAAATCCCGAGGCAAGCTTGATGTCACGCCCCAAGGCATTTCATACAGCAGCGTCTACCGGCTCGTCATCAGTGGCGGACTTGACAAAGAGCTAACTGTGACCGCATAATGTCAGTGGATTAGTGTCGAAAAACCCAGCTCATGTGGCTGGGTTTTCGCGTATCTATGCTTTGTTTTTGCGTGGCCTTCCTCCGCCGACACCACGTCCCGGACGTTGGGCGTTCCATTCATCGATGGTCTCAGGCAGCCAGCCGCGAGTGCGGCCTATGGTCGCGTCGGGTTCGGGGAGTTTGAGGTTGAGTAGGCCGCCGCTGGTGATGCCGAGGCGTTCGGCGACCTGTTTGATGCCGAGGTATTCAGTCGTCATTGTTGCCTTCCTTGCCGTTGATGATTCCGGCCGCAAGGCCCATGATTCCGGCCGCGAGACCGAAGCCGCCAGATACTATCGGGCTGTCGGATAGCGCGCCGCCCAAGGCCATGGCTCCGAACGTCAGGGCCACGATTCCGAAAATCAGTGATGTTCTCATGATGTGTTTCCGATGAGATAGGATTGGCGGGGAGGTTCCGGCTAGTAGGGTTAGCCGGAACCTGTTTTACTTCTTGTGCTTCGGTCTTCGTCTGATTGCGATGATTATGGCTATCGCGGCGAGGACGTTGGCGATGATGCCGTTGATGACATCGAACCAATCCTTTGGATTCATCGGACCTCCTTTCTGCTGACATATCTATAGTAACACAATAACTATAGATATGCAAGCCGGGGACACCAAGACACGCCAACGGACACAATGACTGCGAGGCATACATGAGCTGGCGAGTCTGCTCGACACCCGGATGCCCGAACCTCATCGAGACGCCGGCACGCAAATGCGACGCCTGCGCTCGGGCCCAGCGGGACCGCGCCCGTACCCGAGGCCATAACCCCTACGGCACCAAGGGGCACCAATCATTCCGCAGGCAAGTGCTCGCACGAGACCCATACTGCACATGCCCCGGCGACTCCGGACGCGGAGGCTGCGGCAAACACCACGGACTCTGCGGCAATCCAAGCACAATCGCAGACCATTACCCATACGAAAGAACCGAACTCATCGACATGCGACTCAACCCCAACGACCCGAAGTTCGGACGAGGATTGTGCAAACAATGCCACGACGTGAAAACCGGCAGAACAAGACCAGCAGGCTTCAACACCAGACAATAAACAGGAACACTGTGCATCACGACAAAAACAGCCGGCAACACCCCAGGGGGGTGGGGTGACGACCACCCCGCTTAAAC
>OGRD01000868.1_pt1 | contig 13727 bp, 9 predicted proteins | sample 1553441 | NCBI WGS metagenome assembly OGRD01 (sample SAMEA2580106, study PRJEB22360) | human gut metagenome | biome: human gut; feature: human-associated habitat; material: faeces | place: Denmark | collected 2008/2010
AAAGGGCGGCGCGGCGGCAATACCCGGCGGCTTCGGAACGGGCAAAACCATGACGCAGCATCAGCTTGCAAAGTGGTGCGACGCGGATATCATCATCTATGTCGGCTGCGGCGAGCGCGGCAACGAGATGACCCAGGCTCTTAAAGAGTTCGGCGAGATATCCGACCCGCGCACGGGCAAGCCCCTGACGGACAGAACGGTGCTCATAGCGAACACCTCTAATATGCCCGTCGCCGCGCGTGAAGCGTCCATATACACCGGTATAACCCTCGCCGAGTATTACCGCGACATGGGCTATCACACAGCTATTATGGCGGATTCCACATCCCGTTGGGCGGAGGCTCTTCGTGAGATATCCGGACGCCTTGAGGAGATGCCCGCCGATGAGGGCTTCCCGGCTTATCTGCCGTCGAGACTTTCCGAGTTCTACGAGCGCGCAGGCTATGTCAAGAATCTAAACGGCACGGAGGGCTCGATAACAATAATCGGCGCTGTTTCGCCGCAGGGCTCCGACTTTTCGGAGCCCGTTACCCAGAACACAAAGCGCTTCACCCGCTGCTTCTGGGCGCTTGACAAGTCGCTCGCCTATGCGCGTCACTATCCCGCGATAAATTGGAACACGAGCTATTCCGAATATGTGAACGACCTGTCCGCGTGGTACTATGACAATGCGGGACCGGAATTCATGAACTACCGCGACGAGCTGTGCTCGATTCTGCTCGAGGAAAACAGCCTTATGGAGATTGTCAAGCTCATCGGTGCGGACGTTCTGCCCGACGACCAGAAGCTTGTCATGGAAGTGGCGAGGGTCATCAGAGTCGGCTTTCTGCAGCAGAATGCGTTCCATAAGGAGGACACCTATGTTCCTCTGGCAAAGCAGATGAAGATGATGGAAATTATCCTCTATCTCTATCACAAATGCCGCGAGGTAGTCGCAAAGCAGGTGCCGATTTCCAAGATAACGAAGCTCGGTCTGTTCGATAAGCTCGTCAAGATAAAGTACGATGTGCCCAACGACAGACTCGATATGTTTGACGGTTACCGCACCGAGATAGACAAAGCGCTCGCTCCGCTTCTGCGCTGAGCCCGCTTATTCTGAAGGCAAGGAAGGATTTAAACAGCTATGATTTTTGAACACATCGGTTTAAATCAAATAAACGGTTCGCTCGTCGTGCTTGACGGCGTCAAGGGCGCGAGCTACGAGGAAATGGTCGAGCTCAGACTTGATGACGGCACCTCGCGTGCGGGGCGTATAGTCAAGATAGACGGCGAGCTTGTGGTCATTCAGGTCTTTGAGGGAACGCGCGGAATATCTATGAGCAACAGCACGACCGTGCTCTCCGGCAGACCCATGGAGATGCCGCTGTCGCCCGAGATTCTCGGCAGAGTTTTCGACGGCCTCGGCAGACCGATAGACGGCCTCGGCGAGATATATCCCGAGTGCCGCCGCGATGTCAACGGCTCGCCCATAAACCCCGTTTCGCGTGTTTATCCGCGAAATTATATAAACACCGGCATATCTTCTATAGACGCGCTCGCAACGCTTATCAGAGGCCAGAAGCTCCCGATATTCTCGGGCTCGGGCATGAAGCATAACGAGCTCGCCGTTCAGATAGTCCGCCAGGCGAACGTTGCCGACGGCGACGATTTCGCAATTGTTTTCGCCGCCATGGGCGTCAAGAACGACGTCGCGGAATATTTCCGCACCTCGTTTGAAAACGCCAACGTCATGAACCGCGTCACCATGTTCATGAACCTCTCTAACGACCCGATAATCGAGCGTATCATAACACCCCGCTGTGCCCTGACCGCCGCCGAGTATCTCGCATTCGATTTGGGCAAGCAGACGCTCGTTATCCTCACCGATATGACTTCGTATGCCGAGGCTCTGCGTGAATTCAGCTCGTCAAAGGGCGAGATTCCCGGCAGAAAGGGCTTCCCCGGCTACCTCTATTCCGATTTGGCATCGCTCTATGAGCGCGCGGGAATAGTCGAGGGCAAGAAGGGCTCTGTCACTCAGATACCGATTCTCACCATGCCAAACGACGATATCACGCACCCCATCCCCGACCTCACGGGCTATATAACCGAGGGTCAGATAGTGCTTGACAGGGGACTCGACTACAAGGGCATTTATCCGCCCGTCAGCGTTCTGCCGTCGCTGTCGCGTCTGATGAAGGACGGCATAGGCGAGGGCTACACGCGCTCCGACCACAGTATGCTCGCAAACCAGCTCTTCGCGTCCTATGCAAAGGTGCAGGATGCCAAGGCACTCGCGTCCGTCATAGGCGAGGATGAGCTCTCCGCGTCGGATAAGCGCCTTATGGAGTTCGGCAGAGCGTTTGAGGAGAAATTTATAAATCAGGGCTACGATGAAAACAGAACGATAGACCAAACACTCGACCTCGGCTGGGAGCTGCTCTCCATGCTGCCCGAATCCGAGCTCGACCGTGTTGATGAGGACGTTCTCAAGGAGCACTACAAGCCCGCACAGCAGTAAAGAAAGGGGGAGAGCGTCATGGCACAGGTGTTCCCGACAAAAAGCAATCTGATGAGCACGAAGAAGTCGCTGGATCTCGCCAAGCTCGGCTATGATCTGCTCGACCGCAAAAGAAATATACTCGTGCACGAGATGATGCAGCTCATAGACAAGGCGTCGAAGATTCAGCGGGAGATAGACGAGACTTATTCAAAGGCCTATCTCGCACTCCAGCGTGCGAACGTCACGCTCGGTATGTGTGCTGAGTTCGCGCAGGCGATACCGATAGACGAGTCGCTCGATATTGACCTTCGCAGCGTCATGGGCGTTGAGCTGCCGGTTGTTACGCTCGGCGAGGAGAAGCTCGATATGTATTACGGGCTCAACTCGACCAACTCCCAGCTTGACGAAGCATATCTAAGTTTCGCGCAGGTCAAGCGTATGACCGCAGAGCTTGCGGAGATAGAGAACAGCGTCTATCGCCTTGCCGACGCGATAAAGAAAACGCAGAAGCGCGCCAATGCGCTCGATAATATCATGATCCCGCAGTTCACCGAGACGATAAAATATATCACCGAGGCTCTTGAAGAAAAAGAACGCGAGGATTTCTCGCGCCTGAAGGTCATCAAGAGACAGAAGGAAGAAAAAGAGTAATAAAAGGACGCCATTTCAAGAGAGGCTCCATAAGGAAGAAGGCAGCACAAAATTTGTGCTGCCATTTTTGTACTATCCCCAAAAGATCCATAAGGGATTTTGGTGACAAAATCCGCTGCTTGCTGTGCCCATGGACAAAAGTGATATTTTCCTTTCGGAAAGGGATATGAAAGCCTGCCGGTTTTCGTGATATTATATTCGCCGGTTAAACTGCCGCAGGCAATATAACTATGCAAAGCATGATATCACTGTCCGAAGGACAATATAACTCGCCGTCAGGCGAATATAACTGAGGCGCACTTCCTTACGAAGTGCGCCTCTCCGATGAGTATTTTGGGGTTGTTGATTTTTATGGCACAAACGGCATAAAAGCTCTCGGGTAACGGGAGCTTTTACTTTTATGACCTAAGCCGTGCGTTCTGTCGTGTGCCAACACGTTTAAATTTTCCCGAACGCACTGCGAAAATCACCGAAATTTATTGCCTGTTCTTTTTCAGCTCTTCTCCCGACGCTATCGCAACGGAAAGGGTCAGAGAGAACGAGGCGGCAAAAGTCACAATATAGATTATCCAAAGTGTGTCTATCATCATCCAACCGTCAACAATAATGCGGGTGAGATCCAAGAGCAGGCTGACAACACAGATGATCATCCGAGCGAGTGAATATGCCGCAACCGTGACGCCGCAAATATAGCCCTCCTTGCCGAAGCTGCTGCGGAAAAGCATGACAACCACGCCGACCATAACCGCCGCCGACAAAATCGCAACGATCAATTTCGTCGTGTCATAGAATCGCACGGGATCCGCAAAGGTGATTGCGCCTGACGCTTGCGGTATATATACAACGTAGGACAGCACCGTCCACAGCGCACCTAACAGCGGCACGAACAGGAACAGGTAATATTCCGTCAGTCCGCGCGGGTCAAGCTTGCAGCTGCACTGCCTCTTGTTGAGAATCGCGCAAACCGTCAGCGCAGCGGCGCACAAGAACATAGCGACGCACGACAAGGCAACCGTCGGAGAACCGATAATCCTCCCCGGGGCTCTGATAAGCAAAATTATACTTTCGCTTATAAATGTAATCGCCTGCGGCGCTAAAATCGACGCGCCGAGCATGAGCACGCTTTTTGACAGCAGAGCCCGCGCCCCAAACGCAGCCAGAACGACCGCGGCAATGAAACCCGCGGAAAAAACATATCCCCATATGCCGAAACTGCAGTAGGACATCGTTTCGCCGCTTATGTCGATCATTGCAGTCTGAAAAATAAACAGATATCTCCCGAAAAATACGACAACGCTCATCAAAACCATGCCTATAATCGAAAACGCGTCGAAAAGTTTGCCGTCGCTTCTTTTGGTGGTTGACCGCGGCGTTTTAGCGGCGGGCTTCGCTGTTGCCGCCTGTGCGGGCGCTGCTTTTTGCACGGGCTTAGGAGGCGCACATTTCGGAAGAGGCTCCGAGCCTGCGAGGAAGCAGCCGCAATAGGGGCAGAAGCGTATGCCGTCCTTTACCGGTCTGCCGCATTGTTTGCAAAGCATCCGTATGTCCCCCCGTTTTAAAATTCGACCTTGTGACCGCACTTTGTGCAGAATACCGAGTCGTCATCAAGCCTTGCGCCGCAGTTTGTGCAGAAGAGTATCGGCGCCAAGGGCTCATTCTCGTCCTCGTCCTCGTCATCGTCATCCGTGAACGCCATCATGCGCGTCACCGGAATCTCCGCGACGGCGGGCTGTGCGTTTTCCTCTTCCTCTTTTATGCAGTCGGTTATTGCAACGCACAGACTCATCGCAGAAAACATCAGTTCGTCAAAGAACTGTTCCGCCGGAACGGATTCGTCCCGCTCGCGCAGGCTGTCAAAGACCACGCGGCCGAGCTGTTCATACAGAGAAGAAATATTCTCGTTCATTTTTTTCGCTCCTTTAAAAAGCTATGATATCGGATCGTATTTCACATTGTAGAACGACCACAGGCGCTTGCCGTTCACATTTTTCAGGGCAACGATCATCTCGCAGGGTCTGTCTTTTCCGGTTTCGTCGCTAAAGTCTGTGGTAGTTATTGTCAGACTGACCTTGTATTTTCCGTCGCTCAGGCGGGTTTTTGAATTTATTTTCGCTTCCTCGCTGTAGATCTTGCCCGTAGCAGTAAACTCCGCATAAACGCGCCCGTCATAATAATAGATCGACTCGTAATCGCCGTGCGCTATCGTCGTGTTGAAAACATTCTTTGCGATGTAATCCACTTTTGCCGCCGAAAATGACTCATATCCAAACTGCGAATATTTGTTTAAAGGATCCGGAACATAATTATTATCGTACGGATTCGCACTTGATGTTTCATCGGGAAAATATTTATTATATACTCCGAACACCCCTGCGATTTTATAAAGAACGTCCCTGCTTGCATCCGCGCTTGTGCAGTCGTGATTCGAAATAAAGGTATCGTTGCTGTTCAGCAGCGCTTCAAGCGCTTTAAAGTCCGCGTCGGTCGCAGTCAGGAATTCCGAAGATGTGTTTGCGGGCTTTTTTGTTTCCGACTTCTTTGTTGTTTCGACCGGCCCTGCCGTTGACGGCTCGTCCGCAGCTTCGCCGCCGTCGGTCAGGGTTTCGCTGTTTTCCTCCGAGGGCTGCGTGTTCGCGGATTCGCGCACGGAAACCGAAACCACGATTGCCGGAACCGCTATCGCCACCGCCGTAACGGAAAACACAACGGAAAGTATTATCGCCGCAAGCTTGCCTATTGTAAGTGTTTTCATTTTGTTGTCCTCAAAGCATATCGCCGCTTATCTCGGACAGTTCTTCGCCGTTTTCCACTCTCTCGTAGAACTCGCTGAGAAGCTTGATGAATTCCTCATGCTCCTCGTCCTCATAGCCTCTGAAATAGATCTCGGCTATATCGTCGTGATTGAATACATACTGCACGTCCGTGCCGATGTTTCCCTCGGGATAGGGCACGCCGGCATAGTCATATTCAACGCCGTCATTTTCTTCGTCAAGCTGTTTGATTCCGAAGATCATAAGCTTCTTTTCTCCGCCGTTGAGAACAACGACACTTCCGATCGGCAGTAAATCCTTGACATTCATTTGTTATTCCTCCTGTTTATGCAGCTTTTTTGCCCCAGATTACAGAGGCGCCTTTTTTAACTTCTTTTCCGCAGTTGACAAGCACGTCAGTCATCATCTTGTATTCCTTCTTTTTCGTCTTAACGAAGAAGTCAGTAACGGCGTCGAAGCCGTCCACTATCTTATCGGACGCAAAATCGGTCAGACCGTCATACTTGCCCTTGGACAGAGACGTGGTTGCGGCATCAAGACCCTTCTTTATAACGAAGGTGCACGCGGCAACGGCAAGAACGGGTGCCCCGCCGCATACAGCCGCCAGTCCCGCGGTGACCGCAATCGTCAATCCCTTATCAAGCGCTACATCAAGCGTTGTCTGCACAATGGTCTTTTTGACCGCCTTGTTTGCGGAAATCTTTCCGCTCTTATATTTATCATAGTTGGAAAGTCCGTTGCAGATACCGGAAACAAGTGCTCCTGCCGCCAACGAGCCTGCTTTGAGCTCTTTCCCGGCGACCTTTCTCGCGTTGTTTGCCCATCGCATTGCAAGACTTCTCGATTTCGAAACCGCCCCGAGACCGTTGACGGCAAAATAATCCCTGAGACCCAAAGCGTTTTTCCACCAAAGTGTGGCGTTTTTGCTCGCAGGCATTTTGAACCGTTTATACAGCTCCATTCCCTTGTCCGCTTTTCTGGCGGTTTTAAATGCACTGAACAGAGTTTTTCCCGATGATATGACGTCCTTAACGCCGAGCGCCCATTTACCGGCCTGCACATTTTTCACGCCGTCTGAGAGTTTTTTTACCGCCCCGTAACCTCCGCCGATAATACCGACCTTTTCGAGGATTCCGAAATCAAGCGAGAGGGCGCCCGATTTTTTCTTCTTTGCCGCTCCGAATTTTTTGTCGCCGACATTCTTGTCCGTCTGCGCATAGAGCCTCGCCGCGTTCTTCAGCGCCCCGGAGAGCTTCCTGGCGTTGCTCGCGGAGGTGTTGATAGTTGCCTTAAAGTTTCGGCCGCTCCTGTCGAAAGCGACGGTGAGCCGTCCGCTGAAGTTGAGACTCTTTATCGTCTTATCGGTCTCGTTGGCGATAGCTGATATTTTTTTTGATATTTTTTCAAAGTCGCTTCCTCTGTCGTTGAGCAAGCTTGTGTTTACGACTAAATCCGCCATTTGAATTCTCCTTCTCGTTTTCTTCTTCCTTATAATACATCAGCGGCCGGGAGAAAAACGGCTCGGCTGACGAAATGCCGCTTTGTGGGAATGAAGTGCACTCATCGGGCGGCACGGCGCGTGAATTGCGCCGTGCGCCCGGGGGAAGTGTGAGTAAAATCAGCGTTTTCTGTAGCGATATATTGTACCGCTGCTTGTAATTCGACAAGTATCACTTGTTGAAGGCTTCGATGTTGTGAATGTCTCACTCGACCAGTCGGTGTACTTATAACAGTAATACTTGTAAACAGGAGTAACTGTTCTATAACACGACTGCTTGTTTTCGTCCATTATATAATAGCTGTGACAGTCATATTCGCAACCATGTCTGTTTTCCACATAATCATACCCTGTTGTAGAAGAATGCCTTCTATCTTTGAATGGTGTTTCCGAGAAAATATAATGTGGTCCTTTTTTTCCGTACACCCACTTATTCGTTGGTGCAAAAGCCTCTTCATAGCGATTTTTTTCCGCGTTCCAAACCTTACTTCCGTTGCACCAATGTTGTGCAACATACAGTTTCTTTACCTGTATGCTGTCGGAGGCTTTTTCCGATCCCACTTGCCATTTCCCCGGATTTATCTGTCTGGAAAGCTGCTTTTTGGATGAATCTTTTTGATAGCCGGACGGCGTTTGCTCATAATATCCGCCTTCTTTTTGCCTTGTCTGATATTTGTACCATTCTCCGGTTGCTTCGCATGCATACTGCGAACTGTTCAGTACTCCTGCGGGCAGCTCATAGTCCGGCATAGAGTCAGACCACTCATTCTCCGTTGCATACGCAGTCAGGGTGACATTGCTTTCGGGCATGGTAAAGGTGTAGCTCGCGCTGCCGCTGTCGGACACCTCGTAGTTGTCGGAATTCCAATTGGAGAAGGTGTAGTAGTCCCTCGCCTTTGCCGTTACCTGAACTTGCGTTCCGGCGGTATATGAGCCGCTGCCCGAAACCGAGCTGACTCCGCTGCCGCATTTTACCGAAACAGTGTATTTCGGAAGCTCCGTGCGGGTGACGGATACGGTGCAGGTCTTCTGATATGTTTTCCCGTTGTACTCGAACTCGGCTCTTATCGTTGTCGTTCCCGCGCTGACGCCGTAGACCGTACCGTTCGAGACGGTTGCTGTGCTCTCGTCGTCCGACAACCAGTACACGCTCTGTCCCGAGGGCGCAGTCGTCGCGGTTATTCTCTCGGAGCCCTTGTCGGAAACGGTGATGCTGCCCTTGTTGAGCGATATCGAGGGCGCTTTTATCGTCAGAGCGAGACTCGTTGTGCAGCTTCTTCCGTCGGAATAAGAGATCCTTACCGAGCAGCTGCCCGCATATCTCGAATCAAAGCTGTCCGTGTCTATGTCGCAGGAGCTTGTGACATCCTCTGTCGTGCCGTCGCTGTACTGCGCCTCAACCCTGAGTCCGCTGCTGTCGAAGCTGTCGCCGATATAGTAGGTCGTCTTGTTCGGCTTTGATGCCACCCTTATTCCCGTAAGCGTCGGAGCCTCGGGCTCAACATACTCTTCGCCCTTGCTGACAACAATTGTCACCGTGTCATTCTGGCTGCAGGAGGTGCCTGCGGCGGGAGTCTGTCTGATAACATATCCGCTGTTGACAGTTGAGCTTGACTCGTAGCAGACGTTCGGCACAAGATCCGCCGAGGTTACCGCCTCGCGCGCCTCGCTCTCCTCCATTCCCATGACATTGGGAACGGAAGTAGTGTAGCCGCTGCTCACATATACCGTAACAGTCGTTCCGGCGGGTACTGATGTTCCCGCTGCGGGCTCCTGTCTGATAACACAGCCGGGCGACACGTCGCGGCTCTCCTCATTGAGGACTGTCACGTTGAGGTTCTTGTCGCCGAGCATATTCCTGGCGTCCTGCTCGTTTCGGTACTGAACATCGGGAACGTAGACGCTCTCTATGCCGAGGCTGACTACAACGTTGACCGTCGTGCCCGCCTTGACTTGGCTGCCGGACTGCGGATCCTGCGAGATTATCTGATCCTTTGTATATTTGCTGCTGAAAACGGTATCGACTATCTTTACGTAGAGATCCTGTTCCGAAGCCTCCTTCTGCGCGGCGTTGAAAATCTTGCCGGTAAGGCTCGGGACGGTGACCGTCTTGTTTTGGTCTATTCCCTTTTTGCCCTTGCTGACCGTCAGAACAACCGTTGAGCCCTTTTCGAGCTGAGTTCCGGCGGCGGGATCCTGTCCGATAACGGCGCCGGGGGCGACAAGGTCGTCGTACTTCTCTTTTATCTCGACCTTGAAGCCGAGATTCTCAAGCTCGTTCTTTGCGAGCTCTTGGGAATAGTTGAGAACATCTACCACATATTCCTCGCCGTTGCCCGCGCTGATAACGATTTCGATTATTGTTCCCTTTAAAACCGTGTCAGCCGCTCCGGGGTTCTGCGAAAGAATCGTGTTGTTCTTGAACTTTTCGCTCTCTATCTTTCCGCCGATAACGGTGCGGTTATTCTCGTTGCCGAGGTCGGCCTTCTCGAGCTTCTTATCCGCTTTCTCGCGCGTCATGCCGAGAATATTGGGAACTCGTGTCTGACCGTCGGGCAGATTGTAGTTGCCGAGAAGTCCGGACTTGGGGCCTATCACGCCTACCGCAAGCAGCACGCAGAGCGTGACTATCGCCGCAAGCGCCGTCGGCACGCCTATCTTCGCCCATATCGGCCAGGTCAGCATATCTATCTTCTTTATCGTTCCCTTGCGGCGCTTGACCGGCTCCTCCGAGAGCAGCTCGCCCGCGAGAGTGACCATGTTTTCCGTTCTGTCCTCTATGCGGACATTCATGGCGTTGTAGATAGCCGCCTCCTGGTTAGGCGTGATATCCTGCGTGAACTTCGTTATCGGCTGAAGAATGTCCTTGTGCTTCTTCTCGTAGCTCGCCCTGCGCTCAAGCGCATCGGGCGGGGTGACTCCGGTTATCATCTTGTAGAGTACCGCGCCGACGGAATAGACATCCGTGTGCGGTCCCTGGTCGCCGCGGCTGCGGTACTGCTCCTCCGCCGAGTAGCCGGGCTTGATTATGACGGTAAGGCTGCGGCTGTGGGTCGTTGTTGCGAAGCGCGCCGCGCCGAAGTCGATAAGCTTGGTCTTTCCGTCCTTTGTCAGGAATATATTGTCCGGACTGATATCACGATGAAGTATTCCCGCCTCATGGACATGGTTGAGAGACTCTATGACGGGCATCATTATCTGAATCGCCTCGTCAGCCGGGATGGTCTTTTCTCTCTTGAGTCTGTCGGCAAGCGTTTCGCCGTCGAGATATTCCATGACTATATATGCGGTTCCGTTTGCCTTGAAGCTGTCAAAAATCTTGACTACTCCGCTCTCATTCTGGAATTTCGCAAGGCGCTTCGCCTCGTCGATAAACTTCGACATTCCGTCGTTGAACTGACGCTCTTTTTCGCCCGTGAAAACCGTTACGCGAGTCTGTCCCTCGGCACGGGTGGAGAATTCACTCGGGAGATACTCCTTTATCGCCACCTTTATGCGCAAAATGGGATCCCACGCAATATATGTAACTCCGAAGCCGCCGTTTCCCAGCACCCTGCCTACCTCGTAACGTCCGTTGAGGACCGAGCCCGGGGACATATGGAGAGGGCTGTCCGCCGTTGCGTTCGCCGGATATCCGCAGTGCGGGCAGAGCTCCCATTTCTTGTCGTAGAGCTCCATGCACCCCATACAGCGGCGCTTGTCAGAATTCTCCGTGCTGCGTCTGTGCCCGTCTTCCCCCGGGAACATCGCAACCGTCTTATCGTTGCTCATAAATAACACCACCTAAAAAACTTTCTTTTATACTACAGCTTTAATCTCGCAAAATCTCATAATCCGACATACGGTCAGAATAATCGGATAAACCGCTTTAGCTGTACAGATAGTACTCGCTCCTGTTTTCATAGATATACGGCATATCGTGCGCATCCTCGCCGGTCAAAGTCTTCAGCGCGTTTTTGTCTATCGGCAGACCGACCTCTTTGCTGTTGTTGAAGAGTATACTCTGTCCCTTGTTTGCAAGCATCAGCTTAAGCAGCATTTTTGCCGCCGCGTTCTCCGCCTCGCTGCCGGAATCCCTTACGCTCCACTCGAGCGCAACAGAGACGGGAATCCTTCCCGGCGCCACAGCGATGCCTGTCACCAAATCGTTGGCAGCGCTTGCGGCCTGTTGAATAGTCGCATACTCCGAGGTGTCGGTCAAATAGTAGCAGCTGCCGCCCGACTTCTCCGGCGAAAGGACGCTGATGAGTCGGTCTTTGTCGGCGAACTCCACGTATTGAAGCCCCTCCTCGCCGAACATTTCTATAAAGCGATCCTTTATGTCGGAGTTGACTACTACTTTTTTCTCTCCGCCTATCGAACGAAGATCTTCTATGCTGTTGACGGACTCGACCTGCGTCTCGTTATCGTTTGTAAGAAGTATGGGAACATTGAAGCTGACAGGCATACGGGTCTTTTGGGGGAAGTAGTCGCTGTAATCTTTCAGGAAAAGGCAGTCGTTTTCAATGCTCTTTACAAAATACTTTGTTACCACCGAGAGCTTGCTGCCCTCTCGGAGAATCGAATCCAATTCGCAGACCCGTCCGTTCAGCAGCCCTTCGGCAATTCCCGAGCTTATGAACAGGTTCGGCGCGGTTCCGTCCTCGAGCGCCTTGGGCAGCTTCGAGCGGTATTCGTTCTCGTCCATTCCGACAAGATTAACCGTTACGCCCTCGTTTTCTTCGCAGAACTGCCTCTTGAGCTCCTCATAGACCTTCGCCTTATCCCCGCCCTTGATATACCACACGGTTATTTCCGCCGGCTCGAGTTGGACGGAGCTTTTTCTGACATGAAGATCGTACGAAAATCCCGCCGTTATCAGCGCAATTATCACCGCCGCCACAGATATACCTATCCGGCGCCTTCTCTTCTTGCGCTTTTTGTAGACTCCGGGGGTCACAACCTTTATTTCGCCGACGAGAGCTTTTTCAAACTCGCTCACATTCGGGAAACGCAGGTGCTGATCGACCGCCATGGCTCGCATAACGGCGTTTGAGATGTTTTGCGGGATAGAAGGATCTATCTCTATCGGATCTTTTACAATATCTTTTATCTTTCTGTTTGTGGACTCGTCGGGTTGAGTGCCGGTTATCATATAGTACATGGTCGCGCCGAGCGCATATATATCCGTCCACGGACCCTGCTTGCCGGTCTTATCGTACTGCTCTGCCGGAGAGAAGCCGGGCTTGAGAATAATGGTCAGATTCTCGGTGTTGTCGGCGGTAAATCTCGCCGCGCCGAAGTCGATAAGCTTTATATCTCCGTTGTTGCACAGAAAAATATTATCGGGGCTTATATCGCGGTGGATTATATTGTGCTTATGCGCCTCTTTGAGGGCGTTGATAATGCCGAGAACTATTTTTACGCTTTTGTCAACCGCAAGCTTCTCGCCGTTTTCTCTCATATAATCGCCGAGAGTGCTGCCGTCAAGATATTCCATGACGATATAGGCGGTGTTGTTCTCCTCTATGTACCCGTAGACGTTGACAATATTCGGATGCGAATTAAACTGCGCCATGTTCCGCGCCTCGTCGATAAACCGTTCGAGACCCATTTCAAACTCGCGCCTGCCTCTGTCGGAGAGGAAAATAAGCTTGCTCGAATCGGGGGTTCTGTTGACCGCGCCGACAGGATAGTATTCCTTTATTGCGACTAACGTGTCGAGCTGAGTATCCCACGCCTTATAGGTTATACCGAAGCCGCCGAAGCCGATAACGTTTCCGAGGCGGTATCTGTCGCCTATGACGGTGCCCGGCGCGAGATGGTAGGCCTCCTTCGCCGGCGCGCCCGGATAATAGCCGCAGTAGGGGCAGAGGTCGAACTTATCATCGTACTTTTTAAAACAACCGTTGCAAAGCTTTTCCATAACTGTTCTTCTCCTCGGTTATTTTATGTACTGATCCCAGCTGAAATCCGCACCGCAAAGAGGCTTGAACAGGAACTCGCAGCCGCCGACCGTAAGCTTATCGTCCTGCACAAAGGGCTTAAAGCCCATGAGCAGCTCGTCGTTTAAATAGGTGAGCCCGCTGCTCTCGCCCGACTGGACAAGGAATTCACGCTTGTTGGGCTCGTATACCACCGCCGCGTGGCGGTCGCGCGAAACACGGCCGTCCTTGGCGAGCACAATATCCATGTTTCCGGCGCGGCCGATGTTGTTGCGTCCGGATTTCAGATTGAAGCTCTCGCCGAGATAATCGCCCTTTATGCAGACAAGCCAGCCGACAACCGGCTCGCTGTCGCTCGGCAGATTGTAATACGCAACCGTTTTCGGCATTGAGTCGGCGCT
>OGRD01000873.1_pt1 | contig 13675 bp, 8 predicted proteins | sample 1553441 | NCBI WGS metagenome assembly OGRD01 (sample SAMEA2580106, study PRJEB22360) | human gut metagenome | biome: human gut; feature: human-associated habitat; material: faeces | place: Denmark | collected 2008/2010
GGTATGGCGCCGCCACCCGACACGAACATCGATTCTTTGATCGAATACGCCGCTGCCCAAAGCCGAAAGGGGAACTTCGAAGAAGTGGTCGCTGCCGCCGGCCGCCTGCGCGCCCTCGGACGAATGGGAGACGACAAAGCCCGTTTGTACGGTCTGATCTACACCGGACACGTATTGGCGCGCGAAGTGAACGATTCCGTAAAACTCTATTACGGCAGGGCACGAGATTTGGCCCTCGCAGCGAAGGATTATCGGGCGCTGACCGCGATCGACAACGCGTTGGCCATCTACACTTCGGAGATGGAGATGAACTATCTCGGCGGGCTTTCCTATTTCATGGAAGCGCTCAAATACGCCGAACTGAGTCCCGACAAACAGGCCTATCCGGTCGTGCTCAATAACATCGCGATGGCGCACTACCTGCGCAATGACCCCAATGGGTTGAAGTATTCGCTTCAAGTCGTCGACATCGGAACTGCGAACGGCGATCCGCTGCTCCTCTATTCAGGATCTTTCGTAACGGCTTATATGTACTACTTGCAGGGCGATCCGGCGACGGCTCTCCGGTACATCGAAACGGCGCTCGCCGTCGGCGGAAACTACATCGAGTATGCCGAAGCATACAGCCTCTACGCGAATATACTGGCTGGACTCGGTCGTAAAAGCGAGGCGGAACGCTATTACAAACGTGCCGTCGCCCACGTAGGAAGTGAAAAAAGCAATACGCTGGCTTACCTCAATTATGGAAGTTACCTGATGGCGAACGGTTCGGTCGGTCGGGCCACGTCGGTTCTGGAAAAGGGGCTCGAATTCGTCAACAAGCGCAACAATGCGTTTTACCGCTACCAGCTCTACGAAAAGCTGTCGGAGGCATACGAATTGGCGGGCAGGCCGCAGAGAGCCCTCGACTACTATAAAAAATATCATGCCGAATTCGACAGCATCTTCAATATCGGCCGCGAGCGGGCGATCAACGAACTTCGCGTGCAATATGAATCCGAAAAACAGGAAAAGGAGTTGCGCGGAAAGGAACTAGACCTGCTGCGTGAAAGACAGAAACTGAACATCACGATTTTCACCGTAGCGGTTCTCGTCGGACTGCTCGCTGCGTTGTTCATCGCCTACCGTCGTAAAAATCAGCGCTACCGGCAAATCGTCAGACAGCAACACGAACTTATTCAGAAAGAAAAAACGATCAAGGAGCTGTACAGCCAATCGGAGGGAGGCAGGAAATATACCGTCTCCTCGCTTTCGGACGAAAAGGGGCAAGCGCTGTTTTCGGAATTCGAGAAACTGATGCGAACGGAAAAAATCTATCGGAGATCCGATATCACCGTCGATAAGATCGCCGACCGACTCGAAACGAACCGCACCTATTTGTCGAGAGCGATCAACGAGAACAGCGGAATGTCGTTTTCGCAATACATCAACTCGTGCCGCATCGACGAAGCCCGCCACATCCTCTCTGAAACCGATAACGACATACAGATAAAGGCGCTCGCCTACGAGCTGGGGTTCGCAACGCCGGAAACATTTTCCGCGACTTTCAAAAGATCGATCGGGATGCTGCCGACCAAATTCCGGAAAGAGATGAGGCGCATGTACAACGACGCGCAGGAGACGAATTGATCGGCGGCGGGGACGGGATTTCACGCCGCGAAACATCAATTTACGTTTCCCGACGTCGAATCCGTTTGCGCGTTTCCGCACGGCGGTCTAATTTTGTGTCGACAGCATTAAGTTATCCATAATAATTCCGTTTCTGCTATGACGACGCAACTCTTCCTCAAAAGGTTTTTCTTGCTGACAGCGCTTGTCGCTCTGACTTTGCCCCAGGGATGCGGCGACGATGATCCCGTCGATGATCCCGCTTCCAATACGAACACCGAACCGCAGCCTACGCCGGAACCGGAACCAGAACCGGAGCAACATGCCATAGAGTTTGCTCCTTCGTTCTCCGGTGCGACCGGCCATTCGCAGATCGGGGTATTCGCCTTCGATACGAGTACGAAGTGGGATGAATGGGCGCAGCCCGACCTCATGCACGACATACGGGTCGAAAAGGATGGGAGCGGCGTCTGGAACTACGATCCGATCGTGTATTGGCCGTCGGACGGATCCTTCGATTTCTCGTTCATGGCCTATGCTCCTTATGCAACGGCATCCAACGGACTTTCGGTCAGCGACGCATCCCATGTCGGAGCTCCCGTTCTGCGCTACGAAATGCCTTCGGCCACCGACTGTCATACCGATATTTGTCTTGCGACTCCGGTTCTGGATATCCGGAATCGCCAAGAAGCGGTCGGGCTGGAGTTTCGATCCGTCATGTCGAAAATCGGATTCCGGATCAAAGGACAGGGCAACAAGGTTTCGAACATCGCGGTGCGAGGTATCCAGTGGCAGGGTGAAATCGCATTGAATGCCGACGATCAGGGATCGATGACCTGGACGCAGGTTTCGGACTTCTCGACGACCGAATACCAAGCGAAACTCAACTACGACGAAGGGCATGATTACGTGACCGCCACCGAAACCATGACAGACGTGACGGCAAAAGATGGATATCTCTATCTTATTCCTCAGAATATTACCTACAACGCCCGCATCGTTGTCACCGTCGACGGCGACAAACTCGGCTTTCCCTTCGTAGACATGGCCCAAATACTTCCGGGCAAGGAGTATATCATCGACCTCGAAATTCCGGGAAACAAGTTGCTCGACTATACGGACAACGCCATGCCGGCATTCCTGCTCGCTCCCACGGATGCGGCCGAAGCGGCCAACATCGACTGGAACGATGCGAAAGCGGCATGTGAAGCCTCCGGATATCGGCTGCCCACTTATAACGAAGGGCTGATGACGCTCTTTTACATGAACGGCATCGAGGGCAATAATCTCCGTTTCGCTTCCTACTGGACATCGACCACCTCGCTGGAAGATCCGACCGGAGAAAGCGCAATGGGGTACAACATCATGCCTTGGATGGGACTTTACATGCCGAAAGCAGGCATAACGGCCGCACGATGCGTCAAAGACGTGCCTGAGGGAGGCAAGAAATATCCCTATGTCGATTCAACGCTTCCCGACGGTCCTGTCATCGTATCGCGTGACAACGACGGCGGTGTGATCCCTTCGGCTTTCAATGTGCTATACGATGCTGAGCGTCCGGTATTCCACGAGAATTGGACCACGACTCCGGATCACGACGGCAACACCGATGCCGATCGGATCTCCCGAAAGCTGCAAGTCGCCAATACGGACGCGACCGTAGGAAAAGTCGTATGGAGCGAATTCTCGTGTCCCGAAGGTTGGCGGAAACCTACCATGATGGAGATGGCGCTTATCTTCACGATGGGCGGGGCGCCCGAAAGTTCCTACGGTGCCGACAATGCGCCCGTAACCGAAACGCCGTTATACAAGGTGGAAGGATTCACTCCGTTGAATGCCGACTACTATTGGGTAGCCAGCATGTCCGCCGGACGTGGCGGCCGAAATCCGGCGACATGGTCATTCGGCCCGACGCCCCGCAGCGGTCTCGGAACCATCGCAGGCCCCGATGCCAACTACGTGCGATGCGTTCGGGACATCGAATAACCGCGGTTGCCAACATACCCGCCCTGCCCGTAACTCCTTCGAGAATCGGGCGGGGCGGTTTGCAAAGCAGCGGAAAATCGACGAAGCACGGATCGGAGCACAAAAATATTTGCATTTTCGAATTTTTGTATTACCTTTGCACTCGCAATGAACAAAACGGTGCGTTAGTTCAGCTGGTTAGAATACGTGCCTGTCACGCACGGGGTCAGGGGTTCGAGTCCCCTACGCACCGCAGACGAAGAAACGAGATGGTTACCGCAACCGTCTCGTTTTCTTTTGTTTATGCCCTATCGCACGATGCATAAAAGCGTTAGGAAATCCGCTTCAGGTTACATACGGCTTACGCGAAACCGCCCCGAATCCGTTCCTGCGGACACTTCGGGACGCCCGAACGTAACCCATTCGTAACCGGCGCATCGCAATCGCGTAACCTTGCCTCGGCTTGTCTTCTCGGCGTCCTTCATCGACTTTACCTATTTGTCAATCAAATAGTTGTGTTGGGCTATTTTTGTCGAACCAATAAGTAAAGTATCGTTATGAAGAAAGACACGAACCAGCGGTTACACGAAAACGCCGCGAGACCGTCACGAAGGTTACGGGCACAGAAAAGTACCTTCGCCGTAATTTTTATCATTCAGAAAGGCAAGATCCGCGAGGACGGCACCGTCCCTATCGTGGCGCGCATCACCGTCAACGGCGAAATGGTACATTTCGCTACGAGAATGTACATCCACCCCGACCGCTGGCTGCCGAAAGATTATCGCACGGCGGGCAAGACCAAAGAGGAGAAACAGATCAACGAGATGCTCGAAGAGTTGCGCGTGCTGATTCGTCGCAAATACGACGAGATGCTTCGGCGCGAGGAGGTCATCACGGCCGGCAAGCTCAAAAACGCCATCACGGGACTCGACCAGAACGCCACTACGCTATTGCAGGTTTGCGACCGTTTCATCGAGGATTATACCGACCTGCTCAAAACCGAGCAATGCTGCCGCGAAACGTATCTGCGTTACAGACTGACCCGCAGCCGACTTGCTGAGTTCATGCAGGCGCGCTACCGCCTGCCCGATATGGCGGTCAAGGAGCTGCATCCCCGCTTCGCTACCGATTTCGACCGGTGGCTGCGCATGAGCTACCGGCTGACGAACAATTCGACGATGAAGTTGATGCGGCAGCTGAAGACCATGTTGCACGTCGGCTATTTGAATGGCTGGTCGAAGAACGATCCGCTGGCGGGCTATAAACTCCATTTCGAGAAGGTGGACAGAGGCTACCTGACCGACGAAGAACTGGACCGCCTCGCGAACAAGGTATTCGCCATGAAACGGCTCGAAGTCATCCGCGACCTCTTTCTGTTCAGCTGCTATACCGGCTTGGCCTATATCGGCCTCAAACATCTCTCCGCCGATATGTTCCGCCGATGGCCAGACGGCAATCTCTGGATCGACACCAAACGGCAGAAGACCGATGTTCCCGTGCATGTGCGCCTGCTCGACATTCCCATACGATTGATCGAGAAATACGGCGGTACGACCGAAGGCGGCTTGCTCTTCCCCGTCCCGTCGAATCAGAAGGTCAACTCCTACCTGAAAGAGATTGCAAGCGTGTGCGGCATCGACAAGGATTTGACATTCCATTGCGGGCGGCACACCTTCGCTACGACCGTGACGCTGGCCAACGGAGTACCGATCGAAACAGTATCGAAGATGCTCGGATATACGAATATTCAGACGACGCAGATTTATGCGCGGGTCATCGACACGAAGATCAACAACGACATGGAGGTTCTCGCCGGCAAGCTGAACGCCAAGGCGATGATTCGCCCGACAACGGCTGCTGCCGGTTTATAAACGGATTCTTATGGAATTGCAAATCATACAGAACAAGATTCACGAGGTGCGCGGCGTGCGGGTGATGCTGGACAAAAACCTCGCGGAGTTGTACGGCGTCGAAACCAAAGCTCTCAACCGTGCCGTCAAACGAAATATCGAGCGCTTCCCGGAGAGGTTCATGTTTCAGCTGACCAAAGAGGAGGCTTTAAGGTGCCAATTCGGCACCTTAAACGATATGCCGCTCGAACGAGGCAAACACCTGAAATATCTTCCCTATGCCTTTACGGAGCAAGGCGTTTCGATGTTGTCGGTCGTATTGCGAAGCCCGACGGCGATTCAGGTCAGCATCTCGATTATGGATGCATTCGTCGCCATGCGCAACTGCATCCTGACCCGAACCGCCGAATCGGTCGAGATCGCACGACTCCGGGAGCGGGTTCTCGAACTCGAACAAGCGACCGAAGAGATATTGGGCGGAGTCAACGATTTGTCGGAGGATATGCGCAAGGATATCGAAACTATTTACGAAGCGATCGGAGCGTTATCAGTCGAACTGCCGAAACGGAATGCAGCCCGAAGGCCGATCGGATTTCGGGTTACTTCAGAAAAGGAACAGTAGCGCAACGGAGACAAAGTATCTCTTCCGTACTCGCCGCCCCGTCTACCTTTACGCCAAAGGAGAGACGAGGTGGCGATTTTAACAAATAGTTTTCCTCCTTCGCACCTTGGCAAAGAACGAACAAGTTCGTCTTTGCCCTCGGTTTGGCGTCGGTTCGGTCTGAAATATTACGCTGAACTTCGCTCGAAGTACAAGGGCGTCTTGTGGCGCGTGGAGATTTCGGAGCGGGGGGGGACACCGGTCCGTCGGAGGAGATGGCCTTCGACGGCGGTACACCGTTGCAGATCACGTGGGAGAAACGGGGCGACGAGTTCTACGTGCCGGTCAAGGCGTCGGAGGCGACCATCAACATCCTCTGCAAGGAGAATTTCCATTACCTGGCTCTGTTCACCTCCGATCCCCGTTATTTTCGCGTCTCGATCTTCCGTAATCGGCAGCTCTATTGGCGGGGCTACATCACCTCCGACCTCTACTCCGAGAACTTCACCGCTCCGCCCTATACCGTTACGATCAAGGCCGTGGACGGCTTCAACCTCTTGTCGAGTATTCCGTTCCGCGACCTCGTACATATCGGCATCGCGGGCAGACGGTCGCTGTGGGAACTGCTCTCCTCCTGCATCGACCTGTTGGAGTTGGATCTCGATACGGCGGACTGGATGGATCTGTATGCCGAGGGCATGGACGAGAACGCCTCTCCGCTCCGTCAAACCTATATCGACCTCGAACGGCTCTACTACGTCTACGAGAAGCCTACCTATCGCGATATCCTCGAATTGTGTCTGCGTCCGTTCGCCGGACAGATCTTCCAGTCGAACGGCGCCCTGCATATCCGCCGCGCCGTGTCGCTCTACCGAACTGCCCGTCCCGTGAATTTCTACCGTGTCGGCACGGAGCATCCCGTCGGACGGCTCGTTGCGGGCAGCGGGCTGCGGCTCGTGATCCACACCGGTGCGCAGGTCGTCACGTCGGCAGCACGCGAGCGCATCGACGATATGTGGACGGGCGACCTGCACATCGAGGGAAGTTCGACGCTCGACATCGTCCCTGCGCTGCGCAAGGTTTCGGTCGATGTAAAGAACAAGAGTCTCGACAACCTGATCGCCCGTATCGGGTTCTACGATCCCGACGCTTGGACGGATCCGCACGGCTTCGTCTCCGTGAAAAGCGGGGAAGAACTCTATTTCAGCGGCGAGGATGCCTATCGGGGTGCGGAGGCCGTAACTCGCGGCTTTCCCGTCGAGCAGTGCAACTTTCCGCTCGTATGGGAGTTCGGGTTGCAGACTTACCATCGGGAGTGGGGACTGGGCATTTACCGTCCGAACGAAAGCGTCGATGTCGCGGTGCATTACGGCGTCCGCATCGTCGGCGAAAAGGCGACATACAGCCTCACCGAGAGCGGTTCGTGGGTGCAATCCACCAACGGGGAGATCACAAGTACGGTCAAAACCGGCAATGAGCAGAATATGAAGATCGAAATCAACGGCATCCCCTGCGACGGCGAGTGGCAGTTCTTCATCCGGCAGACGCTCATCGGCAAGATTACGACCTATACCGACCGCTTCGGAAATCCGAGCGGCCGCACTTCGGGCTATCTGGAGAGCGCCGCGTTCCGCAAGATGACGCTTTCGATCGATGCGGGCGACAGCTACGACAAGGGTTTGCGCTACGAGTCGCTCGTCGATCCCGCGAACAACGTCGATATGTCCGTAACGCTTCCTGTGAGCGATATTCCCGCCATTCCGAACGACCGGCTGCTCTATGCGCTCTACTACCTCGATGCCGGCGGCAATCCCACGCGCATATGGCATACGAAAGGTCGGAACGATTACGACACGCTGGTCGGCCATATCGTGCAGGGAGCATTGCGGTACAAGCAGCTGCCGAGCCGACGCATCACGGGCGAGATCTTCACGGGACAGCATATCGATATGAATACGGTGGTTCGGGACGACAAGTTCCTGAACGCCGCTTATTACCTGAACTCCATCGAGCTGAATGCCCTCGACGACTCCTACAACAGCGAACTTACGGAGATGCCGCATCTGCTCGCGACGGAGAGACCGCCGGAGGGCGACGACTGCATAGCGGTCGCGACGCTCTCCTTCACGGTCGGCAAGGCGATACGCTGCCTGAACCGGCTGCTGCTCCAGTCCGCCGATAAAAAGACGGTTTATGCTTTCGACACCGCTACGCAGCAGGTGCGGGATATCTACCGCAGCACGACGTCCTTCGAGATGTACGAGGCGGACGAGGGGTTCGTCGCGGTGGACGGGCAAGAGGTCCGCTACCTCGACTATCGCGGCACGGTCGAACGGATATACGTCCCGCCGGAGGAGTACCGCAACGTCGCGACCTACATGGACGGGTATATCCATATCCTGAAATCCTACCGGCAGTATATCGGTTCGCGCGGCGGCAATGCCGGCGGACGCAGCGCCCGCACGGCAGAGGACGAGGACCCGAACTACCGCACCTATCGCTACCTCTCGCGTCCGGAGTGCAAATACGTTTCGCCCGATGCCTCGACCGGCTATCGCGGACGGGGATATGCCTACGAGGGTACGCCGATGTCGGGTGCGATCCTCGCCCTGCGGCGCACAGAAAATGCGATCGTCGTGAACACCTCGCATGGCGCCTATCTGCACGACAAGCGGTTCCACCAGCCCTGCAAGATGCTGCAATTCGCTGCGGGCGAGCAGATCGTCACCATCTCCGACAACTATATCGGCATCAACGCCGACGATATGCTGTGGTTCTACCGGCGGAATTCGATTACCGAGCGGACGTTGCTCCGGCGGTTGGGACGCTGGGCGGATCATGCCGACCATACGATGAGCGAGGTCGTGCACTCCTACGACGACGGCATCTTCATCCGGAACTTCCGCGACGACACGACGACCGACGTCCGGAACACCGCCGGCTGGGGCGAGACCATCATGGGGTTGTTCTTCATCTACGGCGACCTCTATATCGTGCGCGAACGGGCGATTTACAAATACATTCCTGAATAAGTGCGAAACTATGGAAACACTATCCATCATTCTGAACTTCATCCTCGCCAGCGGTTTGGCGGGAACGATCCTCTTTTTCAATGCGAAGAAGCGCAAGGAGAACGCGGCCGCCGATTCCGCCGAATTAGCAAACACGGAGACGGTCGTGGCGATCCAGTCCGAGCAGATCACGCGGCTGGACGGGCGCGTGGAGAAACTCGAAGAGAAGGTCGGCAAACTCGAAATCATCATCGAGCACAAGGACGTGGAGATCGACCGCAGCCGCATCGTCATCCGACAGGCCTACAAGTGCGAAACGCCGCCCGAACATTGCCCGGTCTTGCTCAAAAGAGCCGAGTTGGAACGCAGGCGCAAAGAGAACGACGAGAATAACCGAAAATCATAAAGCAATGAGCAGAGGATTGAGTAATTGTAACCGACGCCGCGGAGCGAGAGCAGAACCCGCTTGCGGGCTCTTCCGAGCCGCAAGGAGGAAACGATTGCTACAATGATATTCCAGAACGAATAACAGATATTATGAACGAGAAAACTTTGCTGAGAGGAATGCGCAATCGTAATCCCGGCGATATCCGCCGATCGGCAACGAAGTATCTGGGCGAAGTTGCGCCCTCGCGCGATACGGCATTCAAGCAGTTCGAGACGATGGCATGGGGCTACCGCGCGATGTTCGTGCTGCTGGACTCCTACTCCCGCAAGGGTTGTCGGACAATCCGGCAGATGATCTCGCGCTACGCTCCGCCCGTCGAAAACCACACTGAAAACTATATCCGTTGCGTGGCCGAATGGTCGGGCATCGGCGCCGACGAGCCGCTCAATACGCAGGCGGGCGAGACGATGATCCCCATCGTGGCGGCTATATCGCGAGTGGAAAACGGGCGACCGGCGGTACTATCAGACGTCGAGGCGGGCTGGACGCTCTATCTGCAACACAAGCCCTAAACAGCCATGTCCCGGAGAATCGCCGATTTGCTTATAAAGATCGGAGCTGACTCGTATGAGTTCCAGCAGAAGGCGCAGCAGGTCGAGAAAGGACTCGGCTCGCTCGAAAAGAAGCTGACCTCCGTCGGCAAGTCGCTGTCGCTGAAACTCACCGCACCCCTTGCGGCATTGGGCGGCGTGTCGCTGCACCTGGCCGATGTGCAGGCCAAAGCCGAGACGAAGGTGCAGCAGGCGCTCAAGGTTACGAATCAGGCCGTCGGTTACAACTTCCGGCAGTTGGTCGACTACGCTTCGGAGTTGCAGGGCAAGACGCTCTTTGGCGACGAGACGATCCTCGACAAATCCACCGCCCGCCTGTTGGCTTTCACCAACATCACGGGCGAGAACTTCAAGCGCACGCAGGCGTTGGCATTGGACCTCGCCACAGCGTTGGAGATGGATTTGGGTTCGGCGTCGTTGCAGTTGGGTAAAGCGCTCTCCGATCCTGCGACGAAGCTCTCGTCGCTGTCGCGTGCCGGTATCACCTTCTCCAAGGAGCAGACGGAGGTAATCAAGAAACTCGCCGAGACGGGCGACATAGCCAAGGCGCAGGCGATGATCCTCGACGAGTTGGAGCGCAAGTTCGGCGGGCAGGCAGAAGCCGCCGCACGGACGGGACCCGGGGCCGGGCAACAGCTCAAGAATGCGTGGGGCGACTTCCTCGAACGGATCGGGGCGGCCATCATGCCTTTCGCGACGAAGATAGCGGGTGCGCTCTCGACGGTCGTGCAGATGTTGCAATCGATGTCGCCGGCGATGATGCAGACGATCGTCATCGTGGCGGGGCTGGTCGCAGCGGTCGGTCCCCCTTTCGCTCGGAATCGGCGCCGTAATCAAGGTGCTGCCGATGCTGGCGGCGGGATTTACGGCATTGCTGTCGCCCGTCGGATTGATTATGGCGGCGGTCCTCGCGCTCGGTGCGGCATTCGCCTACGCCCGCATTCAAAAGCAAAAAATGATCGACGAGATGGCCGAGGCCGAATCGCTCGACGAGCTCGAACGCAAGTTGCAGGAGAATATCGCCGAGCAGAAAGACATCATCGCCACGACGACCAAGACGCGGATGGTTCCGAATTTCGGGGGATTGGTCGCCGGATTTACCTTGCAGAAAGTACCCGACGAATCGAAACTCGCACCCTTGCGCAAGGAGTACGATCTGCTGACGGCAGCTATCGAGAAGAAACGCGAAACGGAAAAGAAGGTGGTCGAGGCGCAAGCCGAACTGGACAAGGTAACGGACGAGGCTCGTAAGCAGACCGAGGAGCTGATGAAGTCCATAGCCGGAACCAATGCGCAGACGGAACAAAGCACGGGCATCATCGGCAAATTGCAGGCGCGGATCGAGGCTCTCGAAAAGAAGAAACTGCTGCCCGAATCGACCGTCGAAGATATCGCTGAGGCGAACGCCGAGATCGAGAAGCTACGAAAAGAGCTGGAGCGCATCAGGAATATCAAGCCCGCGGATCTAACACCCGTCGTCAAGATGGACGGCATTCTGCCCGAAGGCTTCGAGTTGGAACTGCCGGCGCCGAAACTCAAGATGGGCGATCTGAAACCCGTAACATCGCAATACGCGCAGCAGATGCAGACGATATTCGGTGCGGTGCGCGAAGGGTTGTACGGCTGGGCTGACGACAACAGCGCATACTTGCAGGAGCACGTCGCCGATACGGTTTCGATGGTCGAGAACTACACGACAGCACTGACGGCGAAAGGCTGGTCGTTCTCGGCGGCATTGGAGCATGTCCACGCCACGATTGCGGAGGTGATGACGCGCTTCGATCAGCAGGTGTCGAAGTTCATGGCCGACAGTATCGTCGCAGCGGCGGAGGCTATCGGGCAGATCATTGCCGGCGATTTGGGATTCGGAGAGCTGATGAAAGCGATCCTGACGCAGTTCGCCTCCTTTCTGAAAAATATCGGTTCGCAGCTCATCGAGTTCGGCGTGATGATCATCGCCTTCAAATCGGCGTTGAAATCCGTCCTCGCCAATCCGTGGGCGGCGATCGCCATCGGTGCAGCGATGGTTGCAGCGGCAGCCGTGATGACGGCGTTCATCAACAAGAATGCGGAGAAGAGCGTGCCGGCGCTGGCCAACGGCGGTCTGGCATACGGCCCTACCTATGCGATGGTCGGCGACAATCCCAATGCCGGCACGGATCCCGAAGTCATCGCACCGCTGTCGAAGTTGCAGGCGATGCTCCCGACGGGCGGCAGCGCACAGAACCTACGAATAACCCTCGGCGGTCAATTGACTGCCAAGGGTCGGGATTTGGTGTATGTTCTCGGAAAAGAGAACTTCAAGTCAGAGGTGTTGGGAGGTTAGATATCGTTGGGCAAAGTTGACTTTGGCACAAAATAAGCATATATACATTTATGCAACCTGTATTTTATATTATCTTTATCTATGTCATAATCTGATGGATCCGAATTTCGATATCCAATATAATATCTACCTGTTGTAGAGTCAAAAGGTAGAATGAGATAATAATCTATAAGAATTTGAAATATATTTATATCTAATTCTTTTTCTTTTAATCGACTAACTATTTCATTTTTACTAAATCCACTATTTTGAAAATATGACAAAGCTTTCAGAACACTAAAAATATCTTTAATCTGATCCTGAGTATAATGAATTGCCAACTCTGACTTAATCTCTGCTACATTTTCATTTGCATATTTTTGTAATAGCACTCCAATATTTTGACCATTTATAGGATAATAGTATTTATCTGCTCCAACGTTTTTTAAGAATAATATCAAATCTCTTGGTCGTAAAAACGTATAATCAAGAATTTGTTTAAAAGCTGTTCTTTCATAACCATTATAATCTACACCATAACAACCTTCGTCATTCTTGAAAAGAGTAATCCAAGGGTCTTGCGCCTGATATTTCAAGCCTTTTTGTTTAAAATTAGCAGCAATTCGTCGATTAACAAATCGTCTTAATCTTGTATCACATTCGTTCTTACCGTCATACCATCTAAGTTCTGTCTCATAACTACTAAATATTTTACTTGCGTCAGCAGAAAAGCCTTCTAAAACTTTTTTGATATCATCTCTTAATAAAATGATGATTTTCGTATTACCAATTTCTTTTAAATCATTGTTGAATTCTTTGGCAGTTCTAATAAGTTCCATTAATGACTGTTTATCCTGATCAACATCTGATTTAAATCCAATATCTAAGTCATCAAAAATTACAACAAACTGATATTCCTTAAAAACCTGAAAATCTAAAACTTTATAAACAATTTCTTTTAATGCAGGTAGCAACTTGTAATATGGGGCTTTTTCCATTCTTTTCCCCATAACTCGTTCTATGATTGCTTTAAAAATAGGTGTATTAGTTAATGAGCCGACATTTAATTCTTGCGTACTCATTGTTGTAACTTCAGCGATTGAAAACTTATCAATTTCAACTATTCCTCTATTATTACGAACGAAATTATTTATTGTTTTGAGTTCGGGTGTGTAATTTCCATTTTTAGACTCTAAAATCAATTTTACTAATTTTACTAATATTAACCATTGGAAAAATGATATCAATCGTTCATTTGAGTCGGATGAATCCTTTTGGAGTTGTTTTTCTAATTTAATAGCATCTGATTTAACAATCTCACAAAACATCGAATTCT
>OGRD01000875.1_pt1 | contig 13666 bp, 8 predicted proteins | sample 1553441 | NCBI WGS metagenome assembly OGRD01 (sample SAMEA2580106, study PRJEB22360) | human gut metagenome | biome: human gut; feature: human-associated habitat; material: faeces | place: Denmark | collected 2008/2010
AGAGTTACCGCAGCCTTGACGGAACAGGGATGGACGGTTTTCCGTTTTTGGGGGCATGAACTCAAAAAGACTCTCTCAGCGTGTGTTGACATGGTTGAAGGCGCACTTAGAGTCATTCCCCAAGCACCATACCGTACAATTGATCTGTGCGCGGGAATAGGCGGAATCAGGCGTGGTTTTGAAATGACAGGCTCCTGTCAAAATGTGCTGTCAGCAGAAATAGACAAATATGCGTGCATGACATATCGTACTTTATTTCACGATGACCCGAACAACGATTTGACATCGCCGGAATTCAAGTTCAAAGTCGACACAACCCCATACGATATTCTTCTTGCCGGATTTCCATGTCAGACTTTCAGCCGTGTGGGAAAAGAAGAAGGGTTTGAAGATGAGACAAAAGGACAGATATTTTTTCATATTGCTGAGATTCTTACGCGGACGCGTCCGATGGCGTTTTTCCTTGAAAATGTTGACAGACTTGTTACCCATGATAACGGAAACACCTTTCGTACAATTGCCGAAACACTTGTGAATCAGGTTGGGTATCATGTCTTGGGTATTTACAGAAAAGAAGACGGCGCCCTGGAATATGATCCGAAAAAGTTTGTCAGAAATTCAAGGGATTTCGGAGTGCCGCAAAACAGACCGAGAACATATATTATCGGTTTTGACACGGAAAGATTCAAACCCGATAAATTGGCTGAACTTCCGACCGAGCTGCCGACTCACTCCGCAAAAAATCTGTATGTCGATTTGAATGATGTTCTCGAGCCGGATGTAGAACCGAAATACTATATGGCATCCGGTTATTTTGAAACGCTCGTAAGACACCGTGCCCGTCAGGAGGGAAAAGGATATGGGTTCGGATACAGAATTGTCAACGATCCTTCCGTTGAACATCCGATTGCCAATACATTGTTGGCTACAGGCGGTTCCGGAAGAGAACGCAATCTGATATACGATCCCAAAGACGGTATTGCCGGTATGGTTGTCCATGGAAAGAAAACCCCTCTCAACGATAAAGGTATACGGGTCATGACACCAAGCGAATGGGGAAAACTACAGGGGTTTATTAATTACGCTTTTCTTGATGCCGAGGGAACGGATCATTTTTCTTTCCCGGAAGGGATGCCGGATGTGCAGAAATACAAGCAATTCGGAAACTCTGTAACGATTCCGGTAATAAAAACAATGGCAGATTATCTATTGAACTGTATAAATCAACTTACTACCTGATGAGGAGTTTGCTATGGAGAATGATAAAATTATCAGAATGATAACCGAAAAATGTGATGTGTATTATGATGATGCATTGCTGTCCAAGGAAAAAATTCTGGAGAAGTATCTTCTATTTTTCGCCAAGCAAATCAATTCCGAAGAACGTACCGTAAGCTTTGCTTTTCATACGGGATCATTGTGCTTTGATGCTGCATCCGTGGTTGCCGTAGTAATCGGTTGCCTTGCTTATGGTTTTTCCTCCAATGATGAAATTCTTGCCGAATTGGAACCGGGCAAACTGGTTCTGTTCAGAAAAGAAAGATATCGTTGGATGGGAACAGAGCGCAAAAAACAGTCGGCGGATATGCCTGAAATGAAGTATGCTGTTCTTATGCAGGATGCAAAAGGAAAAAACGGTCCCTCAACAGCCTGGATTCCGTATGAAGCCAATAAGCATTTGATTAAGCCCTACAATGGTAATTCATCTATAACAGACGGTAGAGGACTCAGAAAAGACAATACAAACCGAAATGATTTCATTGCGGATATGCTTGACATTCCGCTCGTAGATGTTCCGACTATCTTAGATGTTTCAGTGGTGATAGTGGCAGACAAGACCGAATTTATCGAACTTTGCAAACACATAAAAATTCGATACGGTGATGGAAAATTTGTCGGAATTACGGACATCGTCCCTGTCTCGTATTTTACAAACTCCGGTGAGTCTATGCAAATCGGAAAAAATCAATCAAAGGCAGAACCGGTAATCAAGGTCGCATCAACAATATCCACTGCGCGGGAACTTGTTCTCGACCGAACGGGAAACAAAGTCATTGGTATTCTGATTATGGGTATCCCGACTTCCGAGTATCAATCAACGGAACTCAGCGATATTTTGCGAAGAAAATCATTGAAATTTGCATATGTAACATCTTCATTTTCGGATGTGTCCTGTGAATCGGTAATAAATCAGTACGAAGATGCCAAATTGTTTGCATGTACAAAAGAATTGCTTTCATCTTTAACTCATGAGATACAATCTTATAATAGGCTCACGGCAGAACTGAACCGGCAAATAAACAATATTATTTCCAGAGAACTTCATTCGATTGAGGTAGAGGGATTGTGCGGTTGGGACGCATACAGGAACCTGAAAGAAAATCTGTTTGCAATAAAACAGTGCGGATGGTCAAACGAAGATAAGGATAGTTTCGTTTTATCCGCAATGGCTCTGATAAATCTCTTTTCTACCGCCTTTTTCGATATGGAAACAATGGAAAGGGCAATTTGTAACGGTGAACTCAATGCTACCGTTGTTTCGCCGAAAGCAAGAATTACAGAGTTGCAGGAAATTGTCGACCGAAATGTATCTATGAAGGATCAGGCTCAAATGATTGTAGCCGAGCTGACGGATTGGTACTTAGCCATCTATGAAAAATCGCCAAAGGAAGAGGCTTTGTCGAATCTTTTGAAAGATACGGGCGGAAAGAAGGCAGCGCTGGTAGTTCCGAAGGCGTATTATACAGAACTGTTTAAAAAATGGCGCTTAAGATACGAGGTGAGTACAGATGTTGACTGTATCACGGCCAACCGTTTCGATCGAAAGAATAATTATGATATTATTATTTCCGTAGGTGATATCACAGGAAAGCGCTTTGATGCTATACAGTGTGTTGCCGCAACGGATATTTGGTTGTTGCTATATGATTTTGAGCAAAAAACTTTCGCTTTCAGAAAACGCAAATCCGAATATTCCGAACGGAAACTGAACGCGAGAATCAAAGGACTTTCAGTGAATGAGTTTACCGGGAATGCCGAATCAAATGACAGCAACATCAGTGAGCAGACTTTTCGCGAATTTTCCGATTTGGACGCATATGTAGAGTCTGCCGGTTCGTTTGATGTCAGAAAATTCGTGGGAGCGGGCAACGGAACCTGCGACGGTAACTTTATGTCGGAAGTCAATTATGTGGGAACATTTACCGACGGAGAAAGGATTCTGTTTTCAAAATACTACTCGGCGGTTATATTTGATCCGGACAGCGAGGAAGTTTCGGAAAAAAGTCCGGATAAACTTCTTCCCGGCGATGTTTTGGTGTTTACAAAAAATGATGATTATACGAAAAACATTGTGGATCGTATTTTTGACCAACTGACAGAGTCCCGAAAACTCGACCCTGATGTTCAGGAGGCCGCCGTGAAGGCTTTCTACTGGAAAGAGATTCTGCGGGAATATAAAGAAAAGAATGAACTTACATATACCGCATTGGCAAATCAACTGAAAAAACTCGGAAGTCGGCTTCAAACGATTACTGTGAGACAGTGGCTGGCAGATGAGAGCCATATCGTAGGTCCACGGGACGCGAAAACTATAGAGCAGATTGCGAAACTGACTCAGGATCCATATCTTTTGGCAGATCCGGAGGGACATTTTGAAGCATGCAGAACCATCCGGTATTATCGGCGTAAGATTCTTGCACTGATTGCGCAGGCAATTAATGACAAACTGAGCAACAAAGAACCGGCTCCGGGAAGCGCGTTTGAAGTCGTATATGAAAATGTGGACAGGCTTTCGGAAACCCTGGAACTTGACAATATCAATAGGCTTGACGAAACGGTATCGGTTAACAACAATATGGTCAACAGACCCATTACGGAGAGCGAGGTGTTCATGTGAAAACAAACGAGATCAGGCAACAGCTTATCGATGCGCGGGATGAATATATCGGTAGGATCAGGGCAGAACTGATGGGTCCCGGGTCGGAATTTTCCGTTCCTGACGGGGCGCACGAGCTGATTTCAAGCAGTCCGCTCAGCAGATATTCTGTTGGAATTCTGTTTCCTCAGGGAAATATGACGGAGCAGGACAATGATGAAACCGTAGCTACCGGAGAGGACGATGCGGAAACGCATTCCGAGGCGGAAGGTGCAGAAGAAAAAGATATTGCGTCTGTATCGGGGAAGAGAGCAGGTGTGCGGGAATCGGATGAAACGGCGGATGAAAACCTTGACGAGGAAATCGGCATGGCTTCGCAGTATAAGCCTTCATCTATGGGTATAACTTTCCTTGTTAAAGGAACCTGCGATAAGCTGCATTGCAATGTGTCATTTGCCACATACAGAAACGCGCTTGTAACGGATTGTGTCCTTCCGTATGTGTTCGGAGACGATAGGCAGTATTCGGTTCCACCGGAATTATGCTCTGTTTTACAATATGATAACGCCGGGAAAACTTTCCGATTGCTCAGAAAAACCACGCTGAAAGAATTGCGTGAAATTTTTGAGCGGGACACGATCCCGGAAGATGAATTTTCTGTAATCAAAAAAGTGACATATAGGTTGAATGATTTTTTGAGTAACGGATATGTAAGAATTCCCCACGACATTGGAGATGCAGTGATTGACTTCGCCGAATCCGATTATGATGATAATTTGGCATTGCTTGATGGCACTACGGCTAGATTGGTTGCTCTGAGGACCAAAATTGCGGAAGAAATATATTCGGTTACCGTCATGCTTGTAAACGGAATCGAAGAAGTTCCTGCCAAAGCAAATCGGTGCATTTTTCAGCCTCGCATAAAAATAGCCTCAAAAGATAACCATTTTATTTTCTGCGAAAGCAATCCGAACCCGAATCCGGAACATATGGACGATGAAGAAAAATCGCTCGAATTGCTGTACCGACACAAAAAAATATATGCAACCGGACTCGGAGTTTCGGCAGACTGGGATATTTCCGATGACGGAACCGGGAACTTATGGACGGATTTTTTCCCGATCCGTGAAATTCCTGCTATGAATTTCTCACTGCCGCATAACGATTTGATTCATGACGAAGAACTGTCAATGAAGTATCTGTCGGATCTGGATAATACTTCGAAGACCGAAAAACTCCGTTCTATGCGTCGGCTTGTCGATCTGTATTCGCAATGGATTGCAGGCCTGAAAGTTACTGCCCAATCCCTTGACAAGCGATATGAAACCTCGGCTCTTGCAAATATCAGAGAGTGCGAAAGTGCTGCGGAAAGAATGTACGCCGGAATCGATACATTGGATCGTGATGAATTGGTGTATACGGCATTCCAACTTGCAAACCGTGCGATGTTTATGCAACGCATTCATATCGGAAAACAGGCGGAAATGGCTCGTGAAAACGCCGAGCGATATCCGGATGACGAAGATATTTCGGTATGGCTCAATACGCTTAATTATCGCAATGAAAGCGATTCGGATGCCAAGTGGAGACCGTTTCAGATTGCATTTCTTCTTATGGATATTAACTCCGTTGTTCATGATGATTCCGAGGATCGACCGTTGGTAGACTTAATCTGGTTTCCCACCGGTGGCGGAAAAACGGAAGCATATCTCGGGTTGACTGCATTTACGATTTTTTATCGCAGATTTGCTCACCAAGGCGTGTCTGACGGAACAGCAGTAATGATGCGGTATACTCTGAGGTTGCTGGCTGCACAGCAATTTACAAGAGCGGCAACACTCATCTGTGCCTGTGAATACATCCGTCAGGATTGTATCTGCAAGAAACATAAATATCCGGTTTATCCTCTTGGAGATCATCCGATTACAATCGGGTTGTGGATAGGAGGATCCCATATACCGAACAACAATACCGGCAAAAACAGTGCGGAGGAACATCTGAAAAAGCTACAGGATGCAAATAATGCCGGCTCTATAAGAACCGAAAAAGAAAGACACAATAAATTTCAGGTTCTCAAATGTCCATGGTGCGGGACCAAGCTGGTTAAGGACGTTAAAAACGGTCGTTTGGTTGGACAATGGGGTTATGCAATGAAAAGAAATCATTTCTATATGTTTTGTCCCCATGAAGACTGTACTTTCACAAAAGAGTTGCCGATCCAGATTATTGATGAAGAATTGTATAGGAATCCTCCGACGCTTTTGTTCGGAACCGTCGATAAATTTGCCATGATGGCGTGGGATGGTCGTGTCGGCAATTTTTTCGGTGCAAATTCATCGAACAGAACTCCGGAACTGATTATACAGGACGAGCTTCATTTGATTTCCGGTGCGTTGGGGACAATGGTAGGGCTCTATGAGACGGCAATTGACGGTCTTTCCGGAATGAAGGGTGTTGCTCCGAAAGTTATTGCTTCAACCGCAACAATACGCCGTGCAAAGGAGCAATGTTCTGTTTTGTATAACCGGAAAGTTGTCCAATTTCCTGCTCCCGGGTTGGATGCGGAAGACTCGTTTTTTGCAAGAGAAGACCGCATTGATTACAGTAAAGGCAAGTATGGCAGAAAATATGTCGGTATTATGCCGTCCGGCAGGACAAAAGCCATGACGGAAATCCGCATGATGGCAGCACTGCTTCAGAAGGCGTATACAATGGATTTGCCGGATGCAGTGAAAGACAAACTGTGGACACTTACCGTATACTTCAACAGTCTGAAAGATCTCGGTAAAGCTTCTACTTTAGTTGATGATGACGTAAAGGATTTCATTATCCGAACCGCAAACAGAATGTTTACTCAGCGGCGTCTGATTGTCAACCCCGATGAGCTGACCAGCCGTGTGACCACTACCGAACTGAACGAAACATTGGATAAACTTGAAAAAATCGAGTATTCAAAAGAAAATATTGAAAAGAAACAATATGCTTCCAATGTGTTGTTGGCAACCAATATGATTTCCGTCGGAATTGATGTTGCCAGGCTGAATGTGATGCTGATGGTCGGACAGCCTAAACTGACGAGCGAGTATATACAGGCATCCAGCCGTGTTGGGCGTTCCTATCCCGGCGTTGTTTTCGTTCAGTATGATGCAACCAAAAGCCGTGATCGCTCTCATTACGAAAGATTCAGGGCGTATCATGATTCCTTTTATCGTTTTGTCGAGCCGACAGGTGCCACTCCGTTTTCCAAACCTGCCCGAGAGCGTGCATTGCATGCGGTTTTGACGGCATTACTCAGGCAAAAGGAATCTTTCACAGATGATACTTCCGCAAATCATTTTGATAGTGAAATCTTTGCAAAGGACATTGAAGAAATCAGTAATTTCATAATATCCAGAATTGAAGCAATAAATTCAAGAGCGAATTCGGACCTTGAAAACGACATTTCCGATGTACGGGAAGAAATTCATGAGTTTATTGATTTTTGGCAGTCAATGGTTGAAAAGGCCCGTTCCAGAGAGGATAAGCCGATTTGCTTCGGAAAAAGGTATATGATAAATCCACCGTCAGAGGATGGACAGCGGTTATTCAGACAATACAATGCTCCGGGAAAAGACGGAGCGCGCGAAACATTGACTTCAATGAGAAATGTCGATACGGCTGTTAAAGGAAGCGTAATAATATGGGAGGACGAAAATGGCTGAACAGATAAAAGATAAAGTTCCGTTGAATAGGGTAACGCATTCGGTTCGGGCAGCTCAGGCAGTCCTTCAGTACGGTGTCGGTGCGATGGTTGATTTTGCGGATCAAACATTGGTTACATCAGCGCCTGAGTATTGGAGCGGTACCGATAAAATATTTGATGACCGTTTTGCAAAAGCATTGGGAGTCGACTACTTTGCAATGCCGACGGACATCTCTTATGTCAGATTCCCGGAATGGTATTTCTGTCCCAAATGTCGGGATTTTAAACCGCTTTCACAATGGATTTCTGATTATAGAAAAAAAGCACGCGGGAAATTGTTAGAATTTGACGGCAACATGGTGGAACATATGCAGTGCCAAAATTGCAAACAGGACTTGGTTGTCGCGCGTATTGTTACGGTATGTGAACATGGGCATCTTAATGATTTTCCGTGGGTAAAATGGGTACACGCAAGAGCAAAAAAGCCGATTTGCGGGAATCCGTCACTGAAATTTAAGACCGGTGCCTCCGGTTCAGAGGGACTTGAGGGATTATCCATTGAATGTTCCTGTGGAGCGAGAACCAATTTGAAAGATGCTTTTACCAAGGATATATTCCAACATTTGAGTTCCGGAGATGATGCAATATCTTTCAAGTGTGACGGACATCATCCGTTTCGACATACAATTGAGCCATGTGGGTTATACCCGAGAACCGTACAGCGCGGTGCTTCATCCGTATATTTCCCTGTGGTGCATAGTTCTTTGGTTATTCCGCCTTATGCCGATAAACTCAATACAAAAATCGAAGGCAGCAGGTCATACGAGGATTGTATCGTAATTATAGGAGATGAGGAATCGGATGATGATAAAAAAACATTGATTGAGAAAAAACTGAAGAAATGGTCGGAAAAAATCGCACTTGAAATCGGCGCACCACAGGAAGATGTGGAAAAGATTCTCGCGAGAAAATGGCTTCAGAGTGACAATGAAAAAATTGATGTAACCGGTGTCGGATATCGTTTTGAAGAATATATGGCATTAACCGGAGAAATTTCTACGCCGAAGGGCGCTTTGGGGGACTTTTCGAGAGAGCCTATGCCTATTGATGAATATCATCTCCCGCATATCAAATCCATATCACTGATTGATAAGGTGCGTGTTGTCAATGCGTTAGTTGGATTTTCGCGAATTACACCGGTTGTGAACAGCGACGACTCCGGTTTTGTTTCGGTAAAAAAAGACAGTACAAGATGGTACCCTGCATATCAAGTGCGTGGAGAAGGAATTTTTATCGAATTAAACCAAGACGATATTGAACATTGGGTTCAGGACAATCCTCGGATTCGGGAACGGGCAGAGCGATTGAATTTTAATTATTGTGAATCGTTCATCGGGAAAAATCATCCGAGAACTATATCTCCGAAGTTTATTATGCTTCATACGCTGGCGCATCTGCTTATTACACAATTGAGCTTTGAATGCGGTTACAGCGTTGCATCTCTGAGTGAAAGGCTGTATTGCGCTGAAGAATCCGACGGAAAGAAGATGGCGGGAATTCTGATTTATACAGCAAGCGGTGACTCAGAGGGAACATTAGGCGGACTTGTACGACAGGGTCGCCCCGATGCCTTTCCGAGAATATTCAGAAAAGCCGTTTACACTGCAAAAACATGTTCAAATGATCCGGTGTGCATTATGAGCAAAGGACAGGGGCGGGATTCATTAAACCTTGCAGCTTGTCATGCGTGTGCTTTGCTACCGGAAACCTGTTGCGAAGAACGAAATTCTTTTCTTGACAGAGGGATGATAGCCGGCACATTTGAGGAGCGAAATATCGGCTTCTTTTCGGAAATATAGATGCTCAAACCCAAAATTCAAAAATTACCGTATCATTGCGATGGTGATCAGCAATAGACTGCATACTTTGATGTTTAACTCTTGTTCAAAACAGGTTAATGTCTGTTAAGTTTTTGCGTGGTTCGTCGGCAAAAGGGAGAAATGCTCAAAATGGGCTTGACAAAATGTATCTGTTGTGATATCTTATAAAGCACAGGCGACGCGTCGTTGTGTCGCGAAATGAAACTGAATAAATATATTTCTCTGACGAAATAGCGGACTCATTCCGCTGGCTTAAAGCCGTTTACATATCAATACGCCGTTCGGCGTATCCGTGCAGAGTACATAAGCTACGATATAGCTATAACTGTACCTGCCGTGATATGTAACGGCTTTTTTGTTTTGCAAAAAAGCTTTGCGCAGAGAGTAACGGACGATACCGGCCAAATCAAAATATCAAAATATTTCTGCATGCCCTTTACCGTCTTTCAGTCTTAGCCAGCATCGCGTTTGTCCGCACAAACGCCGTTTTTGAATCAAATGCAAGTTGCTGTTCAGGGAGACCCTGAGACCCCCGACATACATATCAAAATAAAAAAGAAAGAGGTGCTTTTATGAAAGAAGCAAACAAAGCAGGATGCAGAGCCGTGCGGAAAAGGCAGAACCGTGTGGAGGTCTATCTGAATGACGAAGAATTGAAATTGCTGGATGAGCTGTCCGGCTTCTGCATCATGACCGCAGTAAAACGATACGGCAACTGATACGGCTCAAGGTGCCGGTACAGGCTCCTCCGATGGAAGTGACGGAACTGACGAGGCAGTTACGGGCGGTTGGTAACAATCTCAATCAGCTTGCGGCAAAAGCCCATGCGCTTGATTATGTGGACGAGCCAGTCTATCGGGATAACGCCATAACGGTGTTCCGCCTGTGCGGCGAAATTCGTGAAGCATTCGCGAAGGGAGGTGTGGATCTTGGCTGTCACAAAAATATGGCCGGTAAAAAGTCATCTCGGTGAACTGCTGAAATATGTCGGCAACAGAAGTAAAACATCGGCAGACGGGAATGTAAACCCCGAAATCATGAAGCTCATTGGGTATGACACCGACGGGTTCAAAACGGAACAGCGGCTTAATGTAACAGGAGTGAACTGTACACCTGAGGGCGCACCGGAACTGATGACAACACTGCTGAAAAGAACAGGAAGTTCGGAAAGCAACGGAAATTACCGCGTGGCATATCATGCCGTGCAGAGCTTTGACGGAAAGGAATGCGATCCTGCTACGGCTCATGCCATTGGCGTGGAATATGCGATGAGAATGTGGGGCGAGAACTTTCCGGTTATTGTTGCCACTCACAGGAACACGGACAATGTTCATAATCACTTTGCCATCTGTGCGACCGGCTTTGACGGCAAACGGTTTCACGAGGACGGTGTTATGCGTCATCGCATGATGGATGTAACTCCATCGCCAATCAGAAGAAACTGCTTTCCAAGTACGCCAAGGAACACGGGTTCGGCAACACAAAGTTTTATGTGGACGACGGTTTTACCGGTACCAATTTCAATCGTCCGGGCTTTCAGCAGATGCTTGCCGATATGGATATGGGGTATATCTCCACGGTCATCGTCAAGGATTCGTCACGGTTTGGGCGGAACTATCTGGAAGTGGGCAAATACACCGACTACTACTTACCAGAGCATAATATCCGCTTCATCGCCATCAATGACTGCGTGGACAGCGACAACGGGGAGGATGATTTCGGTGCCTTCCGGAATGTGATGAACGAGATGTATGCCAAGGACATCAGCCGGAAGGTCAGAAGTTCACAACGGTTGAGGGACAATGCCGGTGAACCGCTCTCACCGCCGCCATACGGGTATAGGAAGTCACCGGAGAACAGGAAGAAATGGGTGATTGACCCGGAAGCGGCAGAGGTCGTCCGTAAAGTGTTCCGTCTCTGTATGGAGGGAAAAGGCAATGAAACGATTGCAAGACAGCTGCAGAATGAAAAAGTGCTTGTCCCGCAAGCCTACTGGCAGAGCAAGGGATTTCCGAGAGGTGGCAAGAAAACACAGCCGAATCCGTACCGATGATGTAAAACGACCATTGCCAAGATGTTGACGCAACAGGAATATTGCGGGGATGTCATCAATTTCAAGACCTACTCCAAATCGTTCCGGAATAAAACCCGCATCGACAATCCGCAGGAGAATTGGGCGGTGTTTCGCGATGTCCATGAGCCGATCATCGAGCGTGAGACCTTTGAGCGTGTTCAGCAGATCGTCGCGAAGGTGAAACAACGGCATCTGAAGAATCCGGAGGAAGAAAAGAGTATCTTCACGAATCTCCTCTATTGCGCCGATTGCGGGAGCCGGATGTGGTTCCACAAAAGCACAAACAAGGTATCGGTTCGGCACTTCTTCTGTTCCAACTACAAGGGAACGAGAGGCACCTGCAACGATCACCACTATATCCGGGAGGACGCGCTGACCGAGGTCGTTCTCTCAGAACTCCGGAGACTTGCCGCTTTCCTTTCCTGCGATGAGGACGCTTTTGCGGAACTTTTGCGTCAGAAGACGGATGCGGATATGATGGCGGAGCAAAAACGGTTGGAAGCCGTTCTCGCCGCTGCCCAAGCCCGCAATGCCGAGGTGCTGAAACTGTACGAGCGCATTTATGAGGACAATGTCAGCGGAAAGGTCAGCGACGAATGGTTCATGCAACTTTCCAAAAAGTACGAGGAAGAAAAAGCGGAACTGAAGAAGCGGATTTTCGATTATATCGAGCGTCTGAATCGCCTGTCCGGTATGCAGACAGCAAAAGACGGTTTCCTCCGAGCCATCCGTTCCTTCATGCAGATGGAGACGCTGACCCCGACCTTGCTTCACGAATTGGTTGAGCGCATTGACATCCACTCCGTGCAGGGCAGAGGCAAGAACCGAACGCAGAAGATTGTGATTCACTATCGGTTTGTCGGCGTGATTGATGTCCCGTATGTGCAAAAGACTCCGGTTCTGATGGAGACAAGACATGGCGTGGCGATCCGGTATGTGAGCGGGGAACAGACAGCGTAAGCGAGAGCAGTGGAATCAAATACGGTATAAAACGGTTTCTGCGTTGGATCAAGTGATAGAAGATGCCACCTGATCCAAGAGAAAAAGCCGTGCTGAGAATCTGCACGGCTACAATAAAAAACAGTATTTCAGGTAAAAAACAATCGAGTGTCCATACCAAACCTTCAGGTCTGTTATGAACACTCGATATGGTCCGAGTGACAAGACTTGAACTTGCGGCCTCTTGACCCCCAGTCAAGCGCGCTACCAGCTGCGCCACACCCGGATAATGGGGAAACTTTAAATATTATAACACATTTTTTAAAAATGTCAATAAAAAACACAGCCGATATTAAAATTTAATATCGGCCGCAATATAAAATACATTAATCTGCGAAACCGGATTCTACTAAAGCTACAAGACCGTCGAGCGCTTCTTTCTCGTCGGGACCGTCTACAATAATTTTAATTGTGGTTCCGCCCACTATTCCGAGTGAAAGAACGCCTAAAAGGCTTTTGGCGTTTACCTTTCTTTCGTCCTTTTCAACCCATATAGAGGATTTATACTCATTAGCCTTTTGAATAAAGAATGTTGCCGGACGGGCATGAAGACCAACCTGATTTTGAATTACTACGTCTTTAACACACATTGTAAAATCTCCTTAAGATTAATGTTGCATTCATTGCTGTGTTATCATTATACCACATTTAATGTAATCGTCAATTATTTGTGAATAAGTTCTAATATTTATCCAACAATTTGTATTTTTAGTAATCCGTATTTGTGCAGAATTTATATGCAATTTAAGTGTCTGCTGCATTTTTATCCCTTAAATCCGCAATTTTCAAAGCATATCGGTATTTATTCCCTGTTTTTTAAGCATTTTTATGTCGGCTTTTGTAAGGGACTCGCGGTCAAACATATCAGGGCGCCTTTCCTTTGTTACAAGTATCGACTGTGTTCTGCGCCATTCGTCAATTTTTGCGTGATTTCCGGAAAGCAATTCTCCGGGCACCTCTCTGCCGCGCCATACGGCAGGTCTTGTGTACTGCGGGTATTCAAGCATTCCCGAAAAGTGGCTTTCGTCCTTAAAGCATAATTCGTCCGATAAAACGCCCGGCAGCATTCTGCAAACCGCGTCCGCCACGGTAAGCGCCGGCAGCTCGCCGCCCGTAAGCACAAAATCGCCTATCGAAATTTCCTCGTCTGCAAT
>OGRD01000880.1_pt1 | contig 13590 bp, 9 predicted proteins | sample 1553441 | NCBI WGS metagenome assembly OGRD01 (sample SAMEA2580106, study PRJEB22360) | human gut metagenome | biome: human gut; feature: human-associated habitat; material: faeces | place: Denmark | collected 2008/2010
CCACATCCACGGTGGCCCGGAAGTGGTTGGCGTCCACCACCTCCGTGTCCACATCCTCCCCGAAGTGATCTATGATGTTTCGCATGGTGCGGTTCTCACACAGCAGCGTCACCCGCTGGGGCATGTCGTGATACATGCCAAAGATTTCCCGGATGTAGGACGCTGGGTCAAAGGACGGATCCGCTATGTAAGGGGCATCTGAATCCTGGATGGCCGTCATGCGGTCCACCCGGAACTGGGCCAGTTTGCCGTGCTTTTCCGACCAGCCCACGGCGTAATAGAAATCCCGGCTCCAGATGAGGACATAGGGGCTGAATCCATAGCGGTAGCCCTTGTGTTTCAGGACCTTTTCCTTTTTCGGCGTGTACTCGAAATACTGGAAGGAGATGGCCCGTTGTTTGTGAATCGCCGTCTGGATCGCGTCGATGGCGTAGTACACGGCCTCGTTGTCCGGCTTGGCCGTGCCGTCCATGTAGACGGGGCGGTTCAGGAGCGCGGCGTTGTGTCTGCTGGTAAGATGGCCTAACTTCTCAATGAGGGCGGTGCTTTTCTTCTCTGTGATGAGGTGGGAGGACTCCACAGCGTCCACCAGCAGTTTCAGTTCCGGCAGCTCAAGCAGCCGGGAACCGACGAAGTAGCGGTTTTGCGTGCTTTTGATGCAGATGACGTCCAGGCCGAAGTCCATGAGCAGTTGGATATCGCTGTACACATTTTTCCGGGTGGTCTGGATGCCATGAGTCTCCCAAAAACGGAGAATATCCGCGCCAGTTGCGTAGTGGTGCTCATCTGTCTGCTTCAGGAGAAGTTGTAGCAATAGGAGAATTCGGGAGCGCGGATCGTTTTGCATATTGGTCATCCTCAATTTCGAAGACACTCTTGGTGTAATGAGTTCGATCTCCACAGGTTACATGAGTTGTTTCTTTAATTTTTGGAAACTCTCGTCGCTGATGACGTGCTCAATCCGGCAGGCATCTGCCTCTGCGGTTTTCGGATCCACGCCGGCGGCAATCAGACGCTCGGTAAAGAAACGGTGCTTTTCGTAAATCTGTTCCGCCACTTCCCGGCCAATGTCGGTCAGGTGCAGGAAATAGTCGCTGTCCATCGTCAGAAAACCTCCATCCCGCAGGGTCGCCACCGCATGGCTCACGCTGGGCTTTGACACCTCCATATGCCGGGCGACATCAACAGAGCGCACTGTTCCTTTCTGCATTTGGAGCACTAAAATTGCCTCTAAATAATCTTCACCCGATGTGGTGGCTTGCTGTTTTCTTTTCATATTTCCCTCTTAGGACGTTCATGTCGGTAAGGAAGACATTTGCTGTTTCTGCTGGAGTGCAACCAAATGCGCATACAACCCGCCTTTTTTAGCCAACTCGCTGGGAGTCCCCACTTCAGTCACTTTTCCTTTGTCCAAAACAACTATCTTGTCTGCATTTGCTATGGTCCTCATTCGATGCGCAATAACTATCACTGTCCTACCTTTTAATAACGCTGACAAGGCAGTTTGTACCATTGTTTCACTTTCTGCATCCATAGATGCAGTTGCTTCATCGAGAAGAATAACAGGAGCATTTTTTAGCAAGGCACGGGCAATAGAAATGCGCTGGCGCTCGCCACCGGATAATTTACTTCCGTTTTCCCCGATATTCGTGTCATAGCCTTGCGGTAAACGATCAATAAACTCATCACATTGGGCGGCCTTTGCTGCGGCTCTAACATCTTCGTCAGAAGCTCCGCTACGGCCAAGCCGTATATTTTCCATTACCGATTCGTCAAAAAGGGTGACATTCTGGAATACGATTGCATAGTTTTTTAACAATACTTCTGGTTCAACAGTTTTGACATCTATGCCTCCAAGTGTTATGAGTCCGGAATCGGCGTCCCAAAAACGCGCTGCTAATTTTGAAACTGTTGATTTTCCACTGCCAGATGGCCCGACTAAAGCAGTTATTTCGCCTTGCTTTGCTACAAAAGATACTCCTGTCAGAACTGGTTCCTCGTTATAAGAAAAGTAAACATCCTTGAACTCAATATCGCAGCCAATGTTATTGCAACAGTCTGAGCCGGTTTGTTCCTGTGTATTGTCTATCTGTTTCATCCGGCCAATGCTTACAAGTGCGGCAAAAACCTCCGCTAATAGCATGAAACAGTTGGTGAATGGATCATAGATTCGACCAGCGAAAAGAAGGAACAGTATGAGCATGGGAATAGAAAGCATACCTTCAATCACCAAGTTTCCCCCTATAAGCAAAACAGCAACTAAACCAAAGCGCAGGATGAACTGAGCAGCTGTTGTAGATGCTCCGGGGGCTAACTCATTTCGGAAGGAACAACGAATAACATTCTCTAACTTTTTATCAAGTTCATCCAAGTATACATCCGTTTTTGAGTATGCTTTTAATTCTTTTATAGTATCAATATATTCTTGTACTGCGTCATAGGCGCACCTTTTTGCCTCCAGATTTTCAAGTTCCGCCTTACTCTGTGCCTTACGAGCAAGAACAACAACAATTGAGGCAACTGGTACCGGGACAATAATACAAAGAGCCATCCTCCAGTCTAAAACTGCCAGCCCCACGGACATAATAACAAACATAAGAATTGTGCCTAACAACTGTGGAATCGCATTAGAAAATGTCCTTTCTAATGCTGTACAATCCCCCATAATAGTAGTTGTCAGATCGGCTAAATTTTTCTTTTCAAAGAATGACAGTGGAAGTTTTCTGAGTTTTTCAGCCAGCACAATTCTTCGGTTTGCACTTTCCTTATATGCAGCAGTGTATGTCAAATTGTATTGTACTAATTGGGCAATCGCGATCATGCCAAAAAGCACCAGGGTAATTCCGACAAAGAACGGAATATTCCGACCTACATTAACTTGAGTCCCCGCCGCTTTTTCTAAAAGCATCATTACTACCATCAACAACAAACTTGCTGGAATGATCTGTATCAAATTGGCGCAGGCAGTTGCTATAATTCCTTTCGCTAAATCTTTTGCGCCTTGATCGCTTAATGCAAACGCACGTTTTAGCATAGACAGCACCTCAACTTTCTATATGCCACTGCACCGTTTTGTTATAATTGTCCCACATTTTAGCATACTCGCCCTGATGCTTTATCAAATCAGAATGTGTTCCGCTTTCCGCTATCGCACCGTTTTTCATCACCAATATTTGGTCTGCATCCTGGACAGTCGAAAGCCGATGTGCAACCATAATAACCGTTTTATTCTTTATAAGTCCATCAAAGGCCTTCTGGATTTGATGCTCATTTTCGGGGTCAGCATATGCTGTCGCCTCATCTAAAACTACAATAGGAGCATCTTTTAAAATAGCGCGGGCAATAGAAATGCGCTGTGTTTCGCCCCCGGACAGGTATATACCTTGACTTCCAATAATTGTATCTATTCCGTTTGGAAGCTTTTTCAGTATGTCGTCGCACTGCGCCAGATGAGCTGCCTTTAGAACTTCCTCACGGGTTGCCGATGGTCTTCCGGCTCTTATGTTTTCTAATAGGCTATCCTTAAACAACTTGGGGTCTTGGAACACAAATGCCACCATTTTCATTAAATCACCCTGTGGGATTTCCCTGATGTCAACGCCGCCAATTTTTACTGCGCCATCCTGCACGTCATAGAACCGAGGGATCAGACTGGCCGCTGTGCTTTTACCTGACCCGGAGTGTCCCACAAGGGCCGTTATTGCTCCTGCTTTTGCCATAAAAGTGAGATGTGAAACTGCGGGGTGATCGGTATTATCATATGCAAATGTCACATCTTCAAAAGCGACCTCATATGTATCAGGATATTGGGGGATCGCTGGTTCTGGTTGCTGTTTAGAAGTTAAAATCATATCGATTCTACGCATAGACTCCTCTGCCTGCATTTTATAACTAGTCATATACATAATTTTATTAAGCATCACTGCGCATGCCGGAGAGAAAATCACGTAAAACAGAAAACTTTGAATAAAATCTCTGAGTGTCGGGGTCGTAAATCCAACTAGAAAGCCAATCGGAACCAGCACTAAAAAGGATGAGTTTACGATAGCATTAAATGCAACCATGCCTTTCTTGCAAGACATAGTATAAGCAAGTGCGTACTTTTTATAGGTCTCTATCGCATTATGAAATTTGGCGAACGACTTTACAGTTTGTCCGAACACCTTGACAACGGCGATTCCTCTAATATATTCAACAGCCTCATGGTTCATTGTTTCTTGAGCGTCTTGATAAATTCTCATAAACTCAGCACTATTCTTTCCCATGAGAGAGCTTTGCAGATAAAAGGCCATTCCATATAAGATAATAAGTGGAACTCCAATACGCCAGTCAAAAATGATCATAAAGCAAACACCAGCAATCAGGGTTACTTGGGCGCCTGTTAAATCTGGCAACTGATGTGCAATAAAGGTCTCCGTTTGAAAACTGTTTTCATCAATTATTTTACGCAATTTTCCGCTTGGATTGGCATTAAAATAGCCAATTGGCATATGAGCAAGGTGCCTTAATGCTGCCATCTGCAGGTTTTTTTGAATATGGAACGCAACGATATGAGAAGATAGCAAAGCCAAAAAGTAGAGTACTACTCCCACGAGTTCTAATCCTAATGCAAAAAGGCCCCAATTCAATAATGCTTGGCCATTCAATTGATCGCCTAAAAATACAGCGATAAGTTCTCTTGCCGCAAAATATACACAGATAAAAGGGCCTATAATAAACAACGCACTGATGCCGGAAAGGCAACGGGCAAAAGTCAAGAGGCCCCTGTATCTGCCGGCAAAACTGAGAATCCGCTTAATTCCTTTTGATTGATTGCTCACCAATATCTGGACTCCTTTCAACCGGCAGAGCAAATATATGGTTTAACATAACTTCTCTGTAATCTATTTGCAATATGTCGTTTCTCTTTCTACAAACGGCGTGCTATGTTTTGCATAGCACGCCGTTTGCAGAATGGGAAAATGCTCACTTTAATGTGATATTTTGTACAGCAGTAAAGTTTGCATCAGGCGGAAAATCGTAGTTTGCAATCTTATCACTATATACTGCAAGTTGGTGAGGATACACCAGAGGTGTAGTAAGGCACTGATCCGCCATCGTAGTCAAAATAATTCCATAAATCTCTTGGATTCGTTCCTCGTCAGTAGTAGATTCCAATTCTGTAATCAGATCGGCACCGCCCGGCAAGTATGCAGCGACCTGGGAGATAATTGGGTCCATGGCCATGCTGGGATCGATATTACCGATCGTATTGCCCGGATCATAGAAACCGCCTTGTGTTTTAAATAAGGTAAGGCCGTACTCTCCAGTTGTAATCATTGCATACCAGTCCATCATTTGTGCAGACTGCGGTGTAAGTTCGATTCCGATTTTCCCTAACTGGTCGCAGATATAAACAACCAAGTTATCATCAGAAGCGGAGCCTGCTTGGTACTGGAACGGAGAGGATAGTTTCTCACCGTCCTTTTCACGGATGCCATCGCCATCCGTATCAATGTATCCTGCTTCATCAAGCAATTGGTTTGCCCTGTCTATATCATAAGAGTATACGGTTTGCTCTACATCACAATAGGGTAGGGTCTTCGGGAAGAATGTATCTGCTTTTTCATACAGGCCGCCATAAATGCTCTCAGAAATTGCATCTTTGTCTAAGGCCAATGTAATGGCTTGGCGAACAACTTCATCACCGAACATAGAGCTACTTAAATTGTAACCAATATATCCGGTGCGGAAAGATTTGTCGTCAACCTTGGCGCCAAATCCCTCAGTGTTTTGCATTTCCACAAAACTTTCGTTGGAGACGTTCGTGATTCCTGCGACAAAATCAATCTCCCCGTTTTTCAATGCGAGAATTTTAGCATCATTGTCAGGAATGCTCTTGATAGAAAAACTCTCAACATCAGGTCTTTCACCCCAATAGTAGGGATTGCTCTCGAAATTCCAGGTCTGCCCGTCATTATCTCCAGCATACATATAGGGACCTGTACCATAGGTTGCAGTTTCAAAAGTATCCTTTTTCGTTAAATCATCATTAAGTTGTTCACTCGATACGATTCCGAATGGATTCGCCAAACACAGCTCCCGCAGCGCATTATAATAAGGTTGCGTCAGATGCATTTCAACAGTATAGTCATCAACGACCACTGCATCTTCAATAATTGTAGACAGGCGGCCATAGGTTCCATTGTATTGCCCCAAATTGATGGGAACGGCCAAAAGCGATTTGGCAACATCTTCCGCAGTCAGATCGCTACCATCAGAAAATTTCACATCATGCCGTAGATTGAATGTGTAGACCGTTCCATCTTCGCTAATTGTCCAATCCTCGGCCAGACCACCAACGTATTCTCCATCTTGATATTCTACAAGCACATCGTAGAAATTGCTAAGATAATATGTGATACCGAAGTTGCTTGCCGATACATCGGGCGTCATAATTGTATAGAAATTTTCAAATCCCCAACTTTCGGCCAAAGTGATGTGGTTGGTTTCCGTTTCCTCCACAACATCATTGCCCGAAGTAACAGGCGTTTCTGAGTTTTCGCCATTGTCGCCTGTACAGGCAACCAACGAAACCATCATGGCCGCAGCCATAAGAATCGTTGCAAGTCTTTTGAATTTCATCGCAAACTATCCTTTCATTTTATTTCTGCTATGATCAATTCCAACAATGATTATGTATCAGTAATTCCACTCGCATATAAAAGCGTCTTGCTGTATTCGCTTGTAAATACTGATATATCTCCAGAAAATTCAACCTGTTCAATCAAGGTGGAATTTCTCATAACCAAAATTACGTCAGCAATAACGACGGCTAACTCCATATCATGTGTAATAAATATAAGGGTAAATGCGAGTTTCCTCTGCAAGTCAACAATTTCTTCAATGATCTTCTTGCGTAAAGGAAGGTCAAAGCCATTTGTTGCCTCATCAAAAATTAGACACTTAGGTTCTGCTGCCAAGGCCCTTGCAATAGCGACTCGTTTTTGCTCGCCCCCAGATAATTCTGCGGGAAGACGCGAGTAGTATTCAACAGGCAAATTACATAAATCCATCAGATCATGACACCTTTTTTTGCGTTCTCCTTTGTCTAAATGAAAAAAACACAAAAGAGGTTCTTCGATTGATCTACCCACGGACATTTTAGGATCTAATGCAGATGAAGAGTCCTGTTGAATAATTTGGACTTCCTTGAAGTAATTTGTATGAACCTTGTGTTTACCGTAAACAGGCATCCCATCGACATAGATATTCCCCGTCGTAGGACGCTGGAGGCCCGCAATCATTCTGGCGAGTGTTGTCTTACCTGACCCTGACTCACCAACGATGGCATACCGTTCACCATCAATGAATTGGATTGAAACTGGGGAAACCGCCATGAATCCCTCTTTGGAAAACGGATTGCGGGCAAAAGTGCAACTTACATCTTTCGCCTCAATCATAGATAATCACCGCCTTTCCAACGTACAAGCACTAAGCAGATATTTTGTATATTCTTCTTTAGGTTCATTGAATATCTGCTCTGTTGTCCCTGCCTCGACCAACTGGCCATCATTCATTATTAAAATTCGATCCGCCATTGACGCCGCTCTTAAATCATGTGTAACAAATAAGATCGCCATGCCGCCACTGCATAACTGCCTAAGTAATTGCATCAATTCAATTCGGTTACAGGCATCTATTGCTGTAGTCGCTTCATCAGCAACCAATATAGTAGGCTGATTGATTAGTGCTGCTGCAATCATAATCCGCTGCAACATCCCACCTGAAAGGGCATCAGGGTAACTCTTCAGTATCCGTTTCAAATCATCAAGGCCCAACTGTTGTAGTGTGTTGCTCACTAATAGTTGTAATTCCTGCCGCGATATTTGGGGGTTATGTAAGTAACATGTTTTTTCTAATTGCCTTCCAATACGCAGCGATGGATTAAATGCTGTCATGGGGTTTTGCATAATATAGCATATTTCTTTACCGTAGATTGCCTGCAATCGTTTCTTTGAACAGTGCAGCAAGTTTTCCCCCCTATAAAGCACCTCACCTGAAATGGAATAATTAGAACTAAGTAAGCCCATAACGGCCTTGCATACCGTCGTTTTTCCTGCCCCAGAGCTGCCCACAATGGACAACATTTCTCCTCCATCTATTGAAAAAGAAATATCCTTTGCAATTTCTTCACCCGTTTTGAGAGTAATAGTGAGATCTCTGACGTCAAGAAACACTGATCTGGTCCTCCTTGCCAATAAAATCCCGAATACCTTCACCTAATAAATTAAAGCCCGCACAACAGATAATGAGGCATATGCCGGGATAAACAATTAGGGCGGGATTTGTATAAATGCTGTTTCGAGCGTCATTAAGCATGGCTCCCCACTCCGGAGTACCAGCAATAAGGCCCACACCCAAAAATGCAAAACTTGATACCGATAGAATTGCTGATGCTATTCCCGTGGTAAAATAGACAACAAACTGTGGCAATACATTCGGGATAATGTGGTGAAGTACGATCCGCATTGCAGATGCACCAGATACTCTTGCGGATTCTACATACCCCTTTCCACACTCGGTCTTTGCATAAGAACGCGCCATGCGTAAGAACCACGCAGACATAGAAATACCAATTGCAGTGATAATGCTCGCAACAGAATTGTTAATAACTGACACTAATGACATTGCTATTACTAAAAGCGGAAATGCCATAAATATATCGCACAACAATCGGATGACCTCATCTATTAGGCCACCTTTATAAGAAGTGTAGCATCCAATAAACAATGCAATCGCTGCTAGTACTATCAGCACAGGCACCGTAAGGCTTAGTGAATATCGCGCTCCGTAAATTAAGCGCGAAAGTTCACACCGCCCCATTTGATCGCATCCAAGAGGATACTCGGCTGATGGCGGGGCATTTTTTAGTGCAAGGTTTGTTGCATTTGGGTCATTTGGGGCAAGGAGGGGTGCAGTTATCGCAATACAAATAAATAACGCAATAAGCAAAACACCAATGACAATTTGTGGATGTTTCCTCATACACGTTTCCTCCTATACGCAGGGCAAATAATGCCCGAGAAGATGTCTGCTGCAGTATTAAAAAGAACAAATAGGATTGCGCAAATAAGTACCACACCCGATATTCCATATACATCCATACTTTCGCACGCTTCAGTTAAATAGTATCCAAGACCCTGAATGGAAAAGACAGTTTCTATCAGTGCAGAGGTTCCAAAAACTGATGCGCAATATTGTGCGAAAAGTGTTATGGCCGATGGAAATGCGTTCCTCAGGACCTCGCCGTATACAATTTTAGATGTGGAAAACCCCCTCGCTTTAGCGTAAGTAACATAGTCACTTTTTAATTCGTTTATTACAGCAGCGCGCAAAACTCTGATAGAAATACAAGCAATTGGAATGGCAATAGAAATAGATGGCAATATAAGGGATTTAATACTCCCGTCTGAAATCACACTAAATATCGGAATCTCAACTGCAAAAGCAATTAGCAGAATGAGTGCCAGCCAAAAACTCGGAACACATATACCAATTATGCAGATAACTCTTGTTGCATGGTCAAATGCTTTGTCTTTCCATATGACAGAAAACGCTGATATTAAAACGGTTAAAATAGCAACCCAGAGCATAGACATAATAACTAACATACATGTAACAGGAAGGGCATTTCTAATATTATCAATGACAGGCTTTCGATTGGTAATTGAAATACCCAAGTCCCCGGTAAGTAGTCCTTTTATATAATCTGCATATTGCTCAGAGAGTGTACCATCCAGGCCAAGTTCAACTCTCATTGCTTGGATTTGCTCTTCTGTTGCGAACAATGTAGTCTTTCTTACAAGCATTTCTGCCGGATCTGTACCGGTAAATATCTGCAAGCAAAAACTGAGAGTAACGACTCCCAAAGTCACAATTAGCAAGGTTATAATACGTTTTACAATTCGCGCACTGATCCCCATACTGAACAACTGATTTGCCCCCCATTCGCTCGAGGTTAGACATCGCTAACTAACACCCTTAAAAAGAACCGCTGAACGCGGCTCTTTTCACCATTCTCTAATTAACGTCAATTATGATAGCACAAGATCATATATTCGTCTATAACTGTTTAGGTCAAGTCTTAATCCATTTAGGTCACGAGTATTTCAAACGATATGCGATAGGAGTCATTTCGTATACTGATTTGAATGCCCCAGAAAACTTTCCTTGATTTTCATACCCTGCAAGACTGGCAATTTCACCCACACTCAATGTCGGCTCTGACCTAAGTAATTCCGCAGCAGCCTCCATCCGTTTCCTTTTCATAAACGTGCCTAGAGAAGCACCGGAAATTGACTTAAAGCAGCGTTTCATACTTGATTCCGAAACCCCATAAATCTCTGCTATCTCAGAAATATTTTTTTGTGTAAAAGGATTTTCAATAATATACTGATAGACCTGTTGAGTCCGCCGGGATACTTTCTCCGTAAACTGTTGGGGCGGCTCCACATAACTGTTATCCAGTTGGCTTAATAAAAGTAAGATTTCCAGGATTTTCAGCCAGTAATACGGCAATCTTATCTGGTTCTCAACGCTCAAGATCTCTGCAAAAATATGGTCGATTTTTTGTTTGGATTTTATTAAAAGAACACGTCCTTCCGGACATAGAGTTGTGCGGATTTTTTGCAAGTCTATATGCCACTTAGAGAATTCATTGTCGAGAGTCGTCTGGGCTGTTTCTAGCTCCAAGAGAATGGTTATACCTTTATATTTATTGAAAGGGATTCTTGAATTGACAATAACCCGTTTATCATGGTATAGGCCAGATATACTTAAATCCTTTTCACCCAAGAAGGTAATTCCGCCTCCGACCATTTCAACTTCGTGTCCGCCCTCAAGGCAATAATTTATTTCTAAAAAATCTTTTTGGACATTTAGTGGCTGATAGCAAGAACTTAGATTTAGATCATTAAAAGACAGTTGAATACCTGGCGCAATATTATAACAGTGCATTTTCCCAGACCCGCTCTCATCCTCGTATCGCTGGAGGGTATAAAACTGGCGGGGCGTATCATCTGTATAATAAAATGCTCTGAATTCCGGAATATCAACAACATCAGCCATACTTATTTGCCCTTTCTTGGAAATCGTGATTGACTAAAGAAAATGATAACGCAAGTGTATTCTAATTTCAACAAGGATATGTAATTGAAGTATAATTAAAAGCAGGACACATGCCACACGGTGTGTAGCATGTGTCCCAACTTACTGAACCTGGACGGTTTTAAATGATACCCTTATGCGGCCGGGCCCTTTCTCATACGGAGTTTTTTATTGCTGAATTTTATCGGGTGTACGCGCCGTACTCGCTGATGATGGCGCAGAGTTGACTGAACGCCTGCTGCGCGTCGCCGTCGATCTTGTAGGCGACGGCGGGGTGGGCGTCATCGTAGATGAAGCCCTCGTCCCAGTTGAGGTATAGGTCGTGCTTCTGTCCGTCTTCGGGGATCCACCAGACGGTGACATAGTTCTCGTTCTGCGTGAAGCGGGAGAGGAGCGACGTGGGCAAACGATAATAGCGCTGCACCGAAATTTCGGACATGGCGCTGCGCAGAGCTGCGGCGGCCTCACTGTCATCCTCTACTCGGCAGTCGCCGGTGTCGAACGTGCCGTAGCCGTCCGGCGTGGGAACAATGGTCGAAATGCAGAAGAGTCCGTCGACGCGGGCGGCCTCAGGTGCGGGGATCAGCTCGCCGAGCGGCTGCGCACGGCGCGGCAGCAAAAAGATAGCCACGACGAGCAGCATCGCGGCGACGGCGATGAGCACGGTTTTTCTCTTTTTATCCATGGGGTTCTCCTTTCCAACATCAAACTTGCTTTTGTCGTCCAACAGGGGAGAGGGGAATCGCTTTTCGATAGTTTACCTGAGAAAGAGCTTTTTGACAAGCCCTTCTTCGGGCGTGACATAGAGTGTGCGGTAATTGTCGTAGGTCACCATGCCGGGGCGTGCGCCCGCGGGCTTTTTGACGAACTTCACGGGGCAGTAGTCGACGGGGACGCTGCTGCTCTCCTTCGCCTGCGAGAAGTAGGATGCGAGCATTGCGGCCTCGCGCAGATCATCGTCGCTCGGCGTGAGTCCCGCGCAGCGCAGGATGACGTGCGAGCCGTGAATGTGCTGGGTGTGGAACCAGTAGTCGCGCTTGTCGGCCTTTTTCGTCAGCTGATCGTTCTGCACGTTGCTGCGGCCGACGAGGACCTCGAGCCCGCTCGACGTTTTGAATGTGCGCGGGGCGAAGGCGCGCTTGAGCTCCTTTTTGCCGCTCGACTTTCGGATATAGTTCGTCTCCTGCAATTCGCGGCGGATCTCATTGAATTCCTGCTCAGTCTCCGCCTGCGCAAGCTCCTGCAGGACGCTTTCCAAGTACGCGCGTTCGTTTTCCGCCTTTTCGATCTGCTCGCGCAGGTGGGATTCGGCGGTCTTGAGCTTGTTGTACTGCTTGTAGTTTTTCGCGGCGTTCTGCTGGGGGGAGAGCAGCGGGTCGAGCGGGATGTCGATGGTCGGGCAGTCGTCCTCATAGTAGTTTTCCGCATGCAAGACTTTTTCTCCGCTCTTCATGCGGTACAGGTTTGCGGTGATGAGGTCGCCGCGCAGGCGGAATTCGTCGCGCTTCTGCGTCGCGGCGTAGTCGTGCTTTAAGTTCTCGGCCTTGCGCGCCATGCGGTCGCGCGCGACCGTGACCGCGTGCGTCAGCTCGCGGCCGCCCCTGCCGCTCACGCGCGTCGTAGAACTCGTCGAGCATTTGCGAGAAGCTCTCACGCGTCTCGACCTGCGTTTCCGCGCCGTACTGCGCGATGGGACGGTAGGTGAAATCCACGGGCTTGCTGTCGCGGTAGAGGATGACGGGCATATAGTTATCTTCCTTTACAGCGTTGGCTGTATCGGAAAATTCCTGCACCAGCGCCCCGCGCTGCGTATCATTCAGCGCGCCGAAGCGCACGTCGGTCTCGCGTCCCGCGCGGAAGGCGAATTCGCGCGCGATCAGCGGCGAAATGCCGGTGTAATGGTCGAGCACCCACTTGTCGACAACCTGTTCCGCGTCGCCGCCGCGCTGCGCGAGGGCGAGGGAGTCCTCCTCCTGCGAAAGGAGCGACAGCTTGTCGAGCGGTGTCGGCAGATGGTAAAAAAGGCCGGGCAGCAGTTGGCGCGTGGCGGAAAGGTCTGCATCCACGCGGCGCAGACATTCGACGATACGCCCCTGCGCGGCGAGCAGGACGAGGTTCGACCGCCGCCCCATGCACTCGAGCACGAGCTGCTTTTGGCTGATCTCTCCGAATTCGTCCGTGCACTGGAGCGTCAGGATCACCATGCGCTCAAGATCCGGCTGCTCGATGGACAGCACGCGCGCGCCGACTAAGTGCTTGCGCAGCAGCATGCAGAACATCGGCGGCTGGGCAGGGTTGTCGCGCAGAATGTTTGTGAGCTGGATGCGCGGTTGGTTTGCGCCCGCGTTGAGCAGCAGGCGCAGATTGCCGCGCAGCAGCAGAACGATCTGGTCGCGCGCGGGCTGCTGCACCTTGTCGATGCGCGCGCCGATGAGCTGAGGC
>OGRD01000888.1_pt1 | contig 13486 bp, 9 predicted proteins | sample 1553441 | NCBI WGS metagenome assembly OGRD01 (sample SAMEA2580106, study PRJEB22360) | human gut metagenome | biome: human gut; feature: human-associated habitat; material: faeces | place: Denmark | collected 2008/2010
ACATAATCATTAAGCCTGCCGGCACGGCAAAGCCCTCAGCCGGCGGCAGTTCGACCGTTACGCCCCCGAAAACGGACAATACACCCGTCGAGGTCGAAACCGACCCCAAGAAGATTATCGTCTCGGCAGAAAAAGAGTGGATATTCACCGAGAAAATTACGGATTCCTGCCACGCCTCCACCGTTCTGCCTCTTGATGACGGCTCAGTTATCGCAGCGTGGTTCGGCGGGTCCGCCCGAAAAGGAGAACGACGTCAACATCTACACCTCGGTGCGCACCGAGAAAGACGGCTGGAGCAAGCCTATAGTTGTTTCTGCGGCCGCCGAAATAGCCCACTGGAACCCCGTTCTGTTCCAGAAGGAGGACGGCACCGTCATTCTTTACTTCAAGGTCGGCAAGGATACCGATTATTGGCAGACCTATTATGCAACCTCGACCGACGGCAGAAGCTGGAGCACTCCCAAGGAGCTTGTTCCCGGCGACAACAGCGGCGGCAGAGGCCCCGTCAAGAATAAGCCCATAAGACTCAAAAACGGCACTGTTCTCGCCCCCGCTTCGACCGAGATAGACGGCAAATGGAAGGCTTTTGTCGACATATCGACCGATGACGGCAAAACCTGGAGCAAAACCTCCGTTATCGATTCCAGCTTTTTAGGCTTTTTCAAGGTTCCCATGATCCAGCCCACGCTTTGGGAGTCCAAGGACGGCTCCGTCCATATGCTCACCAGAACAAAGCTCGGTAAAATATACAGGAGCGACTCCCTTGACGGCGGCAAGACCTGGTGCAGAGCATATGCAACCAACCTGCCGAACAACAACAGCGGTATAGATCTTGACACCGATGACAGCGGTAGGATATTTCTGGCCTACAATCCCGTAGGAATCCCCGGAATCAGAACTCCTCTTGTTCTCTCCGTTTCTACCGACGACGGTAAGACCTTCACCAAGATAAAGACTTTCGAAAAAGGTCTTGCGGAGTATTCTTATCCCGCAGTCGTTGTCAAGGGTGACACTATCCATATCACCTACACCTACGAGAGGGATTATATCGCATACTGGCAGATAAAGGTTAAATAAGTAATCTTTATAAGTCTGAGGGTAATTAAGGCTTAGGAATAAGGGAAACCGCAACCCGTAAAAACGGTACGCGCCTCGGAAAAGCAATCTTTCAAGAGAGGCTGCATAAGGAAGAAGGCAGCACAAAATTTGTGCCGCCTTCTTTTTGTACTATCCCAAAAAAGATTCATAAGGGGTTTTGGTAACAAAATCCGAAGCTCGCTGTGCCCATGGACAAAAGTGATATTCCGGGCTTTGCCCGGAGTGATATTTTCCTTTCGGAAAGTGAAATGAAAGCCTGCCGGCTTTCGTGATATTATATTCGCCGATTAAACTGCCGTCAGGCGAATATAACTGAGGCGCACTTCCTTACGGAGCGCACCTCTCGGGGCGCGTATTTTTATTCTATTCCGTATTTCTCAAAGATAACCTCTCTTATCTGCGGAAACGGCGTCACGGGCGGCTGATCTTCAAGGTGCTCACCTATCAGCTTCTCCATCCAGACCATGCCGTACCAGCGGCGGAATTTATACGAGCACTTCGTGAATCCGCCTATCATGCGGTAGCCGAGATGCGCGTGGAACTCCGCGCTGTTTCTCGTCAGATATTCGTCCTCTTTTTCGGGATAGGCTATGCAGGCGTTCATGTTGAGAAAGCCCTGCTCGCGCAGCACGTTTTCGAGCGCGTCGTGGAGGAGCCTGCCGAGTCCGCCGCCGCGGACATCCTCGGAGAGATAGAGGGAAGTCTCGACCGACCAGTCGTATGCGGGGCGCGAATGGAGCGGACCCGCATAGGCGTAGCCGATAATCTCGCCGCCCCTCTCGAGCACGAGATACGGGAATCTTTTGAGCGTCGTTTCTATTCTTTTGCTAAATTCATCGACGCTCGGCACGTCGTATTCATATGTTATCGCCGTATTTTTAACATACGGGGCATAGACTCTCAGCAGCGCGGGCGCGTCCTCGGGCGATGCCGCACGTATTTTTATCCCGTCCGTCATGTTACACACCCTCTTTTTTCCGTCCCTCGAGCTTCTTCATGGCCTTGCCGAACTGTACGGCGAAAAGAATCGAGGTAAAGGTTATGGCTATAACGTCCGCAACGGGCTCCGCCATATAAACGCCCATCGTCTTGTCGGAGGCGAGCATGGGCATGATATATATCAGCGGCAGGAGCAGGACGAATTTGCGAACGACCGCAACCGATATCGAGCACAGCGCACTGCCGATCGAGACGAACGCCATCTGGCAGGACATCTGTATTCCGAACAGGCAGAGCACGGCGCAGTATATGCGCAGAGCGTTAGCGGTAAAGTCTATAAGTGCCGCATCGGAGCAGAACATTTTTGCAAAGCCCTGCGGGAACAGCTCGATAAGACCCCAGAGCAGGAACGAATAGGTCAGGCAAACGCCGAGCAGGAGCTTGAAGGTCTTTTTGACCCGCTCGCTGTTCCCGGCTCCGTAGTTGTAGCTGATAATCGGCTGCGAGCCCTGAGATATGCCCTGCATGGGCAGCATGGCAAACTGCATGACGCTCGTCAGTATCGTCATCGCGCCGACGGCGATATCGCCGCCGTATTTCAGCAGAGACGAATTGAAGCAGACAGAGATAACGCTCTCGCTCGACTGCATTATAAATGTCGCAAGTCCGAGCGCAAGACAGGGCATAATAAGCTTCGGAGAGACGAAGAAGTTCTTAGCCTTTAAACGCAGAACAGTCTTTTTGCCGAAGAGGAACGCCACGACCCAGACGCACGAGACGCACTGCGAGATAACCGTTGCGAGTGCCGCGCCCTTGACGCCCATATTGAGCCCGAAAATAAATATCGGGTCAAGCACTATATTTGACACGGCGCCTATCATAACCGTCACCATGCCGATATTCGCAAAGCCCTGCGCCGTAATAAATGCATTCATGCCGAGGGTCAGCTGGACGAACACCGTACCCAAGGCGTATATGTTCATGTAGTCGACTGCGTATTTGATAGTATTTTCGCTCGCGCCGAAGGCGAGAAGCAGGTCGCGGCTGAAGATGAGCAGCAAGGAAGTCAGCACGGCGGATATTATTATCTGCATGAAAAAGCAGCCGCCGAGAATCTTTTCCGCCGAGTCGTTGTCGCCCTTGCCCATGGATATGGACGCTCTGGGCGCGCCGCCCGCGCTGACAAATGCGGCGAAAGCCGAGATTATCATGATTATCGGCAGGCAAACGCCGACTCCCGTCAGCGCAAGGCCGCCGTCGACGGGCATATGCCCGATATATATGCGGTCAACTATGTTATAGAGCATATTGACTATCTGTGCTATGACCGTCGGAAGCGATAGCTTAAAAAGCAGCTTTCCGACCGGCTGCGTGCCGAGAAACGATTTATCTTTTTCCATTTTCGGTTACCCCTTTGTGTCTTTACACCCGCAGGCGAACATTCTAATTATATAACCGCCGAGCCTGTTGTCAAGCGAAAAGGGCAAGAAAAAACGGGAATTGCCGCTTGGAAACGGAGCGCGGAGTGTGCGCCGGTGCTCCAAATCACGGTTCGCCGAGTCGGTAAAAATAATTTTTCAACCGCTCACAAGGAGATATGTTATGTATGCAGAAATAAAAATCAATTTACGGGATACGCAATGGCCCCTTGATTATATCGACCATGACAGAAATATTGCCCGGGCAATCGTCTATGATGAAAGCGGACTGCTCTATTTTGTAAGAGCGGAGCGCGACGATGATTTCGGGCGGGCGACGCTTATCGAAACGGCGGGCGGCGGCGTTGAGGAGGGCGAGGATCTTCTATGCGCCGTAAAGCGTGAGCTCCGCGAGGAGTTGGGCGCGGAAGCGGAAGTAATTTGCAAAATCGGAGTTGTGAGCGATTATTATAATCTGATTCACAGGCACAATATCAATAATTATTTTTTGTGCAAGGTTAAATCGTTCGGCGACAAAAGCCTGACGGAAGACGAGATAAAGAGCTTTCACTTATCGACACTGAAATTGTCTTATACGCAGGCGGTTAAAGAGTACGAGCGAAGAGCCGACACAAAAATAGGCAGACTTATCGCAGACAGGGAGCTGCCGATTTTGCGCCGTGCGAAGGAAATAATCGATTTCTTAGCTTGATGTCGTCGCAGCCTCGGCAAAATAAAAAACAGCCTCTGTCAAAGACAAAGACTGTTTATGGAGCGGATGACGAGGCTCGAACTCGCTACCTCCACCTTGGCAAGGTGGCGCTCTACCGGATGAGCTACATCCGCAACTGCAAGAGAGATTATAGCAAAGAGATGTGGCTTTGTCAAGGGGAATTTCAAGTTTTTTGCTTTTTGCCCCGGCGGGATAATTTTACCGCCGACCCGCGCCGTAAACCGTCAGCGGGATTGACACAAAGCGCCGCTGATTATATAATCCAATATAGTACAGGGAAGCCTATAAACAGGCGAACAGACCCGACAAAAATAACCTTAACGGAGGAACCGATATGAAATTCTGCGATATGCCGTATGAGAGAATCGACGTCAAGGCGGCAACCGCTGCACTTGACGCGGCGGCGGAGCACCTCGCCGGGGCGAAAACTCTCGGAGAGGCGGAGGCTGCGTTCGAGGAGCGCGAAAAAATAATCACCCACGTCCACACGATGAGCACGATAGCCTACATCCGCCACACCGTCAACACCCTTGACGAATTCTATGAGAAGGAAAACGACTTCAACGACGAGAATGCCCCGCTGATAGAGCAAAGCGAGCAGAAATTCACCGAGGCGATGCTCTCGAGCCCGCTCCGCCCTCAGCTCGAGGAGAAATACGGCAAGCTGATATTTGTCAACGCGGAGCTCTCACGCAAATGCTTCTCGCCCGAGATAATCCCCGACCTCCAGGAGGAAAACCGACTTTCGAGCGAATATCAGAAGCTCATCGCTTCGGCGCAGATAGAGTTCGGCGGCAAGACCTTGAGTCTCGCCCAGCTCGGCGCATATAAGGAGAACTCCGAGCGTATTATCCGCCATGCGGCATACAAGGCCGAGAGCGGCTTCTATATGGCTCACGCCGACGAGCTTGACAGGATATTCGACAGCCTCGTAAAGTGCCGCACCCGCATAGCGAAAAAGCTCGGCTTCGGCACCTTCACCGAGCTTGCCTACTGCCGCCAGACGCGCAACTGCTATAACGCCGGGGATGTTGCGGCCTTTCGCTCGCGCATAGTGCGCGACATAGTGCCTGTCGTATGCCGCCTGAAGGAGATGCAGAAAAAGCGCACGGGAATAGACGACATGAAGATATACGACGACCTGTTCGCGTTCAAAGAGGGCAACCCGAAGCCCGACGGTTCGCCGCAGGATATACTTGAGGCGGGCAAGACCATGTATGAGCGCATGAGCCCCGAGACGGGAGAGTTCATAAACTTTATGTATGACAACGCCCTCATGGACGTTTTGAGCGCAAAAGGCAAGGCCGCTGGCGGCTACTGCACGGAAATCCTCGAATACAAGTCGCCGTTCATCTTCTCGAATTTCAATGGCACCTCGGGCGACGTCGATGTGCTCACCCACGAGGCGGGGCACGCTTTCGCCTATTACAGCGTCAGAGATAAAATGGAGCTTTGCGATCAGCTGAGCCCGACTATGGAATCGTGCGAAGTCCACTCGATGTCCATGGAATTCTTCGCGTGGCCGTGGCATGAGCTGTTCTACGGCTCCGACGCCGTGCGCTCGCGCTTTATTCATCTCGAGAGCGCGCTGGTTTTCCTGCCCTACGGCACGATGGTCGATGAGTTTCAGCACATAGTCTACGACTCGCCGGAGCTGACCCCCGCCGAGAGAAACGGCAAGTGGCTCGAGCTCGAGAGCAAATACCGCCCCTATATGGACTTCGGCGACGTTGAATTTTACTCCGACGGACGCGGTTGGCAGAGGCAGCTGCACATCTACCTCTATCCGTTCTATTATATCGACTACTGCCTCGCGCAGACTGCGGCGCTCGAGTTCTGGTCGATGAGCCGTAGCGACTATAAAGATGCGTGGCAGAGATATCTGCACTTCGTGTCCCTCGGCGGGACGAAGAGCTTCAAGGAACTGTGCGCCGCCGCGGGAATAGACGACCCGTTCGGCGAGCGTGCGCTCAACGGAGTGGCGCAGACCGCGAACTCATGGCTTGACGCAAACGGTTGAAAATAGGACACATCTTGATTTTTAGCGGCGTTTGTTGTAGAATAAACAACATATCAACTTATTAAAAATGTGTCCTAATGAAAGGTAAGGTGCGTTATGCTGAAATACCGTATTACGGTTATCATTCCGGTTCATGATGTCAGGGAGTACATTGAGGATTGTCTCAATTCAATTGTCTCTCAGACCATTGACAAAAATGAACTTGAAGTACTGCTTATAATTGACGGTGCCAATGACAGCAGCGAAGGAATCTGCCGTAAATACTGCGAGAAATATCCGTTCTTCAAGCTTGTCGTCAACGAGAAAAATATAGGCGTATCCGCCAGCAGAAATCTCGGACTCGACATGGCTCAGGGCAAGTATATAGTTTTCCTCGATTCGGACGACAGGCTCACGGAAAACGCGCTTAAAAAGCTTGCCGACTTTTTTGACAAGCATGAAAAAGAAGTTGACATCATAACCTATAAGATAGTACCCGTCTATGAGGGCAAGCCTATCGGCGCTCTCCATTACAGATACCAGTTTTTAACTCACGAGGGTGTCTATGATGTCAGCAGACCGGAGAACATCTTCATTTCTCAGACTACCATGAACATCTGCGTCAAGAACTATGACGGAGTGGAGAAAATACGTTTTGATACTAATCTCGCTTTCCATGAGGACGAAAAATACAATATAGATGTTATTTCCAAAAAAATGAAGATAGGTTACTGCGAAGGTGCGCAGTACCTGTACACAAAAAATCCCGGCAGCGTAACAAAAACTTATTCCTATGCCTACTATATTTTTGAGCCTACAACGGCTTTTTGGGAGAATCTCTTTGCTTCTTATAACGGAAACGTGCCGCAATATATACAGGCTCTTTACGTAAACGATCTCAACTGGAAGGGCAAAAGCGACATTCTTCTTCCCTATCACTATGACGACGAAAGCTTCGGCGTAGTCAAAAAAAGACTCTGTGATCTTCTTAACAGGATTGATGACGAGGTTATTCTGAACCATCCTCAGGTGGAAAATCCGCATAAGTTCTTTATGCTTGAGCTGAAAGACAGAGAGTCCCTTGAGGTTAAGTCCGGATATAAGGGCGTCGCCATTATGAAGAACGATATACCGCTGTTTTATGACAGGGCACTTCCGCTCTCCCTGTGCAGGTTTAAAGTCAACGACAGCTTCGCCTATATCGATGCGTTCCTGCGTTCTCCGATATTTTCGCTGTGCGAAAAGCCCGAGGCATTTATCCATCTTGTCAACGATTCGGGCACAAAAATAGTAAAGGCCGAGCTTGAGGCCTCTGCGTGGGATTATTATCACGCAAAGATAAAGACAAACAAGTTCTGGCGTCTGCGATTCGAGTGGGATTATAAAAAGTATCCGGTTATTTTCTTCGCGTCAAAGATAGACGGAAAGGAAGTCCCCGTAAGGCTTGAATCCATGATCCCTACCGCACCGTTCAATGCAGCGGTGAACAGAAAAGTGCTGTTCAGATGTTCTCATGAGTTCGAAATAGAGGAAAACGGTTTTGTAAGCCGCAGGTCATCGGCGGCAAAGGAAAAGTCTTCGCTGACGACTTACCAGCACTATCTTTTGCCGAGGAAGCCGAGAACCTTTGCGTGGCGGCAGTATTGCATGAAAACAGTTCTTTCCGGCAGACGTATATGGCTGTACTGCGATTGCAGAAATGTTCTGAAGGATAACGGCTACTATCAATTTATTCATGATTTCGATATGGACGACGGAGTGGAAAGATACTATGTCGTCAACGATAATATTGACAGGAAGGCTCTGTTTACACCGAAGCAGAGGCGACATATAATAAAATTCGGTTCTCTCAAGCACAGGAAGTATTTCCTCGCCGCAGAAAAAGTAATCACCGCTTTTGCCGAGTTTACCAATATCAATCCGTTCCCGGTCGGCGTGTGGAAGTATTATACGGATATTTTCAAGGCAGAGGTGGTTTATCTCCAGCACGGCGTGCTCCATGCTTTCTTACCGTGGAAATATGCAAACGACAGACTTACTCTTATCGACAGAGAGGTTATTTCAACGACGTTTGAGCAGTCGAATATGTCCGAGAATTACGGCTTCAGGGCAAAGGATCTGATTCCCGCGGGAATGCCGAGATATGATTTTATCGACGCAGAAAAGGTTGTTTCGGAGAAAAAAGTTTTGTTTGCTCCCACCTGGAGAAAATATCTTGTGCAGTATAACAGCGACGGCTCATTCTCTCCCGCCTTTGACAAATTCGAAAAGAGCATTTTCTTCAAGGAAACATATGCGTTTCTTCACAGCAAGGAGCTCGAAAAATATCTTGAGGAGAACGATTGGTATCTTGACTTCAAGCTTCATCCCATTTTCTCCGAATATGCGTCGCTTTATAATCTTAACGGTGGCAGAATCCGCATAGCCGACAGAGCGGTTGACGAAAAGACATACAAGGTGTTTATTACCGACTTTTCTTCTTTCTGTTTTGACTTTGTCTACCTGAAAAAGACCATAATGTATTTTATCCCCGATGAAGAACTGTTCAAGGCCGGTCTCAATGATTACAGAAAGCTCGATCTGCCTCACGAAAAGGGCTTCGGTCCGGCTTCGTATGACGCAAATTCGGCGATAGAGCAGCTCTGCGGCATTATCGGCAGAGGCGGAGAGCCAGAGAAGCTTTATTCGGAGCGTATGGACGGATTCTTCATCCACTATGACGACAAATGCAGAGACAGAATCTACGAGGCACTTACTGAAAACGGAGAGAAAAATGACGGGAATTCTGCTCATTGACAAGCCCGAGGGCATGACCTCGTTTGTTGCGGCGGCGCGTGTTCGCCGCATGACGGGAGTTAAGAAAACCGGGCACACCGGGACGCTCGACCCCATGGCTACGGGCGTTCTGCCCGTATTGCTCGGCGGAGCTACGCGCTTTTGCGAGCTGCTCCCCTCTCATGACAAGGCTTATACCGCCACGCTCAGGCTCGGCACGATAACAGACACGCTCGATATAACGGGCGAGGTGCTTGAGACGCGGGAGGTCAATGTCTCGCGCGCGGAGCTTGAGAGGGCGCTCGAAGGCTTTTCGGGCGAGATAGAGCAGGTGCCGCCGATGTATTCCGCCATCTCGCAAAACGGCGTGCGGCTCTATAAGCTCGCGCGGCAGGGAATAGAAGTCGAGCGCGAGAGCCGACGGGTTACGATTTCCTCGCTCGAGCTCATCGGCTGCGACGAAGAAAAGGGCGAATACACAATATCCGTCGAGTGCTCTGCGGGCACATATATCCGCTCGCTTGTTGCCGATATCGGCGAAAAGCTCGGCTGCGGCGCTGTCATGACCGCACTGCGCCGCACAAAGGCGAACGGCTTTCCGATAGACGGCTGCATAACCCTCGACGAGTTGGCTCAACTTGCGCAGGAGGGCAAAATCGAAGAAAAAATCATTCCCGTTGAACAGGCTCTCGACTCCTATCGCAGCGTTTTCGTCACCGCGCCGCAGGCTCGGCGATTCGGAAACGGCGGAGCGCTGAGCCTTGAACGGCTGCATCTGAATGACCCTTCGGAAAACGAGTCGGTGCGCGTCTTTGCGCCGGGAAACGAGTTTCTCGGCATGGGCGAGGTCGGTCAGGATGAGCTAAAAGTAAAAAGACTTCTTATAAAATGAATTAAGCCCCTCGAATAATTCGGGGGCTTAATTTTATTTCCTGTTTCTTATTTCTTTCTCCTCTTCCCGGCTATCGGCAGGATTGGCCCGCCCCCCAGGGGGGGTATGAGCACGCTCAAGGAGAGTTATTGCGGAGAATGCCATAGGCGCTCCCGTGGGCGGAGTCAGCGGAGCTTTTCCGCCGTTTGCCGCGCTGCCGGGTATCGGCTTCCTGTCGGAGAGGAAGACGAAATTATCATATTCGCCGTCACTCATCGCCGTGAAGGTGAAGGTACGGCTCTTGACAAACGGTATCTTTCCGTTTTTGAGCGAATAGACGACCGTGACGGTAAACGGCTCTGTGCTCTTCGGGAGAGCGTGCTCTTTGAATTTTATCTTGCAGCTCTCGCCTACCTTGAGCACGGTGCCGCTGCAGGAAGACAGGTCAACGTCAATGCCGTCCGCCTTGACACTTATTATCTCGGTGTCATACTGCTCCGAGAGGCTCTCGACAGTCAGCGCGGTGTCCTTAGCCGTATGGAAGCCCGACGGGGACCTGTCGAACTTGACATACAGTCCGTTCGCGGGGTTCTGACCGAGGTCAAACTGCGGGAACTCCTTGTCGGAATATACATCCGTTATTCTGTCCGTAAAGAAGAAGGTCAGATAGAAATTTCTCGTGTATCTGTCCCAAGGGCACATCCCGTGGAACTGACCGTTGACGAACCATGTGTTCTCGGGCAGATATGCGCAGCTCGCGTCGATATCGCGCTCGGGCGAGATATGCCAATGCGTCGGATCGCCGCAGACCGTGTTCTGCTTTTGGCAGTCCGCCGGAAACCTTTCGCCGAACGGGGCGCAGTATGCGCCGGAGGACGAGTGAACGTCGATAACATAGTCGGAGTTCACGCCCGTGCTCGTGCCGATATCGTGCCCGGTGTTTGCGACTATCGCTATTCTTGTTCCGGCAGACTGAGCGCGCTTGAGTCCCTCGCTCATATGAGCCATGGCGTTGTAGTGCATCTCGTCGCTCTTTGCTATCAGCTCGGCGTTCTCGACCGGGTCAAGATATTTCGCCTTGAACTCCTCGTACTTATCAAGGGGCACGAAGTCCCAGACGCTGCCGAAGTTAATGACTATATCGAGCAGATACTGATGAATGATATCGTTGAATGCCTGATTGAGGCGGTCAAAGCCGAACGCCTCGACGAGCCACTCATATTCGTACTCCTTGCGAAAGCCTATCTCGACATACTCTATGAGCGTGGCGACGTCAAAATGTATGTTGCCCTCGAACAGGTCAACGACGAGCTGCGTTCCGCCTATCGCGGGTGCGTCCATTATCGCTCGGTCAACATCGCCCTTTGCGCCGTAATAGTAAAGGTATGCCGCGGTCAGCTGTCCGCCGTGACTGAGCCCGTAGAGATTGACTTTTTTGCTCCCCGTGAGCTCCTTGACTTTCTGAATAAACTTATCGAGCTTGGCGGCGTTTTCGACCTGACCCATGCGCCAGTCCTCGGTAAAGGTAAAGTGATTCTCCGCGCCGATTTGCTCTATGAGGTCGGCGGAAATCTCTTTTTCGGCTATGTAATTGTCCTCGCCTTTAGCCTTGAGGACGGAGGCGCGTGTATTCGCCGCACCCTCGGGATAGACGGAGAGATCATACTTCGAGCTGCCGTCGGGGTTGCAGCGCAGGGGCTCGAGCAGCTCGAGTCCCGCCTCGCCGACGACCTTGACAAGTCTCTCGTAATCGCCAAACGCCGCGCCGGCAAGTCCGCCCGCGAGCTCGGGGATACGCGCGACAACTATCTTCTTGAGGTCATCCATGTTGATGCCCCAGACCTGATGCTCGTTTTCGCCGCCGAGATCGTAAAACAGCGCAGGCCCCGAATATCCCTGAACGAGGATTATCGGCGTCACTTTGTCCTGCGCGAAGGCCGACACGGGCAATATGCACAGCAGCATAACGGCACAGAGAAGCGCTGATATTATTCTTTTCATGCCTTTTTCTCCTTGGTGACTTTCGCAAGGAAAATCAGCGGCACGATAATGAACACCGCGATTATTGCGGCGACGAGGAATATGGTCGGAATCGGGACGAGCGTGCTCTCGCCGAATTCGTTGAGCATGGTGCCAAGCTCGTATCTGTTCGAGAATTTCGATATTGTCAGGCTGCCGATTTTCGGGCCGATTATCATGGGCAGAGTGACCGTAAAGAGAAGTCTTATGCCCTGGAACTGGCCGACCTTGTCCTCGGGGGTGTAATCGCGCACGGTGGCGTTGAGGATTATCATGAGCAGACCGTAGCCGAGAATCATAATAAGTGCGAGAGGCGCAAAGGAGAGAAGCGTCTTTGCGAAGAAAACGGCAACCAGACCCGCGACAAAAAGAATGACCGCGGGGAATACGAAAATCCTCTTGCCCACTCTGTCAAGGAGCTTGCCGAGTAGCACCGTGACGGCAACGAGACCGATAACAGCAGCCGCGCCGCCTATGATTATGGGCGTGGTTATTTGGAAGGTGTTGAGGTCAAACTTGAGATAGTGCTGGATATAAATGAATATGTAGGGCAGGAAAACCTGAACAGCAATGTTGAAAATGCAGGCGGACGCGAGGCAGAGATAGAGCGCCGCGTTGCCCTTTATGACAGACGGCCTGAAGCCGTAGATAAGGTCGCTGAAATAGTTCGTGTTCTGCTTTACGCCCTTGCGCGGGTCTTTGACGGAGAAAAGGCCTATAATTCCGCAGACGGTGACGAGCGCGCCGAGGAAAATAAAGCAAGCGGGATAGCCTGCGGCCTCAACGCCGACGCCGAAAGCGACGGTGACTATAACCGTTGCGAACACGGGCAGGAGAGCCAATACCGCCTCCGCGGTGCCGCGGTTCTCCGGCACGGTGACATCCGTGACCCACGCGTTGAACGCGGCGTCATTCGAGGTCGAGCCGAAGAAGGTCATTATGCAGTCCATGATGATAACCACGCAGACTGTAGCGGCGAGCACCTTGGCGCTGTCGGAAATATGGAAGAACTTTCCGATATTCTCGCGCGAAATGAAGGCGAACACCGCGACGGTGAAGCCCCAAACTATGTAGCCGCCGCTTATGAAGATTTTGCGTCGGTCGAATTTGTCGCTGAGAGTGCCCATGATAAAGGTGGTCACAACTGCCGCCACCGCAGAGGCTGCGACCATCTTGGCTATGTCGTCGGCAGTGCCGCCGACATAGTTGAACAGGAATGTGTTGAAGTAGATATTCTCAACAGCCCACGCAACCTGTCCTATGAATCCGAACAGGATGATGTTGAAGAGAATCCGTCCTCCGAGTTTTTTCTTTTCCAATTGTGTATCCTCCTCTGAGAGCGGATATGCCGCACCCGATTTATTTCAAAAGTTATAATAACAAATTAAAAGGAGATAATCAATAGATTTTGTACACTTCTGTTAAATTACTCTGTATAAAGCGAGCTTTTTTGCCCTAATTTCACAGTTTCGGTCATCCATACGGCGCAGGACTGCTCATAGTACGGGACGACGAAAAACGCGGGCAGAATGAGCGCACAGCTTAAAAACCAGAGCGCAAAGCCCGCCTTGAACCGAGCGTAGGCGCGGCAGTGACCGCACATGATTTCACGGCTTTTTTTCAGAGCCTGTCTT
>OGRD01000892.1_pt1 | contig 13458 bp, 12 predicted proteins | sample 1553441 | NCBI WGS metagenome assembly OGRD01 (sample SAMEA2580106, study PRJEB22360) | human gut metagenome | biome: human gut; feature: human-associated habitat; material: faeces | place: Denmark | collected 2008/2010
CGGAGGCCGGGTCGATCCAGGAGGTCATCTGGCTCGTGTAGCACGCGACGAGCGCGGCACGGCCGGCCAGCGCGGGGTTCAGGAAGTTCTTGCCAAGGCCGCCGTAGAGCTGCTTGACAAGGAAGATCGCGAAGAAGTTGCCGACGATCAGCATCCAGTAGGGAAGCGTCACGGGGCAGACGAACGCGAGCAGGACACCGGTGACGGCGGCGGACAGGTCGCCGAGCGTCTGCGTCTTGTGCATCAGCTTACGGTAGAGCCACTCGAAAAACATCGCGGAAACCACGCTCACGAGCACGGAGATCAGCGCGCGGAAACCGAAGCGGATGACGCTCATGATGAGCGCGGGGCACAGCGCGATGATCACGTCGAGCATGATCGAGCGCGTGTCTTCATTGTTGCGGATATGGGGGTTGGAGGAAGCGATGAGCTTCAGACCCTTATAATCATTCAGCATCTCTTAAGCCTCCTTCTTTGCTTCTTCAGCAGCCTTGGCAGCCTCAGCCTTGTCGCCCTTGGCGAAGACGAGAACGCGGACGTTCTTGCCGGTGCCGTTGGGGAGGACGATGGCGCCGCGGACCTGCTGGTCAGCGTGACGGGAGTCGACGCCCAGCTTGACGTGCAGCTCGACGGTCTCGTCGAACTTTGCGGAAGCGGTCTTGCAGATCAGGCCGAAGCCCTCTGCGGCGTCATACTGCGTATTCTTTTCGATCTGCTTGGCAGCATCCTGATACTTTTTACCTCTGAACATTTCCGTATACCTCCCTTACTCTTCGACCACGACGCCCATGGAGCGCGCGGTGCCGGCGATCATGCTCATCGCGGACTCGAGAGACGCGGCGTTGAGGTCGCGCATCTTCATCTCGGCGATCTTCTGAACGGAGGCCTTGGAAATGGTGGCAACCTTGGTCTTGTTGGGGACGCCGGAACCGGACTCGATGTTGCACTCCTTCTTGATCAGGACCGCAGCGGGAGGAGTCTTGGTGATGAAGCTGAAGGAACGGTCGGCATACACCGTGATGACGACGGGGATGATAAGGCCCATGTCGTTCTTGGTGCGCTCGTTGAATTCCTTCGTGAAGGCCGCGATGTTGACGCCGTGCTGACCGAGCGCGGGGCCGACAGGGGGCGCGGGAGTTGCTTTACCAGCGGGGATCTGCAGCTTAACGTAGCCGACTACTTTCTGTGCCATTTTAGGCACCTCCTTGATTATAAATGTGGTAACGGCCGCCCCGGAGGCGGGCCGCCCTTGGCGAGACACACAGCGTCTCTCCCACTTTGCCGGGATACCGGCTCATCGCTTCTGGCGATTCTTGCTTATCTTTCGACCACTTCGACCTGATCGAGCTCGAGCTCGACGGGCGTTTCGCGGCCAAACATGGAAACGACCACGCACACGCGGTTCTTCTCCGGCTCGATCTCCTCGACCGTGCCGAGGAAGGTGGCCAGAGGGCCGTCCGTGATCTTGACCTGGTCGCCGACGTTGTAGGCCACGACGATCTCGCGGCGCTCCATGCCGAGGGCCAGGACCTCATCCTCCGTCAGGGGGATGGCGTTGGTGGCGCTGCCGACAAAGCCGGTCACGCCGCGGATATTGCGGATCAGATGCCAGGTGTCGTCCGTCATGACCATCTTGACCATCACATAGCCCGGGAAGGTCTTGCGCTCGACCTCCTTCACCGCGCCGGATTCCGTGACCTCGGTCACCGTTTCCATGGGGATCTGGATGTCGAGGATCATATCCTCCAGATGGCGGTTCGCCACGAACTTCTCGATGGCGGTCTTGACGGCGTTTTCATAACCGGAATAGGTATGGACAACATACCACTTCGCGTTATCAGCCATTTCCTGCGCCCTCTTAGCCGGCGAACACGCCGAGCAGAGACTTGACGGCCAGCATAGCCACGGCGTCAAAGATCCAGATGCAGGCACCCACGCACAGGGAGCACAGAAGCACCGTGCCGGTGTTCTTCGCCGTATCCTTGCCGGTGGGCCAAACGACCTTTTTCAGCTCGCTTTTCATTTCGCGGAACCACTTGCCGCGATCCTTTTTCTTCTCTTCTGCCATTGTTACACTACCTTTCCTAACTTACTTGGTTTCGGTATGAACGGTGTGCTTTTTGCAGAAGCGGCAATACTTGTTCAGCTCAAGCTTGTCCGGGGTATTCTTCTTGTTCTTCATCGTATTGTAGTTTCTCTGCTTGCACTCGTTACATCTCAGAGTGACCTTCACGCGCATAACGGCACCTCCTTATTATGGCAGCTTCCCGTCCTGCGGGACTGCCGATTGCCTCCCTGCTCTTGAATTAAGAGCGGCTCTCCTTCGCGGCGCGAAAAGCGAAAAAGCGCACAAAAAGAAAGCCCTCTTTCACAGGTAAGTAAAATAGTAGCACAAGGCAAGCGTCCCGTCAAGCACAAATTGCTTGAAAAATGAGAAATTTTCGCTATAATGGTGTCACTACAAATGCTGAGAGGTTGTTGCATGAAAATTATGGCCATTGACTACGGCGACGCGCACCCCGGCATCGCCGTTTCCGACGCGCTTTTGACGCTTGCGGGCTTCACCACCGTCATCACCGCCTACCGCCCCGAGGCGGTCGCGGCGGAGGTCCAAAATCTCATCGCCGAGCACGGCGTCACCGAGCTGGTGCTCGGCCACCCGCTGAATATGGACGGCACGCGCGGCCCGCGGGCGGAAAAGGCGGAGGGCTTCGCGGCGCTGCTGCGCGAGACGACCGGCCTCCCCGTCACGCTTTGGGACGAGCGGCGCACGACTGTGGACGCGCACAATATCCTCATGGCCGGCGGAAAGAACGCGAAGCAGCGCAAAAAGACGGTGGACGCCGTAGCCGCGAGCCTGATGCTCGAGGGCTACCTCACCTTCAAAAAGCGGCAGAAATAGCGGAAAAAGGAAGCGCAGGCGCGCTTCCTTTTTCCATCGTTTTTTCCGTTGCTGTTTATCGGCATTTCCGATCACTTTTTGAATTTGCGGATCGTCTCCGCCATGATCGTCTGACGCAGCAGCAGGCTCACACCGAGATAGACCGCGCAGCCTGCCACGCCGGTCAGGCCGCACTTGACGACCAGCATCAGCTTGCTCTCGTCCGCCGTGACGAGCAGCGCGTGCCCGCCGTAGAGCACGAGCGACATCGCCGCCGTGGCGGCAAGCCCTTTCAGAAGCGGCATGAGACGGACGATGCCCGTGCCGCGGAAGAGCTGGGCGATCATCGCCAGCGCGCCGATCGTCAGCGCGATGGAGGTCGCCGCCGCCACGCCGGTATCGGTGCGGAACACACGGTTGAGCACGATGTTCAGCGCCAGTACGCCGAGGTTGATGAGCAGCGGCACGAGCGTTTTCTTCATCGCGTAGTACGCCTTGTTCAAAAGGTCGAGCACGGCGAACGCGCTCATGCCGAGGGCGTAGCGGGCGAAGATGCTGCCCGTCATCTCCGTGGACGCGGCGGTGAAGCTGCCGCCCTCGAAAATCACGCGGATGATGTCGGTGCCGAAGGCGCACATCATCGCGCAGACGGGGAAGATAAAGAGCAGCGTGTTCTCCGTCACATTCCAGATATAGCCGAGGTAGCCCTTCGCGTCCTCGCGGGTGAACTCGCGGTTGAAGCGCGGGAACATGACCGCGCTGATGCTGTAGAGCACGCTCGTCGTGAGCGGGGTGAAGAGCTTGTCGGCATAGTAGAAGGCGCTGACCGCGCTGTCGTTGAACGAGGCGGCGGTCGAGGTGTCGATGAGGTAGCAGAAGAGAAACACCGAGGTCGTGAGGACGGTGACGAGCGCCGTTTTGAAATAGGTGCCGACATAGTCCGCCCCGCGGTCGAGCACCGGTCGGTAGACATAATGTTCCTTCTTCGCGTATGGAATGCTCATGCCGAGCTGGAGCAGCCACGCGCAGGAGCTCGCGATGACCACGCCCAGAATGCCCCACCTTGCGCCGAGTGTCAGCAGGAAGACGGCGAGGAAGGCGTTGTAGGGGATGCTCATGCTGCCCTGCAATTCATAGTGGTCGGTCGCCTGGAAGATGGCGACGTTCAGATACGCCGCCGCCACGACCGGCAGCGCGCAGGCCATGATGCGGATATAGCTCGCAAGGCGCGGCAGCTCGGCTGCGTCAAGGTCCCAGATCGTGCCGACGAGCGGCGTCGAGGCAAAGATCTGCCACAAAACGACCGCCGCGAGCGAGCCGAGCAGCGTGATGGTCATGAGGTTGTTGGCCGCTTTCTCGCCGCGCTTGCGGTCGGCGGCGAATTCCTTCGTCAAAATCGGCACCGCCGCGATGCACAGCGCGTAGCACATCGTCGTAAAGAGATAGAGCGTCGAGTTATAGGACGCGGTGTAGAGGTCCGCGTCGATGCCGGTGCCGAAGATATTGGCCTGCATCATTTCGCGCACCACGCCGAGGAGCTTGGCAAACAGCGTCAGCAGAAAGACGAAGCTGATCGCGCCCGCCGTGCGGACGCCCGATTTATCCTTCTTTTCCGTATTGTTTTGAGGGTCTTGCATGGTATATTTCCTCGATTTCTCCATGATCGCGCAGATCATTTTCTCGTTCGTGTCGAGCTTGCGCGAAAGCTTGGCCATATGCGATTCGACGCACTCCACCTGTTCCTTGCCCGTTTCGAGCACACGCTCGGCCTCGGGCATAAAGAGCTCCGCCGTGAAGTTCTCCTTCGTGCTCAGCTTGTCGAGCCCCACGGAGTTTAAAAACGCCGTGCACTTGGGGTCATACGAAATGCCGATGAGCGGCACGCCCATGATGGCGGCATAGATGAGCGAATGCAGGCGCACACCGACGAGCAGGTCCATGTTGCCGATGATGGAGAGCATATCCTCGGAGAGGTACTTTTCATTCAGGCACACCGACGTGTCATCGGGCAGCTGCGCCGCGATATGGCGGCAGACCTCGCCGTCCTCTTCATAGTGGAACGGGATGAGCACGGACTGCGCGTTGTACTTGTCCTTCATCATCTGGATGGAGCGCAAAAGCTCTTTGACAAAGCGGCTGTCTGTGTCCCGCTCACGGATAGCCCAGCCGACAGTTAGGCGGCCATCCAGCGAGACACCTGCCTTTCGCAGGATCTCCGCGCCGACATCGCCATCGGGCTTTTTCATGCGGATGACGGGGTCCGCCGTGATGACGACCTTGTCGCGCGCGATGCCGATTTCCTCCAAAAGCGCCGCAGACCGCTCGTCGCGCACGACGATACCGTCCGCCCGCTTGAGCGCCGCCGCCGCGGCGCGGCGGTTGCCGGGGCGGTCGATGGGGCCGATGCCCTGAGAATAGATGAAGACCTTTTTATGGAAGAATTCCGCGCAGCGGATGATGGAGAGGTAATAGTGTAAGCTCTTGCTGCTCGTCACATCCTGCAAAAGGCTGCCGCCGCCGGAAATGAGCATGTCGCACTTCTTCACCGCGCGTAAAATCGCCACCGGCGACATGCGGTCCACCGCCTCGACGCCGTATTTTTCGCGCGTGGAGGCGGGATTGTGCGAGAGCACCGTGAGCGAGCAGTCGGGAATGTGCTCGCGCAGCGACGAGACGAGCGTGCGCAGGATGGACTCGTCGCCGATGTTGTCGAAGCCGTAATAGCCCGAGATCAGAATGTTAACCATTCGTCACCCCGCAGATCCTGCGCACAAGGCGGTAAATGAGCTCCGCCACAATGACCACGGCTGTGCCGATGAGAAGTCCGAAGAGGATGCCCCAGCCGGTGCGCAGCAGGCTCAGCAAAAACGGCGTGCGGATGTGCAGGAACGTGTTGACCACGCTGACAAGGCCGATGGTCATGCCCGTGCCGAAGATCATCGGCAGGAACTTCATTCTGCGGCGCAGCGACCAGATGAAAAGCATCAGCATCGGCCAGCCGACAATCATTTCCTTCGTGCGCGGGCGGGCAATGAGCGTATTTTCCAGGAAGTTGCGGAACGCAAGCTCCCTTGCCGACGTCGTGGTCGAGTTGCCGGTGCGGTACATATAGTAGGCGAACACCAGCAGCATGAACACCGCCGCCACCGCGATGACGACGATCGCAAGGAACCAGCCGAGTTTCATCGGCGTCTGCATCAGCTCGCCGAAATAGGCGTTGAATCGCTTGACGCGGTTCTTCTCCCCGCGCTGTCCCGCGTGGGCGAGGACGGCCTCGCGCGCGCCGGTCTCCTCATAGGCGTAGACCAGAAGATAGGCGAGCATGAAGAGCGCGATGGGGATAAGCTGCATGAGCTTGACGCCGCGGTACAGGTCGATCTCGAGAATATACGAGAGTTGCGAGAGCGCAGACGATGCGAGCAGCGACCCGCAGAATGCCGTCAGAATGGTCGCGATGGCTGTGCCAAGCGTAAAGCCAAGCAGCTTGCCGAACTTGATCTGCGGCTCGCTGCGTCTCTTTTCGAGCAGTACGCGGCACAAACCGACAGCGGCAATCGACGGCATCACGATACCGCCGGACATCGAAAGGATCAGGCGGAACATCGAGGGCTTCAGCACCGCGAGGCCGGCAAGGCCGAGCGCGCCGACGGCAAACAGGATCGTGCGCCAGCGCTTGCCGATAAAGAAGAATAGATCAAGCAGGATCACGATGAGCGCCGCCGTGCCGATGCCCTGCAGCACCTTGAGCGCCATGGACGGTGCTTTCAGCTCCATCGCGGGCACGGTCGCGTGCGTGTAGCCGAGGGGCTCCAAGCGCGCGTCGAGGTCCGTGAGCATCTGCTCATAGTCGGCAGGGTCGGTGATGTAGACCCACTTCTTCTCGTCAGCGTCCCAGCTGACATCGCTATCCGGCTCTAAGATCATCTTGAGGAAGATGATCTTGCAATTACGCTCGGCGATGGCTCTAAAGAACGTGTTCGTGATCTCCTCGGGGCCTTCGTAGCCGCAGTACTGATAGCGGTTCTGGATGTAGGCCCACTCGTTGAAAACGCGCACACCGCGATAGCCCGTGTTGTCGAGCAGTTCTTCAACGCCGGGCCAGACAAGGTTCTGGCTCTGGTCGTTCTGCTCCATCATGGCGACGCTCGCGCCGCTCTCGTTGAGATACTGCGTCAGAAGCTCCAGGCTCTCGTCATCCTCATAGCCGACGAGCTCGTCGCCGTTGTTCATAAAGTACGGCGCGTTGAAGTGCTTGAGCACTTCGATATAGGCCTCGGCAAATTTCGTGCCGTTCATGTTCTTTTCCGTCACAGAGCGCGGGATGATCTGGTAGCCGTGGCGCTCAAACAGCTCCACCGTGTCCGGCCAGATGCCGAGGCACAGGTCGAGCAGCTTTTCGCCCTTCATGCCGTTTTTCTGCTGCTGGATGAAGATGAAGCCGTGCTCGCCCTCCAGATACGTCTTGGCCTCAAAGTCCTCAAAACGGGCCTCGAAAGCGTTCAGGATCCACTCATAGCTCGCGGCGGTCTCCGTCCAGATGATCGCGTCGCTCACATCGGTGCTCTCACGCAGCCATTGCGCGACCTCGGCGGGGTACTGATCTTCCCATCCGTAGCTCTCCGCCGCCTTTTTCACGGTCATCGCGTGGACGGGGATGGCCGCGTTATTGTGCAGGTTGAGGGCGCTCGCCTCGCTGAGCGCGACCTTGTCGACGCCGAGCGACTTGAAGAGATCGATCCACTCGTCCTCTGACTGCGAGGATTGGCGCGCCATCGAGCGCATGCTGTTGTAGTCGAGGACGATGTCGTAATACTTGTTGCTCTCCTCCGCCTGCACACGCGAAATAAGCGGCACGAGCGAAGCGAGCAGGCCAATCAGCGCAATGACGGCCAGAATGCGGTTTCTTTTCAGTATGCTTTTCATTTGTATTCTCCTTGTGCGGTCTCCGCACTGTTTTTCTCGTTAAAGAGAGGCAAGCTCCACCGGCGTGCCGAGGACCTTGGAAAAGGTGTAGACCTTGGCGACATCTTCGATGTATTCCGCGCGCAGATATGCCTGCGCAAGGTCCTTCCCCACGGCGAGCACGCCGTGATTGGCGAGCGTGCAGCCGCCGCGGTCCCTGAGCGCGGGGATGGCGTTCGTGCCGACGGCCTCAGTCCCCGGCGCGGCGTAGTCCGCGCAGCGGATGTCGCCGCCCAAAAAGATGCGCGATTCGATCAACACCGCGGGGATGCTCTTCCGCACGACGGCAAACGCCGTGGCATAGGGTGAGTGCGTGTGGAAGACGGCGTTCGTCTCGCCATACGCCTTGTAGACCGCCGCGTGCATGCGCCACTCGCTCGATGGTTGCAATACCCCTTCGAGCACCGTGCCGTCGAGCTTTATGCGCACGATGTCCTGCGCGCGCAGCATGTCATAGCGCACGGACGTCGGCGTGATGAGCATTTCATCGGGCGCGACGCGGCAGCTCATGTTGCCGCTCGTGCCGGAAAACAGGCCCTCACGGAACGCTTCAAGCGATTTGTCCACGATCTCCTGACGAAGAATGTCCAGATTTTGTTCCATTCAGATCACCAGATTGTCCTTGCCGATGCTGCCGTCCGTAAAATAGCGGTGCAGATCGTAGGGAGAGTAGATACCAAGGTCGGTCACAACGCCCGAGACGAGATGCGGCGGCGTGATATCGAAGGCGGGATAGTAGCCCTTCACACCCTCCATCGCCGTGCGCACGCCCATGGCTTGGAGCGTGAAGTTCGGGTCGCGCATTTCGATGTGAATGCTGTCCACCGTCTCGTGTCCCTGATCGGGCGCGCCGGTGACAAAGTACGGGATGCCCATGTACTTGGCGACGATGGCGTTCTGAAACGTGCCGACCTTATTGACCACATGTCCGTCACAGCAGATAGCGTCAGCGGCGGTGGTGAACACATCCACGCCCTCGCGCTGCATGACGAAGGCCGGCATATTGTCGGAGATGACCGTTACATCAAAGCCCATGTCGCGGCAGACCGTCGCGGTCAGGCGCGCACCCTGAAAATAGGGACGCGTCTCGGGGCAGAAGAGGCGGATATGCTTCCCTCTCTCGCTGCATTCGCGCAGCATCATGCCGACGATGGTCTCGGCAAAGCAGTGCGTCATCACCGTGCCGTTCTCGGGGAACAGATCGACAAGGTACTTACCGATCTTCGCCACACGCTCGTAGCGGGTGTTGTTCAGCTCGACCGTTTTGTTCACGATGGCCTGCGCCGTGTCCTCGCCCGCGGCGAGGGCACGCTCCGCCTCGGCAAGACAGAGGTCGCACAAAAGCGCCATGCGCTTGACCGTCGTGGGCCGCGCGTGGGAGATGGTGTGCGCCGCCTTTCGCAGATATTCCATCTGCTCCGCGGCGGTCCTACCGCGGCACTCATGCGCCGCGAGCGCCATGCCCATCGGCACGGCGGTGTACGGTCCCGCGCTCTGCGTCACCATGTCGGTGATGGCCTGCGCGACCTCCTGATGGGTATGGCAGGTGACAAATTCGACCCTCGCGGGATAGATGCGGCGGTCAAGTATTTTTACTTTACCATCCTCGTACCACGCGATGTTTTCATATTGCAGCATAAAGGCTAAATCGTGATCCGCTCTCTGCATCGTTCTCCTCCTTACGCGTATAACCGCTTGACCACCGCGCGGGCCTCATAAAATACCTTCTCGCGGTCGAGCGTCTTGTATTCGCCGTTTTCGTACAGAATTTTCCCATCCACCATCGTCAGCACCACGTCGGACGAGTGGGCCGCGCAGGTCAGCAGCGCGGGGGTATCGAAGTTCGGATAGAGGTGGGGCTTGTCCAGATCGAGCGCAATAATATCCGCCTTCTTCCCCACCGCCAACACGCCGGTATCGCTGCGCCCCTGTAGTCTTGCACCGTTGACCGTTGCCATGTCCAGCACCTCGGCGGAGCTGCCCTCCGTCGGGGCGTGGCGGTAGCCGCAGGGCATGATATCGGCCAGGTGCATTTCCTCAAACATATCCAGGTTGTTGTTGCTCGCCGCGCCGTCCGTGCCGAGGGCGAGGTTGATGCCCGCATCCATCAGCTTCCGCACCGGCGCAAAGCCGCTGCCGAGGTTGAGATTGCTTGTAGGATTATGGATAACATTCACGCCGTAGCGCTTCAGAATGGCAATATCCTCGTCGCTCACGGCGACGCAATGCGCCGCGGCGGTGGGGCTGTCCAGCGTCCCCAGCTCCTCGAACCACGCGACAGGGGACTTGCCATAGCGCGCGATGCACTCATCCACCTCACGCTGCGTTTCGGAAAGATGAATGTGCATCCGCCCACCATGTGCCATGCAGAGCTCGCTGTAGGCGCGGACGATGTGCGGCTTGCAGGTATACTCCGCATGAATGGAAAAGTCGATGCGGATGCGCCCGTTTTCGGCGTTGTGGTACTTCTCAAACAGCTCCACCGACTGTGGGATCTGCGTGTTCTGCTCCACGGTCTGGTTTTCATCAAAGCACTGCACGCAGCGGCTGATGTTTGCCTTCATGCCCGCTTCCGCAACGGCGGCGACCGTCTCGGCGGGGAAAAAATACATATCGGAAAAGCTCGTCGTGCCGCTCGCCAGCATCTCGAGGATGGCAAGACGGCTGCCCGCTGCGATGTCCTCGGGCACCAACCGGTCCTCGATGGGAAAGACCTTGTCGAACAGCCACTCACGCAAAGGCAGGCCGCTGCCTACGCCGCGCAGCAGCACCATGGGCGAGTGATTGTGGCAGTTAATGAGGCCGGGCATGAGCAGCTTATGCTCCATGCTTTTGTGCTCCTCATACTCCCCCGTCGGTTTTTCCGTGCCGATGTAGTCGATGGTATCGCCGCGCACGCCGAGGAAGCCGTGCAGCGTCGAGTACACGCCGTCTTCCCCGCGCAGCAGAAGATCGCAGTTTTCAAAAAGAATGCTCATAATAGTCTCCGTTTCGATTAGTGCATTGATTCTACCACGCATACACGGGAATTGCAAGGAATACGGCACGCACTTCACGCACCGCGCAAAAAATGACCGTTCTCCCGTCGGAGAGCGGTCATTTTTTTCTGCTGCATCCGGTGCTCAGCGGGCTATCGGCAGCGCTTCCGCGTCCTGCGCCGCACCGCTGTGCATCGCGCGGCGCGCGGAGGAAAGCATCAGCTTGATGCGATTGAGCTGATTGACCTCGCTCGCGCCGGGGTCGTAGTCCACGGCAACGATGTTCGCCCACGGGTACGACTTGCGCAGCGCCTTGATGACGCCCTTGCCGACCACATGGTTCGGCAGGCACGCGAACGGCTGGATGCAGACGATGTTCGGTGTGCCGGAGGTGAGCAGCTCCGCCATTTCGCCGGTGAGGAACCAGCCCTCGCCGTACTGGTTGCCGATGGCGAGGAACGGCTCGGCGAGCTTGGCAACATCCTCAATGGGCATGGGGGCCTCAAAGCGGCGACTTTTCTCCAGCGCCTCGAGCGCGGGCGCACGGAGACGGCGGAGCATCTCCACGCCGGCCTTGGCGACCACGGAATCCTTCCACGAGGTGCCGAGGTTCTTATGGCGGAAGTCGCGCCCGTAAATGCTGTAGTTAAAGAAGTCCAGCAGGTCGGGCACGACGGCCTCGGCTCCCTCGGCCTCCAGCAGCTCGACCAAATGGTTGTTCGCGAGCGGCATATACTTCACCAGAATTTCGCCCACAATGCCGACACACGGCTTGCGCAGCGTCTCGTCGATGGGCAGCGCGTCAAAGTCCGCCACGATGCCGCGGCAGACGTCGGCATAGCGCCACTTCGTTTTGGGGTTCACGAGCGAATCGACGCAGATCTCCTTCCACTTCTGATGGATCGCCTCGGCGCTGCCCTTTTCCAGCTCATAGGGGCGCACATGATAGAGGCAGCGCATGAAGAGGTCGCCGTAGACCAGCGTGTGGACCGCGTCCATAATGAGGCCCTTGGAGAGCGTGAAGCCCTCGTTCTTCTCCATGCCGTTGAGATTGACGGAGACGACCGGAATGTGGCCGTAGCCCGCCTTTTCCAGCGCGCGGCGGATGAAGCCGACGTAGTTGCTCGCGCGGCAGCAGCCGCCCGTCTGCGTCATCATGAGGGCAAGGTGATCGGTGTCATAGCGGCCCGAGGTCACCGCCTCCATAAGCTGGCCGACCACCGTGATGGACGGGAAGCAGGCGTCGTTGTTGACGTACTTGAGCCCCATGTCGATGGCCCTTCGGTCGTCGTTCTTGAGCAGCACCACGTTGTAGCCGTGCTTGGCGAACACCGGCTCGAGAACATCAAAGTGAATGGGACTCATCTGGGGCGCGAGCAGCGTCCACTTCTCGTCGCGCATTTTCTTCGTGAAGGCCGCGCGGTGATAAGCCGCGCTCTGCGGGTGCGCGTAAATGCCCTTCTCGCGCCGGATGCTCATGGCGGCGAGCAGGCTGCGGATACGGATACGCACCGCGCCGAGGTTGTTGACCTCGTCGATCTTGAGAACGGTGTAGAGCTTGTTGCTGCCCTCGAGAATTTCGGAGACCTGGTCGGTGGTCACCGCGTCAAGGCCGCAGCCGAACGAGTTGAGCTGAATGAGCTCGAGACCGTCGCACCGGCACACGAATTCCGCCGCCGTGTAGAGGCGGGAGTGGTATACCCACCGGGGGGTTCCCCTGGGCCGACTGGTCGTTCGCGCGCAGCGGGCGCTCGGGCGTGAAGTCGATGGGCAGGCTGTCCTCGGTCAGCACGTCAAGGCCGTAGGAGGCGATCAGCTCGGGGATGCCGTGGTTGATCTCAGGATCAAGATGGTAGGGCCGCCCCGCGAGAACGACGCCGCAGCGTCCCTCCTGCCGCATTTTTTTGAGCACCCGCGCGCCCTCGGCGCGAATATCCTCCTTGGCCCTTTGCTGCTCGGCCCAGGCAAGGGAAACCGCCTGCCGCGTTTCCTTCTCCGGTATTCCCCACTGCTCGCGGCAGAAGCGCGCCATGCGGTCGGCGACCGTCTTCTCGCTCGTGAAGGCAAGGAAGGGCTTGAGATACTCCACCTCGCCGTCGGCGGCCGCCTCCACGTTGTTCTTCAGATTCTCGGGGTAGGACACCACGATGGGGCAGTTGAAATGATTCTGCGCGTCCGGCGTTTCCTGATGCTCGAAGAACACGCAGGGGTGGAAGATGGTATGCACGCCCTCGTCGATGAGCCATTGCACATGGCCGTGGGCGAGCTTCGCGGGATAGCACTCGGACTCGGACGGAATGGACTCCATGCCGCGCTCGTAGAGCCTGCGGTCGGAGAGCGGCGAGAGGATCACGCGGAAGCCGAGGGCCTTGAAAAATGTCGCCCAGAAGGGGTAGTTCTCGTACATATTCAGCACACGCGGGATGCCGAGCCCACCGCGCGGCGCAGCCTCGGCTGCAAGCGGCGGATAGCGGAACAGCCGCTCGCGCTTGTAGGCGAAAAGGTCCGCGCCCTTTTCGTGCGCATCCGTATTGCCCGCGCCCTTCTCGCAGCGGTTGCCGGTGGTGTAGCGCCGCCCGCCGGGGAAGCGCGTGACCGTCAGCATACAGCGGTTGGAGCACGCGCCGCATCAAGCTC
>OGRD01000895.1_pt1 | contig 13420 bp, 12 predicted proteins | sample 1553441 | NCBI WGS metagenome assembly OGRD01 (sample SAMEA2580106, study PRJEB22360) | human gut metagenome | biome: human gut; feature: human-associated habitat; material: faeces | place: Denmark | collected 2008/2010
CGGCATGGCGATCAGGCTCATGGTACGCACAGCGGACTCCTCCGTATGCCGCGCACCCGCAACGTTGTTTTTGGTCAGTGCAGCAGTCACGGTCGGGATGATCGAGATCGTGATGGGCGTAATGAGTGAGCACGGCAGATTGAAGATCGTCTGGCAGAAGTTATAGATGCCCTTGGCCGTATCCGCCGCGTCGGACGACCACGCAAGCGCGCCGGTCAGCCGCCGCATATAGATCATCGTGTCGAACAGATTGATGATCTGCAGTCCTGCTGAGCCCAGCGTAATGGGGATGGCAATGACGAGCAGTTCCTTCATCGTCTGGCGGGTAGACTTGGCCCCTCCCCCGCCCCCCCCCCTGCTGCTCCAGCAGCGCCTTTTTGCGCTCCATGCAGTCGGACAGCTGCTGATAAAACGCTTCAAATTCACTATTGGACAGCACCGTCGTCTCCTGCTGGGCCTTGGGATATTCCTGCAGCGTCATCTCCATGCGGGACAGCCGGGCAAAGCGCTCCAGATACCCTTGATCGGCGCTGGCCTTTTCCGTGAAGTGGACAACGCCCAGCTCCCGCAGCTTATCCAGCAGCGCTGTTTTTTCCGAGGCGGCCGCCACAATGTGGACGACCTTCATTTTTTCGATCATCGGCCCACCTCCTGCAGCTTCTTCTTGGCGATCTTGCCCCGCACCACGGCGGAGGTCTGCTGGTCGCCCAGATAGATGCCGATGACCCGGATGTTCTCCTTGGCCTCGGGGATCTTCACTTTTTCAAACAGGTTCCCCCGCTGAGCCGTGGCGCGCAGCTCACGCTCCAGCAGCTCTACCTGACGGCGCAGGGTCTTTTCCAGTGCGTCCAGCCGGGCGATCTCCCGCAGGCGCACCGCCGCGGTGTCCACCCACAGGGGGTAGTCCGCCACGTCGTACCGGATATCCTCGAAGCTCAGCTCCTGAAACACCGGCACGGTGACGCCGGCGATGTTCTGCTCCCCGCACACCACGTGCCTGGGGCGGATCAGAGCGTCCAGCCGCTTTTCCGCCGGGAAACTGTCGTTTTCCGCAAAGACGGCCACCCAGTCGTCCAGACCTGCCACAGCGGCCTGACGCTGCCGCGCCACCTGCTCCAGCTGGGCGGTGACCTGCATCACCACGGCCTGCAGCTGCTGCTTTTTCAATTGCAGCGTGGGCAGATACCGCTGGAACTGCTTCAGGCGATCCTTCTGCACCTTTAATTCATTTTTCGTCAGTTTGACAGCCATAGGCGCCCCCCTTACTCCGCGGTGGCGGGCTTGGGCCATCTCTCCTGAATGAGACTGGTTTTCAGGCCCGTCTCGTTGGGCTCGAAGCACTCGGCCAGGATCTCCCAGCCCAGATCCAGCGCCTCCTCTAAGGGGATGTTCACGCTCAGATCCATCAGCTTCGTCTCAAAGAGATGGCCGTATTTCAGCAGCTTTTCGTCCCACTCGGACATCATGAAGCCCATGGACTTCTTTTCCAGACTCTCCTTATAGGCGCTGTACAGGCGGATCATGCCGTCCATCAGGGCCCGGTGGTCGCTTCTGGTCTTGCCGTTGACGTTCTGCTTCAGACGGGACAGGGAGCCAAAGGGCTCGATGTGGCCGTTTTTCAGGTAGTACTGGCCCTCGGTGATATAGCCGGTGTTGTCGGGCACAGGGTGGGTCACATCGTCGCCGGGCATGGTGGTCACGCCCAGAATGGTGATGGAGCCTGCGTCGCCGAAGTCCACGGCCTTTTCATAGCGGGCCGCCAGACAGCTGTACAGGTCGCCGGGGTAACCGCGGTTGGAGGGCACCTGCTCCATGGTGATGGCCATTTCCTTCTGGGCGTCGGCGTAGTTGGTCATATCCGTCAGCAGCACCAGCACCCGCTTTCCGGCCAGCGCGAACTGCTCCGCCACGGCCAGCGCCATATCCGGCACCAGTGTGCATTCCACGGTGGGGTCAGAGGCGGTGTGAATGAACATCACCGTGCGGCCCATGGCGCCGCTCTTTTCCAGCGTGTCCCGGAAGAACAGATAGTCGTCGTATTTCAGTCCCATGCCGCCCAGCACGATCACGTCCACCTGCGCCTGCATGGCGATGCGGGACAGCAGCTGGTTATAGGGCTCGCCGGACACGGAGAAGATGGGCAGCTTCTGGCTCTCCACCAGCGTGTTGAACACGTCGATCATGGGGATGCCGGTGCGGATCATCTTGTTGGGTACGATACGCTTGGCCGGGTTCACGGAGGGGCCGCCGATGGGGATCATGTTCTCCGTCAGGGCCGGGCCGTTGTCACGGGGCACACCCGCGCCGTCGAAGATGCGGCCCAGCAGGTGGTCGGAGAAGGACACCATCATAGGGCGGCCCAGAAAACGGACAGGATCCGTGGTGCTGACGCCCTGGGTTCCGCTGAACACCTGTAGGGTCACCAGATCCTTGTCCAGCTTGATGACGTTGGCATAGCTGTCGCCCACCAGCGCCAGGTCGCCGTTGCGGACGCCGGAGGCCCGGACAGTCACCACGTTGCCCACAATGGATTCAATTTTCGTATAAACTTTCTGCATCATGACTCACCTCTCAAAGCGCTGCCTTGCTCAGATAAAAGTCCTTGAGCCGTTTTTCCTGCGCCTCGAACTCCGGCGTCCGGAACTCGGTATTGTGCCAGTCCAGGAACTCCTGACGGAGCTGGTTGAAGAAGGCGCGGATCTCTTTCTTGTCGTCGAGCCTGAAATCGCGCTTCAGCACATCGTACAGTACGTCGAACTCGTAGCGCTGGCGGTCGGGGCCGCAGGCGGCGTCGATGGGGTCGAAGGAGTTCTGCTGGAGATACACCGCGTCCAGCAGCTCGCCCTTCTGATAGACGGTATAGTCCGCGTCGGAGGTGCCTTCCTCGCCGATGACCTTCATCATCTGGTTGATCTCGTTGCTGCGCTTGAGGATGGCGCGGGCCTGCTCCACCCGCTCTCTGTCCACCACGCCCTGATACTTGCTCCAGGAGTCAATGGGGTGGATGGCGGGGTACTTTCGGGCGTCGGAGCGCTCGCGGGACAGACCGTGGAATGCGCCCACCACCTTCAGCGTGGCCTGTGTCACAGGCTCCTCGAAGTTGCCGCCTGCGGGGGATACGGTGCCGCCGATGGTAACGGAGGCCACCTTGCCGCTCTTCAGCCGCACCTTACCGGCCCGCTCATAGAACGAGGCGATAACGGATTCCAGATAGGCGGGGAACGCCTCCTCGCCGGGGATCTCTTCCAGACGGCCGCTCATTTCACGCATGGCCTGTGCCCAGCGGCTGGTGGAGTCCGCCAGCAGCAGCACGTCCAGCCCCATCTGGCGGTAATACTCCGCCATGGTGACGGCGGTGTACACCGACGCCTCACGGGCGGCCACAGGCATGGAGGAGGTGTTGCAGATGATGATGGTGCGCTCCATCAGGGAGCGGCCGGTACGGGGGTCGGTCAGCTCCGGGAACTCCGTCAGCACCTCCACCACCTCGCCGGCACGCTCGCCGCAGGCCGCCACGATCACCACGTCCACGTCGGCGTTCTTGGCCTCCATGTGCTGCAGGACTGTCTTACCCGCGCCGAAGGGGCCGGGCACGCAGAAGGTGCCGCCCTTTGCCACCGGCAGGAACGTATCCACGCAGCGCAGCTGCGTTACCAGCGTCTCATCGGGCCGCAGGCGCTCCTCATAGCAGCGGATGGGCTGCTTCACCGGCCAGGAGAACACCATGGTCAGTTCCTTCTCCTCGCCCTGCTCATTCTCCAGCACCGCCACGGTATCCCGGACGTTATACACGCCCTTTTCCCGGACGGACTTTACCTTCCACTCGTTCTTCAAGCCAAAAGGCACCATGATAAGATGGGTGAACAGCCCCTCCGGCACACTGCCTATCGCGTCGCCGGCGGTGACGGTATCACCGGGCTTCACCAGCGGGGTGAACTCCCAGTCCTTATTGGGAATGGGATCCAGATACACGCCCCGCTCCAAAAAGAAGCCGCACTTCTCGGCCAGCTCCGGCAGGGGGTTCTGCAAGCCGTCGAACACCTGGGTCAACAGGCCGGGGCCAAGCTCCACGCTCATCAGCTCGCCGGAGAGCTCCACCTTGTCGCCCACCTGAATGCCGTTGGTCATTTCATAGATCTGCATACTGGCCGTGTCGCCGTTGACGCGGATGACCTCGCCCTTCAGGCGGTCATCCCCCACCAGCACATAGCCCACTTCATTTTTACGCACGGAGCCGGAAAAGCTGGCAGCCACCAGATTTCCGTTCACTCCGGTCACATATCCTGTCACTTTGTCCATTTTGATTCTCCTGTTTTATGATAGGCTGGCGACCTGCTGCCGGATGCTGTCCATCAGGCCGTCGAAGGCCCGCTTGCCCGTCTCGTACCGGAAGCCCCGCTGCCGCTCCAGCAGCCGCAGCTTCATGGCGTAGCCGTACAGGGCGTGGTCATCGAAATTGTGCAGGCCGATCATGTCGTCCAGACGGCGGAATTCCAAGTCCAGCAGAAGCCGCTCGCCCTCCAGCGGATTCTCGGCGTTCACCGCCGCCGTCACCGTCTGCACGATGGCGGCGTCCCGGTCAGAGGGAACGGGACAGGCGCGGCCCAGCTTCACGCTGCGCTGATAGGTCAGCTCGCGGGACAGCGCCTTATAAAAAGCGGCCCATTCCGACAGCAGCGGCCCCTTGTCCGATTCCACCGTCAGCTCCTCCAGCGTCTGATACACCCCGCTGCTGACCGCCGTTTTGCACATGCCGAGAAACGCGGCATAGTCCATGGGCGGCTCGCCCTGGGTTTTCAGCATCGGCAGGCTGGAGACCAGATAGTAATAGGAAGCCACAGCGGCACCCCCTTACAGGCGCATATCCCGGAAGAAGGGCGTCAGCATGTTGGCGATCTCCTGCTCAGAGCAGTCGAAGTAGCCGGAGCCGTCCTTGGCGGCCAGCCGGAAACCCGCGCCCACCTTTTTGGAGGGGCGAATCTCAAGCCCGGCCTTCAGCTCCTGGGCCAGCTCCTGACGGAGCCCCTCCGTCACCTGACCCACCTCTGCCGTATAGGCGGAAACGTCCTCCCCCTGCACGGCAGCCTGAATAAGCTTGGCCAGCGTGTGCTGATCCAGCGCCTTGCCCACGTCGGCGGCCAGAAGCTTCTCGAATTCCTTCTGAATCTCCTGCCGGAACGCCAGCACAGCGTCCCGCCTGGCCTGCTCAGCGTTCAGCTGGGCGCTGCTCTTGAACACCTCGATCTCCGCCCTGGCGTCGCCGCGCAGCCTGTCCGCCTCCGCTTTGGCGTCGGCCACAATGGCCTCCGCCTGCTTTCTGGCCTCTGCTACAATGGCGGCGGCTTCCCTGTTGGCGCTGTCGATGCCGTCCTTTTTGATGGAAGAAACAAGATCCTGAATCTGAAGTTCCATACTATTCACCTTCTTCGCAAAAATTCATAGATAATCCTGTAGGTATATTAGATTTATTATATAATACAAACTTCATGATTTGCAATATTTTTTATAAGGAGTATCATTCAAAATACTAATCACTCGCTTCTCAACCGGGCGGCCGAAAATGGCAGGGGCGCTCCCCTTCAGTATGTCCGCATTTTAGCAGATTCCGCCCACAGACACCATGGTCAAAACGCGGCATCTGTCCGTATTGTAGCAGAATCTGTCCATGGACGCCATGGGCAAAATACAGCAGCTGCACAATTTTGTGCAAAAACAGCGGCGGTGCGAAAGTGAAAATTTGACTCTGCCATTGACTGGTGACAAATCCGAAGGACTGTGGTATACTGCTGCCATCACATCACAAGGAGGAGACACCATGCATATCAACTGGTTCCGGGATGAGAACAACCTCATCTACATCAACGGCGCGACGCAGCTGGCAGAGCTGGAGAAAACCCTGCGCTTTCCCGGTCTGGAGGAGGCCGCCAATGAGCTGCGGCAGCACCCCACGGCAGAGGGCTTCACCATCAAGGGCCCCAAGCGCACCAGCGGGCGGCTGTTCGTGCCGGATCTGACCTTTGGCCGGCATATCGAAATGGGGGAAAACATTTTCTTCTTCATGGGCGAGATGCAGGAGTGCTACGTCATCTACTGGCCCGACGCGCCGGTGACCCAATAGCTCGCACTTTTCCCTTGCAATTGGCACGCGGCTGTGCTACACTGAGTTTCGACAAGTTCATAACAGGACAGCGTGCCGGTCTCGTAAGAGACTGGCGGCGGAATGGGGTGAGATGCCCCGCGAGAAGGTCACTGTGATGCCCGCGCGTAAAGCGCCGGGATAAGTCAGATACGAGATGCGCTGCTCCTGGGCTATCGCCATTCCCGAAGCCGAAGCGAGAAGTGTTTGTTAACGCACGACCTGCTTTGGCCGTGCGCTTTTGTTTTGTGCGGAGCGCACGGCCGGGTTTGGCTGTGCGTTATTTTTTGCAGCCGTGCGCGGCGGCCAGCCGCTTTTTTCCATCGGTGGGAGAGGGGCCTCTCCCCTCTCCCATCCTCCTCAAATTTGGGCGGGAGGGGCAGAGCCCCTCCCCTACGGACGCAAAATAAGCCTCCCTCATCAGAGGGAGGTGTCATGACCGCAGGTCATGACGGAGGGAGCGACGATAGACCGCTGCATTTCCGGTCTCTCCCCCAGTCTCGCTTGCGCTCGACAGCCCCCTCGTCAGAGGGGGCCAAAGATATATCCGTACCTATCAAAAACTCAGGCCATGCGGCCTTTTAATATAGAAAAAATCACACGAGAAAGGAAAATCACACATGAAGAAACGAATCTTCTCGCTGCTGCTGGCGCTGGTGATGGCGGTATCGCTGCTGCCGGTCAGCGCTTTCGCGGCGGATAACTATGACCTGCGTGTGCTGACCTTTGAGGACGCGGACTATAAGGGCGGCACCAATTTTGCAGGCGGCAGCAACTGGTCGTCCCTGATCGACGATCCCCAGTACGGCGGCTCACTGCTGTATGGCAGCGGCGCAGGCGTCTCCTCCGCAGATGAGGCTTACCAGTGGACGGACACCAACAACACCTGGCTGCACAACATTCTCTCCGAGGGTTACGGCAGCTGGTGCTATTGGAGCGGCGGCCACGCCATTTCCAACTACAACACGGGTGACATCGCGGACTACGGCGGATTTAACACACAGCTCACCGTCTATAAAAAGGGCGTTTCCGGCCTGTCCCGCACCGGCGGTGGCCATAACGGCTCCAACAACTTCGCCGTGCACTATGGCTATGCGGACAACTCCGGCTATGGACTTGGTGCGGACGCGCTGCCTGCCCTGACCTTTGCCGACGGCGCGGAGCGGGTCATTGACCACATATATGTCACCAACACCACCTATGCCCTGAACTGCTATATTGACGGCAACGGCCTGACCGCCAAGATCGGCCCGGACGACTGGGTAAAGCTGGTGGCTACCGGCTATGATACCAAGGGCGCAAAGACCGGCGAGACCGTCATCTATCTGTGCAACGGCCCGGATAACATTATCATGGACTGGACGAAGTGGGATCTGTCCAGTTTGGGCAAGGTCAGCAAGGTAACGTTCAACGTCACCGGTTCCAGCGATAACGGCTACGGCTTCTCCCAGCCCGCCTACTTCGCCTATGACGATGTGGCGGTGCGGTTTGAAAAGGCTGGCGCGGACGTTCCCGCCACCGGCGTGACGCTGGACAAAACGACGCTGAGCCTGACCGAGGGCGAGTCCGCCACTCTGACCGCCACCGTGGAACCGGAGAACGCCACCGACAAGGCCATCGTCTGGACTTCCTCCGATAACGCGGTCGCTACCGTGGAAAATGGCGTTGTCACCGCTGTAAAGGCCGGTACGGCCACCATCACCGCCGCCTGCGGCAGCGCAAAGGCGGAATGCACCGTCACGGTAACGGCGGCACCGGCAGGCCCCCTTAGCGTAAAGGTGGGTACTGCGGCCTATCCGGTCAAGCCGATCGATGGTCAGGCGGGAAAATATCACGCTGCCGTCCCCTATGGCAGTAACGCTACCATCGAGGTCAAGGACGCTGCTTTCCTGATGGTAACGAACAGCAAAGGCGGCTACCTCAATGATGAGGGCAGCAATCCCTTTACGTTGACCGCCGCGCAGCTGGACAAGCTTCTGATCAACAAGGATATTCCGTTCACCCCGGCAAACAGCGCCAGCAAGGTCGCCTATCTGTCCATTATGGACGTTATGGCGGGCACTACCTATGAGCTGTACATCGAGCTGACCCGCGAAGCCGTTCCCGCCACCGGCGTGACGCTGAATGAGACGGCGCTGAGCCTGCACCCCACTGAAAAAGCGACTCTGGCTGCCACTGTGGCCCCGGAGAACACCACCGACACGCTGGTGTGGACATCCTCCAATGACGCGGTCGCCACCGTGAAGGACGGCGTTGTCACCGCCGTGAAGGAGGGCAAGGCCACCATCACCGCCGCCTGCGGCAACGCGAAGGCAGAGTGTGTCGTCACCGTTTTGCCTCCCATTCCGGCTACCGGCGTGACGCTGGATAAGACGGCGCTGAAGCTGTACGAGGGCGACGCCGCCAAACTGACCGCCACCGTGGAACCGGAAAACACCACCGATAAGACCATCGTCTGGACTTCCTCCGATAAAACGATCGCTACTGTCAAGGACGGCACCGTCACCGCTGTGAAGGCCGGTACGGCTACCATCACCGCCGCCTGCGGCGAAGCAAAGGCCACGTGCGCCGTCACCGTGAAGGCTCCCGTAGCACCCGCTCAGAAGGACGGCGTGTATCAGATCGGCACGGCGGACGAGCTGGTCTGGTTCGCCAAGCAGGTCAACGGCGGCAGCACCGCCATCTCCGGCGTGCTGACGGCGGAGATCGACCTGAACGGCTTCGACTGGACGCCGATCGGCAGCAGCGCGAAGAAATTTTCCGGCAGCTTCGACGGCGCGGGGCATACCATCAAGAACCTGACCATCGACTACCAGACGGCCAAATCCGGCGAGCGGCTATATCTGGGTCTGTTCGGCTACGCGGAGGGCACGAAGGACAACCGCGCCGCCATCAAGAACCTGACGGTTCAGGGCAGCGTGAACGCCGGCAGCGAGTTCTCCGTCTATTCGGGCAACGTGGCCGGCGTGGTGGCCTGCGGCAGCTCTGGGGGTGTCTCCGGCGTGATCTCCCGCGTTAACGTGACCGTGGACGCTAAGGTCGGCAGTGCCTGCGGTGTGGGCGGTCTGGCCGGTGTGCTGATCAACAGCACCGCGACCAACTGCGGTAGCGAGGGCAATGTGTCCGGCGTGAAGAATCTGGGTGGCCTTTGCTACGAGTTTTACGCAGGCACGATGACCGGCTGCTATAACACCGGTGCTGTCTCCGGCAGCGGCACGTGTGTAGGCGGCATCATGGGCTATGCCAAGCAGGCCGCCATCAAGGACGTGTACAACACCGGCGCAGTCTCCACCACGAAGAATCTGGTAGGCGGTCTGGTGGGCGAAATGGAGAATTCCAGCCTGACCAATGGCTACAGCACCGGTAAGATCACCGTGAGCGAATCCGGCGGCAGCTCTGTTGGCGCTGCGGTAGGCTGGGCCGATACGCTCTCCAATGTCTACTATCTGGAAGGTACTTCCGAGAAGGGCGTCGGCCGTGACGGCACCGCTGCCGCCAAGACCGCCGACGAGCTAAAGGCCAAGGCCATGCCTGCCGCGCTGGGCAACGGCTTCAAGCGGGATCTGGGCAATATCAACGGCGGTTATCCCGTGCTGAGCTGGCAGACCTCCGACTGCAAGCATGTCTGGAAGGACGGTAAGTGTGAGACCTGCGGCATCGCCTGCAAGCACGTCTGGAAGGACGGCAAGTGCGAGACCTGCGGCGTCGCCTGCAAGCACGTTTGGAAGGACGGCAAGTGCGAGACCTGCGGCATCGCCTGCAAGCACTCCGGCGGCACGGCCACCTGCAAGGACAAGGCCGTGTGTGAGGTGTGCCGGCAGCCCTATGGCGAGCTGGATAAGGGCAACCATGCCGACCTGAAGAAGGTGGACGCCAAGAAAGCCACCTACACGAAGGAAGGCAACATCACCTATTGGTACTGTGCCGGCTGCGGCAAGTATTACAGCGATGCCGAGGCCACCAAGGAGATCACCAAGGCCGACACCGTGATCCCCAGGAAGACCCACAGCTCCAACCCCGGCAGCACGGGTACGGGTTCCGGCTCCGGCAGCACAACCTCCGGCAGCACCGGCTCCGGAGCTGACGTCAAGAAGGGCGTCCAGTCCAGCAAGACCGGCGACGCGGGCGTCGCCCTGTACGCGGCCATGAGCCTACTGTCCCTGACGGGCGGCGCGGTGGTACTGGGCCGCAAGCGGAAGGCCGACTGATCCGTTCCGCCTTATCCCCCACAGAATAAAAGGCTACCGGGCGGAAAGCAAAGCTTTCCGCCCGGTAGCTTTTTCTCCGCGCTCAGACCTGTATCTGTTTTTTGTGTCTGAGACGCTGACAAAACGAATGACATGTGCTATACTGTCAAAAGAATACAAGATATGTCGACTGACAGTGAAGCAAAAGGAGCGACAGAACATGAAAGATTATGAGATCATCGTGGAATCCATGACGCCCTGCGGCGGCTCCAAGCACGCCATCCGAACGATCATCGAGGCAGAGGCGGAGAGCCCGGAGGCCTACGTGGAGCAGAACAAGCGCTTCCCCATCCGGGACATCAGCCGCACCTCCGACGGCGGCATGGTCATCACCACCGGCAATGAAAGCGGCTATATCGTCCGCTATACCTTCACGGAGGAATAAACGCTTTCTCTCGGCAGGGCAGAACGTGCCCCGTCCGCCTGCCGCAATACTCTCACTCACGCCACGGAGGTATCGCCATGCCCCTGCATATTGTCCAGAATGACATTACCCAAATGAACGTGGACGCCATCGTTAACGCCGCCGATCCGCTTCTGCCGGGCGACTGCCCCACCGGCAGCGCCAGGCTGACCGCCGCCTACGGCCTGCCCTGCAAATATGTGATCCACACCGTCACCCCTCGTTGGCAGGACGGCTGTCACGACGAGCGTGCTCTGCTAGTCTCCTGCTATCTGGCCGCTCTCGTGCTGGCGGATGAGCACGGCTGCGAGAGCGTGGCCTTTCCGCTGCTCTCCTCCGACAGCCCCGGCTATCCCAGGGAGCAGGCGCTGGATATCGCCATCGACACCATCGGCCATTTCGTACTGCAAAGCGACATGACGGTGTATCTGGTCGTTTTCGACCGCGCGGCATATCAGCTCAAAGGAGAGGTATGCGCGGATATCAGGGCCTACATCAACGGCCGCTATGTGGACGTATATGCCATCAGTCAGGCCATCGCCCAGCAGGAGGAACGGCTGTACAGCGCGCGAATGCCGGACTGCTCCCCCTCGCCCTCCACGTACACGCTGGCGTCCCTGTCGCTGGAGGACGCCGTGAAGCAGCTGGACGAGGGCTTCTCGGAAATGCTGCTGCGGAAGATCGGCGAATCCGGCATGACCGACGCCCAATGCTACAAAAGGGCCAACATCGACCGGCGACTGTTCTCAAAGATCAAAAATGATAAACACTACACGCCCTCCAAGTCCACCGTGATTGCCTTCGGTCTGGCGCTGGAGCTGCCCATGGAGGAGCTGCGGGAGCTGCTGGGCAAGGCGGGCTACTCTCTGACCCACGCCAGCGAGTTCGATATCATCGTGGAGTACTTCGTGACACAGGGCATTTACAACGTGTTCACCATCAACGAAGCGCTGTTCGCCTTTGACCAGAACCTGATCGGCGTGTAAGCCGGTAAAAATGTCGCCTGTCAGGCGACCAAAGCCATCCTGTGTTCTGTTATCCTGAGGACAACAAAAACACAGGGAGGTTTTATTGATGAACAATGTAACAGAGCTGGTATTTATTCTTGACCGCAGCGGCTCCATGGCCGGACTGGAGAGCGACACCATCGGTGGCTTCAACGCCATGCTGGAAAAGCAGAAGAAGGAACCGGGCACGGCCTATGTATCCACCGTGCTGTTCAACAACTTCGGCTGCGTACTGCATGACCGTCTGGAGGTACAGAAGGTGCCGCCCATGACTGACGCGGATTACCAGGTAGGCGGCTGCACGGCGCTGGTGGACGCCATTGGCGACGCCATCCACCACATCGGCAACATCCACAAATACGCCCGTCCGGAGGATGTGCCCCACCGCACGCTGTTCGTCATCACCACCGACGGCATGGAAAACTCCAGCCATCACTACGATAGCGACACGGTAAAGAGGATGATTGAACGGCAGAAGGCCAAATACGGCTGGGAGTTCCTGTTTCTGGGTGCCAACATTGACGCGGTGGAGACCGCCCAACACTTCGGCATCGGCGCGGATCGCGCCGTCAACTACCGCTGCGACAGCCGCGGCACGGCGCTGAACTACGATGTTATCAGCGAAGCGGTATCCACCATCCGCTGCGAGGAGGAGCTTTCCGCCGGATGGAAAAGCCGCATAGAAGAAGATTTTGAAAACCGGGAGGACGACTGATGTACGGTGCGATTCTGGGCGATATCGTGGGCAGCCCCTACGAATTTGACTGCAACAACTACAAGGCCAAGGACTTCCCCCTGTTCAGCCGGCGCTCCGAATTCACCGACGACACGGTGATGACGCTGGCGGTGGCGAAAGCGCTGCGGGATACCCGCGGTCAGGAGGACGCCGCCGTCAAAGGGTTGCTGGTGCGGGAGATGCAGCGGCTGGGCCGCGCCTACCCCGACAAGGGATACGGCGTGCGGTTCAACAGCTGGCTGTATGCGGACGATCCCCAGCCCTACCACAGCTTCGGCAATGGCAGCGCCATGCGGGTGTCCCCGGCGGCATGGCTGGCGGCGGATATGGCGGAGGCGCTGCGTCTGGCGCGGCTCACCGCCGAAGTGACCCACGATCACCCGGAGGGCGTCAAAGGAGCACAGGCCACCGCCGCGGCTATCTTTCTGGCCCGCACCGGCCACAGCAAGGCGGCCATCAAGTCCTATGTGGAGCGGGAATTCGGTTACGAGCTCAGCCGCACCTGCGACGAGATCCGCCCCGCCTATCGCCATGTGGAGAGCTGTCAGGAAACCGTGCCGCAGGTCATCACCGCGTTTCTGGAAAGCACAGACTTTGAGGACGCTCTCCGCACAGCGGTATCCCTGGGCGGCGACAGCGATACGCTGGCCGCCATCACCGGCAGCATCGCCGAGGCTTTCTACGGCGTGCCGGACGATCTGAAGTCCGAGTGCCGCCACCGGCTGACGCCGGAGCTGGCAGTGCTATTGCAGACGTGGGAGCCCATTCTCTCCTTCACGCCGCCGCAGGCAGAGTAAGCAAAAGGAACCCCTTCGGTTTTTGAACCGAAGGGGTTCCTTTCAGCCTGTCAAAGAACGCCAGTTCTCGTTATGCGAGAGCTGGCGTTTTAGT